>JAEEGJ010014382.1_pt1 | contig 18809 bp, 24 predicted proteins | sample 8958761 | NCBI WGS metagenome assembly JAEEGJ01 (sample SAMN16246546, study PRJNA631951) | gut metagenome | biome: gut microbiome; feature: rumen; material: RS-attached | host: Bos | place: Iran: Karaj | collected 2018-10
CCGCACATTTTTGGCTTTTTGTCAATACCTTTTTGCAAAAATTTACATTATATACATAAAAAATAATCACAGGATCTTTTTGATTCCTGTGATTATTTTACTTTTCCTTAGCTTAATGACATTACCCTCACGGGAGCTGCTTCTTTCGTATCGTTATAGAGGCGGAGGACGGACACAGTGGCTACTACATGGGTGGCAGATATTACTACGACAATGATATGTCTATGGAAGGCAGAAATGGTCGTTCTAACGCTCGTGGTGGTCGTGGTTCTTATGCAAGACGAGACTCATATGCTCGTGGCTACAGCAGAGATGACGCAAAAGAGGACTTCATAGAAGAAATTGAAGAACTCATGGAGAAAGCTCCTGATATGGAGACAAGGCAGAAATTTGAAAGGTTCATTTCAAAAATGAGATAAAGCTCTCATTGGTGACGGTTTTATGCCGTCACCTTCAAATGTTTAACAATGGAAATTCAGATGGCGTCAAACGCCATCTTTTATTATATGCAAATTTAAAATGAGGGGGGGAGTGATTGAAAACAGATGTATTTTAAAAAAAATGAATTATTTATAACGATAAAAAGGAGGTGGATAAATGAGAATTAGGGATAGAATAAGTAAATTAATAGATGTCAAAACATTTATTACTTTTTCAATTACGGGGTTATTTATATATCTTGGAGCACAACAAATAATTTCTGCCGATAAGGTGTGGGAGGCTTTTTTAATTATTGTTGTGTTCTATTTTGGTACTCAGAATGGGAAAAAGAGCAATGATAATATAAAGGAGAGTGAGAAAGAATGACGAAAGGTATCGACTTTTCACAATGGCAAGGCGACATTAATTGGGGAGCTGTAAACGCAGACTTCGCTATTTTACGTGCAGGATATGGACGAGTAAAATCTCAAATTGATACTAAGTTTGAACAGAACTACAGAAACGCCAAGGCTGTTGGTATGCCATTAGGCGCATATTGGTACAGCTATGCTATGTCTCCCGACGAAGCAAGAGAAGAAGCGAGGGTGTTCCTTGAAATCATTAAGGGCAAGCAGTTTGAATATCCTGTATATTTTGATGTTGAAGAAGCTAAGACACTTGCTATCGGCAGAGATAGGGTAAGTGACATAATAATTGCCTTCCTTATATGATGATGACAATCGTAGTATGGCCGAGCATCGCAATACCAAGAAAATCAAGTTCGCTATTCAGATTGAAGGCTCTGACATAACGTATATTGCAGGATTGTACCGTTATGAGGAACACAGCGGTATGCAGGTACCCATGTTCTCTGTACTCACTAGAGAAGCATCAGGTACAATAAAGGATATTCACGACCGCATGCCTGTTATACTGGATAAGGATAGTCTACTAGACTGGATACGTCCTGACGGAGAACCCAGCGCATTGAGGACAGACTGTAAGTTTCTTTATCTCAATTAAACAAGATTACATGAAAACGTCCTCGCAACTGCGTAATGGAGCATTAAGCGAGTTTTTGACGATATTACAACATTTTTGCACGGTAAAACCTCCAATCAGATGTGTATATCTGATTAGCTGCGCCGCACATTTTTGGCTTTTTGTCAATACCTTTTTGCAATAATTTACATTATATACATAAAAAACTGTAAGAGTATTTGGTCTCTTACAGTTTTTTCTTAACTTAAAATGATATAATAAGAAAAATGCAAAACAGGGAGTTCTGATTTCGGGCTAATTAATCTTTTGCATACTCTACCTTTCATTCGCCTATGTCATGGGAATCATTTACGCCGTTTTTAGGTGATCTCTGCCTTCTCTGCTAAAAGCCAACAATATATTGATAATCCGCGTAATTTATGTTATAATTTTATAGATCAGATCGAAACGGAGGTTGCTTGTATGCCTTTCAGAATCATAAGGAACGATATAACAAAAGTCAAAGCCGACGCTATCGTCAACGCTGCAAATGCATCATTGCTCGGCGGAGGCGGAGTTGATGGTGCTATACATCATGCGGCAGGTCCGGAGCTGCTGGCGGAATGCAGAACTCTCGGCGGCTGTAAAACAGGAGAAGCAAAGCTTACAAAGGGATATGCTCTCGACTGTAAATATATCATACATACCGTAGGTCCTGCATGGCATGGCGGTGATCGCTGTGAGGAAGAGCTCCTGCATTCATGCTACAGGAATTCCCTCGAACTTGCACATTCAAATGGCTGTGAAAGTGTGGCATTTCCGCTTATATCCTCGGGTATATACGGTTATCCTAAGGATAAAGCACTCGATGTGGCTGTTTCCGAATTCAGAAGCTTCCTTGGCGAAAATGAAATGGATATCACACTTGTCATATTCGATAAGGACTCCTTTGAGGTCAGCTCAGGCATAGTGGGCGAAATCAGGCAGTATATAAGTGACGCTTACGCCAAAAAATGCGCTGATCGAGACAGAAGAAACAGAGACAGCGAAATAGCTCTCGGAATGTATCATACTGCCGAAGCAGCTAAACAAAGTGGATTATTCGGCAAAAAAAGAAAAGCATAAAAGAAAACTCAGCAAATATCATGACTGTAGAAGATATTTGCTGTGAAACCAGCGCAGACCTTGAAAATATGCTGAAGACACATGACGAATCCTTCTCGGAATCTCTGCTGCGGCTCATAGACGAAAAAGGCATGACAGATGTGGAGACATATAAAAAAGCCAATATTGACCGTAAGCTCTTTTCAAAAATACGCAGCGATAAGAACTATAAGCCTAAAAAGCAGACCGCAGTTGCTTTTGCTGTCGCGCTTGAACTTGATATAGGAGAAACGGAAGAGCTGCTTAAAAAAGCAGGCTTTGCCCTCTCTGACAGCCTGAAGTTTGACCTGATAATACGTTATTTTATTGAACGCAGTAATTATAATATCTATGAGATCAACGAAGCACTGTTTGCTTTTGACCAGAGTCTTATAGGTTCATGATTTGTCGCCTTAGAAGCGACCAAAATACCTCCGTGATGATGTATACTGTAATTACAGTAAAGGAAACGTGAAAGCGGTTCCGCAAAAAACATCAAAACAGAGGTATTATTATGAAAAAGAACTTGACTGAACTGGTATTCATTCTTGACGAGAGCGGCTCAATGAGCGGACTTACATCTGATACTATCGGCGGCTTCAATTCTCTTATAGCAAAACAGAAAAAAGAAGAGGGCGAGGCACTTGTTTCAACTGTATTCTTCAGCAACAGTTCCAAAGTGATACATGACAGAATAAAGCTGGAAGATATTTCCGAGCTTACAGACAGAGACTATGTTCCTTCAGGTTGTACTGCACTTCTGGACGCAGTTGGTGATGCGGTTCATCACATTGCCAACATCCATAAGTATGCCCGTGAAGAGGATGTTCCTGAAAAGACACTGTTTGTCATTACGACTGATGGTATGGAAAATGCCAGCAGAAAGTACAGCCACAAGGACGTAAAAAAGCTCATCGAAAAAGTACAGGAAGAAAAGGGCTGGGAGTTCGTATTCCTGGGAGCTAATATTGACGCAGCCGAGACGGCAGGCTCTATCGGTATCAGCGCAGAACATGCAGTTGACTATCACGCAGATTGCTGCGGTACGGAAGTTCTTTACGAAGCTGTCGGCTGTGCTGTAAGCAGTGTAAGAGCAAAAAAAGGACTCAATAAGGCTTGGAAGTGCTCTGTAGAAGCTGACAATGAGCGCAGAAAAAAGATATAGTAAAAAAAATGCAAAACAGGGATTTCTGCTGTCGAGTTAAAGTAATCTTTTGCATACTCCCCCTTTCAGTCACCTATATAAGAATACGTCCCTGCAGCTGCGTAATGTCATTAAGCTAAGGAAAAGTCAAATAATCACAGGAATCAAAAATTCCTGTGATTATTTTTTATGTATATAATGTAAATTTTTGCAAAAAGGTATTGACAAAAAGCCGAAAATGTGCGGCGAAGCCAATCAGATATACACATCTGATTGGAGGGACTTATCTTGCAGAATTACTGTAATATCGTCAAAAACAAGCTTAATATGCTTATTCGGAACATGGAGAAAAACAACTCGGATTTCGTAGTGGATCCTAAGAGAGATTTTGTCCGTAAAAGTGAACTGTCTTTTTCTAAAACCATGAAATTCATTCTTGGTATGGGAAGCCGGTCACTTGGCAGTGAACTTATGGAGTTTTATGGTCTTGATCAGAAATCAGTCTCAGTTTCAGCTGTTGTACAGCGAAGAGCAAAGATACTTCCGGCTGCGTTTCAGCATTTGTTCCATAAATTCAACGAGGCATTTTCACAGACACATTTCTTCCATGGATACAGACTTTATGCTGTAGATGGTTCTGATATCCATATTCCCACTATCCCTGATGATCACAGCACTCATTACAACGCCAATGTCAATTCAAAAGGCTACAATCTTATGCATCTGAATGCCATGTATGACCTTTTGAACCGAAGATATACCGATGCTGTTTTACAGGACAGCCGTTGTGAAAATGAGCATACCGCTCTCATAATTATGGCTAAAAACGTGAAGTGCGAGTCAATTATTGTTGCGAATAGAGGATACGAATCCTACAACACGATCGCTCATCTTGAAAATTACGGCTTGAAATATGTTATCCGAATCAAAACAACGGCAGGTATTGCTCAGAAATTCAATATTCCGGCCGATAAAGAGACTGACTTTACTGCTGATATTTTACTCACAAGAAGACAAACAAATGAAGTTAAATCGAATCCTGATAAATACAGGTTTCTTAATTCGCAGGTCGTTTTTGGCTTTCTCCCTAATGGCTCAAAAGATACCTATCCACTGAAATTCCGGATCATAAGGATCAAGATATCTGAAAATAATTATGAAACTCTTGTTACCAATCTCCGGGATGATGAATTCTCTGCTGAAGATATTAAGATGATCTATAAAATGCGCTGGGGTATTGAAACCTCATTCAGAGAATTGAAATATCATGTTGGTCTTATTGCTTTTCATTCAAAGAAAAAGGACTGCGTGATACAGGAAATCTTTGCAAGTCTGATCATGTATAACTTCTCTATGCTGATCACCGAAAATATCGTCATAGATGAGGATAAGCATAATGATTACCATTACAAAATCAATTATGCCGTTGCTATACACGCCTGCATCAAGTTCTTTCGCTCTTCTCACGCAGATCCTTCGCTTTTGGAAGACTTGATAGCAAGAAACAAGTGTCCTGTCAGACCTGATCGTATCGCTGTCAGAAAAACTCGCTGTCATTCTGCTATCGGCTTCAATTACAGGTTATCATAATTCTACGCCTTTGTCAATGCTTTTTCAGGCAGATCTCTGATCTGTCTTTTCGTCATGCCATTTTGGTGTAAGTAATAGCAGGAGTTCGTTCGCTTACATACAAACATACTCCTGCTTCTTTATCGTTTTCAGTTAGCTTAATGACATTACTCACCAAGCAGGAGCATTACTTCCTGCCTGATGATGGGGATCATATTACTATATTCACTTTTCCACGCTGTTTGTTATGTCTGATTTGTGCTTTGTACGGCGCTGATAATCATCTCAACGCTTTTCTCAATTCCGCAGGAGCTGTCAATCACAAGATCATAGTTTTCAGCTTCGCTCCACTGCATACCAGAGATATTGCGATAATACTCTGCTCTCGCCTTATCCGAGCGGCTGATATTTCGCACAGCCTCCTCCTGTGTATCGCCGTAGACCTCCCTCACGCGGCTGATACGGTATTGAAGCGGAGCATGAACAAATACCCTGAAAACATTTTTATGATCCTTCAGCACATAATCAGCTGCACGTCCGACGATCACACAGCTTCCGTTTTCTGCTATGCGTTCGATGATTTTCTTCTGTGCAATGACCGCCTGACTGACGACTGTATTGCTGAGGTACAGATCGTGCATGATCTGAGGCGCGTTCTTGTTTAGGTCAGAAATGAATTCTCTGTCAAGACCGCTTTCCTGTGCTGCAAGTGCCGTCATTTCTTTATAATAGAACGGGATACCGAGCCGCTCTGCCACCAGTTTTCCGATCTGCTTACCTGACGAACCGTGCTGTCTAGCGATTGTAATGATAACACCATCATGTGACGGCTGCAATACCGCTTTCGGCTGCGGCTTCGCCTCCGAATTGAGATAGGTATTCTTGAAGAATCGTCTTGTCATAAAGAATCCAATCAGCGACACCAGTCCATCTGTAACCGGATAGGTCAGCCAGAAATAATTCAGGCCGAATTTTGAAAACAGATATCCCAGCGGTACAAATAGGAACACAGTCCGGATAATTGTAAGGAGCGAGCTTTTCAGACTTGCGCCGACTGCCTGAAACAGTACCGGATAGGTCAGGGAGATTGCCAGCGGAACAAAACTAAGTCCTATGATGCGGAATCCGATTTCACCGATACGTATTACCTCAGCGTCGGATGAAAAGAACTGCAGCATCGGTACCGGAATCAGCTCGAAGCAAAGTCCTCCGAGAAACATCAGCAGACAGCCAAAGGCAAGTGCGGTGTTAAGCGTTTTCTTACAGCGCTGCATATTTCTTGCAGCATAGTTATAGCTGATAATCGGTACAATACAAGTCTGCATCGCCCCAAGCGGAATAAAGAAGAATGTCTGCCATTTATAATACAGACCGAGAACCGTGACCGCCGCATCGGAAAATGTTGCAAGTATCAGGTTCAGTCCGAAAATGTAAAGGGTATATGCCGACTGCATCAGGATATTCGGCGTTCCGAGCCGGAATATCTTAGCGATATCATGTGGGTGTTTTTTCAGCTTCGGCGGCATGTAAAATCCGCGTTTCATAACAATCAGGGCGGCAGCAATCTGTCCAATCACAGTTGCGATTGCAGCGCCCATGATTCCAAGCCTTGGCAGACCGAGCATACCGAAGATCAGCAGCGGATCCAGTGCGATATTGATGACCGCGCCGACGATCTGCGCGATCATCGGGAGCTTCATATTGCCCCGCGCCTGCAGTATTTTTGTCCAGATGCTTTCAAGAAACAGCCCGATGCTTAATACACATACAGTTCGTCCGTAGGTAATCACATTCGCTATGATTTCGGGTGAATCAGTCTGCATTCGTGCGTATGCCGGCATGATCATATAGCAGATACCGGCAAATAATGCCCAAAGAACAACGGCAAGCGGCGTGCCGACACCTGCATATTCATCGGCTTTTTCGCTTTGCCCGAGTCCCAGCTTTGAAGCCATGATAGTATTGATACCGACACCTGTGCCAACCGCAAGTGCGATCATCAAAAGCTGCAAGGGATAAACGATAGAAAGTGCTGTCAGTCCGTTGTCTGAGTATTTTCCGACAAACACGCTGTCGATGATATTGTATAACGCCTGAATCAGCTGTGCCAGCATCACAGGCGGTGCAAGTCTGAAAAGAATTTTTCCGATTTTTTCTGTTCCGAAATAATCTGTTTTCTGTCTGATCTGTTCCATGCTATTCTCCAATCCATCTGTTTTCTTCCTCTATTATACTGCATACTCTGTAAGATTGCAAGAACGATAAACAAAAAATCCCCCTCACCAAGCAGGAGCATTACTTCCTACCTGATGAGGGGGATCATATTACTATATTCACTTTTCCACGCTAACCGTTACACCTGATTGACAATCACGCAATGTTGTGATATAATCATATCAGACCTATATGCATAGTGTGAGAGCCTTCCGGTTTTCACAGCAACGCATCCGCATTGGCGTGCTGCGGTCAGAATCATATTCACAATGTGTGACAAGATATCTTTGGAGGAAATATAAATGATACCAAGGGAGAATGCATTTGCTCTGCTGAAAAAATACAATCAGGATCCGTTCCATATCCAGCACGCCCTCACTGTTGAGGCGGTCATGAAGTGGTATGCGGATGAACTGGGCTATGGTGATGAAGCCAAACACTGGGGCATTGTCGGACTGCTTCACAATATTGATTTTGAGCTGTATCCGGAGGAGCATTGTCTGAAAGCACCGGAACTTCTGCGAGAAGGCGGCATCAGCGATGACATCATTCATTCTGTCTGTTCACATGGCTACTGAATCACAGTTGGTTGCGGCGTAACAATAGATGTCGAGCCGATTCATGAAATGGAAAAGGTGCTGTTTGCAACGGACGAACTGACCGGTCTGATCTGGGCTGCCGCTCTGATGCGCCCTTCCAAAAGCACAAAGGACATGGAACTGAAATCGCTGAAAAAGAAGTATAAGTGCAAAGGCTTTGCGGCAGGATGTTCGCGTGAAGTGATTGAGCGCGGTGCAAATCAGCTTGGCTGGGAGCTTGACAAGCTGCTCGATATGACGCTGAAGGCAATGGCTGCCTGTGAAGACACAATCAACGCAGAGATGGCGTAAATACCCCAATCCGTAAATGGAGGCTGTTTTTATGAAATCTATTTTAATCAAGGATACCACCCGTGAGGAACGCGAGCAGATTATCAAAGAGTCGCTGGACTGCGGCAGCGGCTGTGAAAACTGTTCATCATGCTGGTTGGGCGGAGGAAGTCCGTTCGGCATCTACCAGGATTACATTGACGGCAAACGCGAGATCAGCGAGATCAATATGACATATATGGAGCAATACCGCCAGAATCGCATGATTAAATGAGGTGACAGGATATGACAGCGGCACCTGATATTATGAATTCTACTGCCGAAGAACGCCTAATATATATTAAAAACAAATTTCCGTGTATTGCAGACTGCGATATGTGCGGAATCTGTACTGTATTTCACGGCAAAGATGCAGAAGTCGCATATGAAGCATATATTCGTGGAGAGAGATCATTTGAGGAAGTATCTGCGGATTACAGATAATATGTTGGAGAAATAATATGAGAAACGAAAAAGTATTTGAATGGCTCAGCGAAAAGGGCTTCGCAGACAGAGTCATAGACCATACAGAAACGATAGATACTGTTGAACACGCTGCAATTCAGCTTGGCTGTTCTGAAGCAGAGATCGCTAAAACACTTTCTTTTCTCGTGAACGATCAACCCGTCATAGTAGTGATGGCTGGCGACGGCCGTGTGAACTGCTCGAAATTCAAAGCGCAGTTTCACACGAAGCCCAGCATGATTCCGAGAGACCATGTAGAAGAAATGACAGGATTCATACCTGGCGGCGTATGTCCGTTTGCTGTCCCGAGCGGAATTCCAGTCTGGCTTGATGTTTCGATGAAACGTTTTTCTTTCATTCACCCGTCAGCAGGCAATGAGTTTACATCTGTTAAGCTGACACCGGATGAGCTGGAACAGGCATCCGATGCTGTTGGATGGTGCGATGTCTGCAAGGGATGGGAATAAAGGCATTCAGAAAAATTGAAAGGCCGGACAACATTGTTCACACAACTGTGAATCGACCGGATTAACAAAAAATCCCCCTCACCGGGCAAGGAGCATCTCAGCTTCCTACCTGATGAGGGGGATCTTATTCACTTTTCAATGCTGATCGTCACGCCGGATTTGAAACGGAACTCCATATAGTCGGAGTGGAAGCAATAAATTTATTACTTACAAAAACAACAGCTCCCTGACGGGAACTGGCTTCTTTTCTTATCGTTATACTGCCTTTCAGTCGTGTGCATTCCGTGTGCATTTCGTGTGCATTACACCTGTTTTTTGTGCACACGGGACTGCAATGCGAATACTTTCATTTTTAGGGTAATGTGATATATCGCCACATTATGGGATATGAAGAGAAGTATATGTGAATTAAGAATGAGTCGGCATTTTTGTCAGCTCCAAATCTCTTTCATCCGAAAGAATCCTGTAATTTTTCAAGGAACAATTCTGCTGCAGGTGAAAAAGCCTGATACTTTTTCCATATAAGATCAAGTCCCGAGATCATTTTCGGAACGAGCGGACGGAAGCATAGTTCACTCTCGTCACTTGTGTTGGTTATACCGTCTATACCTACAGCGTAGCCAACCCCGGATTTTACCATAAGTGCAGCATTATACATCAGATTGAAGGTAGTGACTATATTCAGTTTATCAAAATCATCACCGAACCATTGAATGAAAGCGTTGTTTTCGCTTTTGGTGTTCAATACCTGACGAGAAAAAATCAACGGTAAATCTATAATGTCTGCTTTCGCGATAGCTTTCTTTTTTGCAAGCGAAGAATCCTTACGCATAACAACTCCCCATATATCTTCAGCAGGCAGGTGTATATAGTCATATTTCGTAACATTTGCAGGCTGAACAAGAATACCGAAATCAAGCAAACCACGGTCAAGCCGTTCAGTTACATCAGCTTCATTGCCACTGTAAAGATGATATCGTATATCTGGATATTCCGTCCTTAGCTTTGAAATGAGGTCAGCAATAAGACTTACTGCAAGAGTTTCACCGCCACCGATATAGATATCACCTGCAATCGGTTTATCCATAGAAAGAAATTCAGCGGATGTCTTATCCACCATTGCAACTATTTCTTCGGCTCTTTTTCGGAATATGAACCCTTCCTGTGTCAGTTTCATGCTGTGGCTGCTTCGGTGAAACAACTTCTGTCCAAGCTCGTCCTCCAAGTCTTTGATCTGTCTTGACAGCGTAGGCTGTGTGATATGCAGTTGTTCAGCAGCCGATGTGATGCTTCCTTCTCTTGCGATAATAAGAAAATAGCGTAATACACGAATTTCCATAGCCGTACCTCCTTTCGGGTATGGCTATATTATATCATCTTGTGATATGCCTGTCAAGCATATCTTGATTTGCTTATAAAGTATTTGCTATTTTGCTTTAACTGTGTTAGAATGAAAACACAGGGAGGTGAACATCATGGCAGACAAAATGGACCTGTTCAGAATAAGGCGCAACCTGACCGATGCAGGTATGTCAGAAGACGAGATATCTGAGTGTATAAAGCTGATCGAACAGAAGCAGTACACAGTACTTGATAAGCTGCTTACAAAGCACAGACTTTCACTGCTCGACAGAGTCCATAAGTATAATTATTGTATAGACTGCCTTGACTACTTCACCCACACGATGAAACGATCATGATCATATCAGTAAAGCTTTACGTATCACATTACTTAGAAGGAGTATTATTATGAAACAAAAAAAGATCAGATTGGCGGCTATAATGATCTGCCTATGTACTGCATTACTTACTGGATGCGGCAATTCTCAGAACAATTCTACACAGAATAACGTTGATACACCTAAAAGCTCACAGACAGAAGCTGATCCAACCGAGCAGCTCAGCACTGATATGACAGAAAAAGGAGGAAATACAATGAATTTCATAGAAAATCTTACACTTACGCAGGAATGGGACAAGACTTTCCCGAAGTCTGACAAGGTTGACCATCAGAAGGTTACTTTCCACAATAGATATGGAATTACACTTGCGGCTGATATGTATACTCCGCAGAACTCCGACGGAAAATTAGCTGCTATCGCAGTATGCGGACCTTTTGGCGCAGTCAAGGAACAATGCAGCGGTCTTTATGCACAGACACTTGCGGAGCGTGGTTTCCTTACAATTGCATTTGATCCGTCGTTTACCGGCGAAAGCGGAGGTCAGCCGAGATACATGGCTTCTCCTGATATAAATACAGAGGACTTTCAGGCAGCAGTTGATTTCCTTTCAGTACAGGATAATGTTGATCCTGATAAGATAGGAATCTGCGGAATCTGTGGCTGGGGCGGCATGGCGATAAATACTGCAGCACTGGACACACGCATCAAGGCAACTGTTACAGCTACAATGTATGATATGGCGAGAGTTAATGCAAACGGATACTTTGATGAGAACGATAATGAAGAATCACGTTTTGCGACAAAAGAAGCTCTCAACGCACAGCGTACAAAAGACTACGCTTCAGGAGAATATGTACGCGGTGGCGGTTGTCTGCCTCTTCCGGTGCCTGAGGATGTTCCGTTTTATGTAAAGGACTACAGCGAGTATTACAAGGGCAGAGCATACCACAGTCGTTCACTTAATTCAAACGATGGCTGGAATTCAATAGGTTGTATGTCATTTATCAATCAGCCTATCAATACCTACAGCAACGAAATTAGAAGCGCTGTTCTCCTTATCCACGGTGAAAAAGCCCATTCATGCTATTTCAGCAGAGACGCTTATGAAGCTATGACTAAGGGCAGCAAATATGCTGACAATAAGGAACTCATGATCATTCCTGATGCGGTTCACACAGACCTCTATGACGGCGGTGGAAAAGACGCAATCCCGTTTGATAAGATTGAAGAGTTCTACCGTGAATATCTTAAATAAAGGAGAAAAACATGTCTAAAAAGGTACTTGTCATATCATCGAGCCTGCGTAACAAAAGCAATTCCGAAATACTTGCCCGACAGGCGGCAAAGGGCGCAGAGGACGCAGGTCACGATGTAGAATTCATCACGCTGAAAGACAAAACACTGAATTTCTGCAAGGGCTGTCTTGCCTGTCAGAAAACAATGCGGTGTGTTATCAGGGACGATGCCTCGGAAATATGCGAGAAAGTCGGCAATGCCGAGGTGCTTATCTTTGCAAATCCGATCTACTACTATGAGCTTTGCGGTCAGCTAAAGACCTTGCTTGACCGCTGTAATCCGCTTTATCCGTCCGACTACAAGTTCAGAGATGTGTATCTTATCACTGCCTCTGCTGAGGACGGCGATGAGGTCTGTCAGACAGCTAAGGGCGGCTTGCAGGGCTGGGTGGACTGCTTTGAGAAAGCAAGACTTGTAAAAGTGCTTTCGGGCGGCGGTCTCAACGTCCCTGCAGAAGCGGAGCAGAGTGAAGAATACTTAAAGGCAACCTATGAGTTAGGCAGAAACGTATAAATTCCATGAAGGGTGTGATCTTATGAAGATACTGAAAATTTGCGGAAAGGTACTCCTGATAATCGTCATCATCATTGCTGTGATACTTGTTATCGGTCTGCTGTTCCTTGAATTTTATCCTTCCGTAGGAGATACACCCGATAAGGAAAAGCAAAAAGAATATGGAGCAAAAACCGACCTGTACTATGAAAAGCAGTTCCATAACGAACTTGACTTTGAAGTCATGACAGGTGAAGCCTCGCCAAAGAGTGATAGGAACGTTCCAGAAAATAAGCTGCCTGCCGAAACGCCCGAAAGCATTGAACGTGCAAAGTCGGGAGAAATGAAGATCACATGGCTCGGTCATTCTTCTTCTCTGCTGCAAATGAACGATAAGAATATTCTCATTGATCCCATAATGAGCGACAGGGCTTCTCCTGTTGGTTTCGCTGGTCCAGCACGGTTTGCGGAATACGCCTTTGATACAAACACCGTTCCAGAAATAGATGTGCTTTTCATATCCCACGACCATTACGATCACCTTGACTACAACACGATCAAGGCAATAGACAGTAAGGTAAGCAATTATATCGTTCCACTCGGCATCAATGTTATCTTAAAGGGCTGGGGCATTGACGAAAACAAGCTGCACCCTCTGTACTGGTGGGAGAGTATCGAGCTTGAAGGCATTTCATACACTGTAACCCCTGCGGAACACTATACCGGAAGAAATCCGCTGAAAAACAATGCCACGTTATGGGGCGGACTTTATATCAAGGACAGCTCTCACAATTTCTATTACACGGGCGATACGGGCTATTACGATCTGTTTGAACAGGTATATGACAAATTGGGAGCGCCCGATCTTATGCTTGCCGATTCAGGACAATATGACAAAGGTTGGGCAACTACCCATATGTTCCCCGAAGAAACAGTGCAGGCTGCAAAGGACGTTCACGCAAATTGGCTGATACCCGTTCACTGGGGCGCATATTCACTCTCAAATCACGCCTGGGACGAACCGCCGCAGAGAGCTGTAAAGGCGGCAGACGAGCAGGGCGTGAGCCTTGCAACGCCGAGGATAGGTCAGACCGTGAACTATGATGATATAGCTTCATTTACCGAGCATTGGTGGGAGGAATATAAATGACAACATCGGAATTTCTCGAATACATAAACAGTGGCAGACAGGTCACGTCAGAGTGCGGTGTTCATCAGACTATGCACAGGCTGAGTCAAGAGGCTATCCGCATCACAATGGAGATCAACAGCCGTTATCATACGCCCGATGAGATAAACGAGCTTATGTCGGAGCTTATCGGCGAGCCCGTCGAGGTCGGACTTTTCCCGCCGTTCTTCACCGATTGCGGAAAGAATATTCATCTTGGCAAGGGCGTGTTCATCAATTCGGGTTGTAAGTTTCAGGATCAAGGCGGCATTTACATCGGTGACGGTGCACTGGTTGGTCATAATACGGTGCTTGCAACGCTTAATCACGGACTGCTTCCCGAAGAACGCCATGACCTGATACCAAAGCCTATACATATCGGCAAAAATGTCTGGATAGGATCTAACTCAACAGTTCTTCCGGGAGTTACGATCGGAGATAATGCTGTCATCGGTGCAGGTTCGGTGGTGACAAAAGATATTCCCGAAAATATGATAGCAGTCGGAAGTCCAGCGAAAGTGATAAGGAGTATATATGATGAAAAATAGATTGTTTACATCATTTCTTTTTTCTGTTGTCATGCTTATGTTCAGCGGCTGCGGAGCATATGAAGACGCCTTGCCAACAAACAAAGGAAGTTCCATAACAGCCACTGCTACGGAATTTAAAGAACAGACAGTGAAAGAATCCGAGCCTATCATGAACATTTCTGTCGGAGATAAAGAGTTTCAGATCACGCTTGAAAATAATGATACCGTTACAGCATTGAAGGAGTTTCTGCCCATGACACTTGATATGTCAGAACTTAACAGCAATGAGAAGTATTATTATCTTGATTCGAAATTACCGTCAGCTCCAGAAAAAGTCGGTAGGATAACTGCAGGTGATATTATGCTGTATGGTGATAACTGCCTTGTTGTTTTCTACAAGAGCTTTGACACATCATACACCTACACTAAGATTGGTCATATCAAGGATACAACCGGATTGACAGATGCACTTGGAAGCGGCGGAGTAACTGTTTCTTTTCAGCTCGCCCCCACAAAGGTCATATATACAGTGCATGATATACGCAATCTCAGCGATTTTATCCTTGGGAAACCAATAGAAAATGACCTGACAGATAAACATTATGATCTTGATAATGATGGTATATGGAGTACCTTTGATATAGTTCTGATGAGAAAAAAGATACTTGAACAGAAAAATATGAAAACAGAATTTGATTTTGACAGCAAGACCGTATTGCTGAACAGCGGCTATGAAATGCCAATACTCGGGCTCGGTACCTGGACGCAGGACGATGAAACAGTTGAAGAATCAGTCTATACAGCATTGAAAGACGGTTATCGTCTTATCGACACGGCTCAGTATTACGGCAACGAAACAGGCGTAGGCAACGGTCTGAAAAGAGCTGTATCCGAAGGTATAGTCAAACGTGAAGATGTTTTCATCACAACAAAAGTAATGCCCTCCAATTATGAGAGGGCATATCAGTCTATAGACGATTCGCTTAAAAGACTAAACGTTGATTACATTGATCTTATGCTGATACATCAGTCCGGCAGCAATGATACGGAGGTCTATAAGGCTCTGTGTCAAGGCGTAAGAGACGGAAAGCTCCGCAGTATCGGTATTTCCAATTATTATACTCCGGAAGAATACGAGCGTGTTACTGCAGGTGAGAATATCAAACCTGCGGTGGTACAGAATGAGAACCACCCTTTCTATCAGAATACGGAATTCAAAGAATATGTATCAAAGTATGGGACAGTAGTCGAATCATGGTATCCATTCGGCGGAAGAGGTCATACGCAGGATTTGTTTGAAAATGAAACAATCATGGAGATCGCCGAAGCTCACGGAAAGACTTCAGCTCAGATAATCCTTCGCTGGCATTTGCAGGCAGGATATATTACGATACCCGGTTCACAGAATCCTGACCATATCCTTGAGAATTACAGCATCTTTGATTTTGAGCTGACCGATGCAGAAATGCAGAGAATGGCAGAACTGCATACAGGACAGCGATATGAAAATTGGTGAGGTGCGCTATGAATATACTTGTATTAAATGGAAGCCCCCGTCAAAATGGGAATACTGCAAAAATGGTCACAGCATTTTGTGAAGGGGCTGAATCATCAAATCATACCGTGAAAACAGTAAATGTCTGTAAGCTGAATGTAAAAGGCTGTCTTGCCTGTGAATACTGCCACAGCAAAGGGAACGGCAAGTGTATACAGAAGGACGATATGCAGGATATATATTCATTGCTTAAAGACACTAATATGCTTGTTCTTGCTTCCCCGATCTACTATCACGGTATTAGCGGTCAACTCAAATGCGTGATCGACAGGTTTTATTCTGCACTTTATCCTGCTGCGCCGAAAAGCTTGACTCAAATTGCAATGTTTTTATCCTCCGGTGACAGAAACCAGTATGACGGAGCAATGTTTTCATACAAGGGAGATTTCCTCGGTTATCTGGGATTAAGGGATATGGGAGTATTTTCATCAGCAGGCAATGTTTCTGATGAGCTGCTTGTAAAGATTAGAAAATTTGGGGAATCGTTATGAGAAGCCGTGCGAGCAGAACTATTTCATTAGCCCATAGTCTATTGGCGCACCTGTAATCCGTTCCGTACAAGTCCAATATATTATTTTGGCGCATACCACAATTAAAGCAAACCCTATTGGCGTAAAATGAGCCTTACACTCTGTATTTGAGAGCAAGGCTTGAATTGATTTAAGCTAAGACATTCAGTACCTCATGAATATCCCCATTGATGCAAATGCTCTGCCCGGCTATCTCATCTGGCGCATACGCTTCACCGAAATTCAGGCAGGCATAGACCGCCTTCGGGTTTGCATAGGTCATCTTCCAGAACGGATACTTTATGATGACAGGCGTGTTCATACCCACACCAAGCTCTAAGAACAGGATATGCAGTCCCTCATGGCGGCGCAGGAACTCGTCATAACGTTCCGCTGCTTTGTGCCAGCCCTCGTCCTCGACAAAGGTGTCATCTGCTCGGAGGTTCATGCTCATAGGCTTTCCGCAGACGGGACAGTGGGGTACAAGCTCTGACGGAACACGCATATTCTTCTGAGCTTCAAACATCGCCCTGACGGTTTCCTCGTTGTCGTAGGTCTTTTGGTGACAGGGCTCACTGCACTGCCAAAGTCCATAATCGCTCTGCGTGTAGAACAGGCGGTGCTTGTCAAATCCTGCCTTCTGGAACTGGTGATCGACATTCGTGGTGATAACGAAATAGTCCTTGTCCTTCATAAGCTCAAACAAACGCTTGTATGTGCCGTTGTCCACGTCCATGTAGCGGTTGATGTAGATGTAGCGTGACCAGTACGCCCATTGTTCTTCAAGAGTAGAAAAGGAGTAGAATCCGCCGGAATACATATCCCGAAAGCCGTATTTCTCCACGAAATCGGCAAAATACTTCTGCAAACGCTCTCCCGAATAGGTAAAGCCTGCGGCGGTGGAAAGTCCTGCCCCTGCACCGATGACGATCGCATCAGCGGTCTGTATTTCTTTTTTCAGACGGTCAATTTCCGCCGAGTAATCTCTTGTAAATTTCATGATCGTCCTCCTTGAACACGTTGAAGATCACCTGTATATCGTTGCTTTTGCGAAACTCCCTGACGGTGCGGACAGCAATTTCCGCCGCTTTATCCTGCGGAAATCCGAACACACCCGTGGAGATGCAGCAGAAAGCGATACTGCTGATGCCGTTTTGCACGGCAAGGTCAAGACAGCTTTTGTAGCAGCTTTCAAGCAATCTGCAATGCTCTTCGGTAAGTCTGCCCTGAACGATCGGTCCGACGGTGTGTATCACATAGTCACAGGGCAGGTTGTAGGCAGGCGTTATTTTTGCCTTACCCGTGGGTTCTTCATGCCCTTGTGTCTGCATGATCTGACCGCACTTGTAACGAAGCCGTACCCCTGCAAAGGTGTGGATACAGTTGTCGATACAGGAGTGGCAGGGCTGCCAGCACCCCGTCATTCCCGAATTGGCGGCGTTGACGATAGCACCACATTTCAGCGTGGTAATATCACCTTTCCAGAGATAAATGCCGTCCTCTATGGGCGTCAGGTCTGCAATATCCGTGATACCCTTGCTCTCGGTCAAGGCTGTGAGATATTCGTCCTCGGCTTGCAGATAATCCTCGTCTGCCTTGACAGCAGGGCGGATATTCACAAGGCTTCTGTAAAGGCGGAATTTATCTGTATCATTGTTTGGTATCTCAATTCCGTCAACATCGTTTCTTTCTGACAGCAGATAGTTTAGCAAATAATCAAGTTTCTCCATACGTTCATCTCCTAACAACCGCACCCACAGGACAGACCTCCGCACAGTTTCCGCAGTGCAGACAGTTTTCCTGACGGATCACAGCCTTGCCGTTCAGTTCGATACAACTCTGCGGACAGTCGCTCAGACATGAACCGCACCTGATGCAATCATCGGTCACGAAATATCCGCTTGACCTGATCTCTGCACCGCCGAATGTGAAGCTGTCACGCTCGATAGGCTTCTTTGACAGGTCGAACCACTCTCCGCTGCCCTCATAGATCTGAAACACTGTGAGCGCCTTGCGGCTTTCCTCGGTGGGATAGATCTCAAACATATAGGGATTCTTCTCAAACAGCAGTGGGAGCATAGCAGAACCCAGCTCCCTGACCTTGCCACGGACAGAAACAGCAGTGCAGCTCATGGTATCATCGCCCTTTTTTCCCGAAAGTGCAAGATAGCCCTTGTCCTTTAACCGTTGATAGAAGTTCTTTCCCTTTGCGGTGAGAAAGTACAGTCCATTCTCGTCTGCATACATCATGTCGATCACGCAGGTC
>JAEEGJ010014385.1_pt1 | contig 18808 bp, 15 predicted proteins | sample 8958761 | NCBI WGS metagenome assembly JAEEGJ01 (sample SAMN16246546, study PRJNA631951) | gut metagenome | biome: gut microbiome; feature: rumen; material: RS-attached | host: Bos | place: Iran: Karaj | collected 2018-10
CGGCAGACATGACGCAGGGAATCGCGATGGTTTTATTTGCTCTTTCTCTTTTTACCTCAGGTTTTGAACTTTGCATGTTTCTGGTTCTCGGAACGAAGAAAGCCATGATGATTAAAGTAGGATTCTTTCTGGCCCTGGGAATAGCGGTAATAGGTTTTTTGCTGTTCGGCAAGCTTTTGGTTTTTGAAAAAATCAATTGGGAAGCCATTATGAACTGGATTAATACACACCGGTTTGAAATTGTGTTAATACAGATTCTTTCTTCCGCATCCGGACTTTTGATTTATTTCGGATTCTACAAACTGACCTGCGCCCTGTACAACAGCAAAAAATGATACAGGGTCTAAAACAATATCGGAGAATACTTATTTATGGAAAATATAAATAAAAAAACTGACCTGAAACGTCTGCTCATATACTTAGGCCTTTGTTTCGGAATGACCTGGTTTTGGTTTTTCGTGGTGAATCCTAAGTTTACCCATTGGAACGACTTAAGCCGGTATATGATTAGCTTTATTTCCCTTGGGATGCTTTTTCCGGTCATCGCGCATGTACTTACAAGACTGATTACCAAAGAAGGATTTAAAATGTACGGCAAGGATTCCGCAATGTTCGGGATTTCTTTCAAAGATCGGAAATGGATTTATTTTCTGCTCGCAATAATACTTCCGTGGTTGATTACGGAACTCGGAAATCTTTTTGCAATTCTATTTTGTCGGCAGCTGTTTGATCCGGGCTATCCGAAAGAACTTGATATGGATTATCGGATTTTCTTTCTGCAACCGCTTGCAGCCATCTTTACCGGAGTGGTCGGATCTTTTGCGGCTTTTGGCGAAGAGGGCGGATGGCGCGCTTATATGATGCCAAAGCTTTTGAAACTCTTCGGAGGCAAAAAGGCATTACCGCTTATCATCGGAGGCATCATCTGGGGCTTATGGCATGCACCGCTTACCTGCATTGGTCATAATTTCGGCACGGATTATCCGGGATTCCCCTTCCTTGGCATTCTTGTGATGTGTGCGTTTTGCATATTGATGGGAGTTATTCTGACATTTCTGACTGAATTGAGCGGCTCCATCTGGCCGGCTGCAATCATGCATGCCGTAACCAATGCGTACCCGTCTGCACTGATTGGATTTATGAATGATACCGGCGTAGATCCTGTGAAAGCACTTTGGGTAAACTGGGGCGGAATGATGATCGCACTTATTGCAGTTGTGATTGTATGTATTTTTATCTGGAGAAAAAATAAGAAAAATAATATTGATGAAATATCATAAAAAAAACACCCTTAAACAAATCGTTTACGGGTGTTTATTTAAGCAGCTCGTAGCGGAATCGAACCGCTGATTCTGCCGTGAGAGGGCAGCGTCTTAACCGCTTGACCAACGAGCCAAAAGTGCTTGCATTTTTGAACTGCAAAAATTATTCTATTATAAGACAGGGAAAAAAGCAAGCATTTTTTATTTATGCTTTATTTTACGGTTAAAAATGATTAAAACTCAGAAACATATCATCGCTTCTGTTGCCAAAGATTCGATAGCTGAAGAGATCGGTCTGGAGCCCGGCGATGAGATTTTGGAAATAAACAATCAAATAATAAGAGACATTCTGGATTATATGTTTTTTATGCAGGATGAGGAGATAGTCCTTAAGGTCAGATCAAAGCAGGGTGAGATCGTTGAAGTTGAGATCGAAAAGGATTTTTACGAGGATCTTGGCGTAGAGTTTGAAAATGACTTTATGGATGAGTACCGTTCCTGCAGGAATAAATGTATTTTCTGCTTTATAGACCAGCTTCCTCCCGGAATGAGGGAAACCTTGTATTTTAAGGACGATGACGACAGATTATCATTCCTTCAGGGAAATTACGTTACTCTTACAAATATGGATGACGATGAGCTCGATCGTATCATAAGATACCGTCTTGAGCCCATAAACATATCTTTCCAGACGATGAATCCTGAACTTCGCTGCAAGATGTTAAACAACAGATTTGCGGGCGAGGCTTTAAAGAAGGTAGATAAGCTTTACGAAGCAGGAATAATAATGAACGGTCAGATAGTGCTCTGTAAAGGATACAATGACCGTGACGAGCTCGAATATTCGTTAACTCAGCTTTATAAATACCTCCCGGTGCTTGAAAGCGTTTCCATCGTACCGGTTGGCCTTTCCAAACACAGGGACGGACTCACAAAACTCGAGCCTTTTAATAAGGATGACGCCAAAGAAGTAATAGAGACTGTCAGAAAATGGCAGAAGAAGGCATATGACGAGTTCGGAATCCATTTTGTACATGCTTCGGACGAGTGGTATTTCCTGGCTGATGAGGAATTGCCCGACTCGGAGACCTATGACGGATATCTTCAGTTTTCAAACGGTGTCGGAATGATAACGAGCGAGAGAGAAGATTTCTATATAGAATATAATGAATTTCTCGAAAATTATAAGAGAGAGCCGGATCATAAAAAGGTTAAGATAACCTGTGCTACGGGAAAACTTGCCTGCGGGCTTCTTACAGAGCTTGCAAGAAGAATGGAAGAAGCACTCGATAACCTTGAAGTTGAGGTTGTCCCGATCACCAATAATTATTTCGGAGAAATGATCACGGTAACGGGGCTTATCACGGCTACAGATATAATGGACCAGCTTAAGGGTCGCGATCTCGGGGATTCGCTCTGCATCCATGAGAGTATGCTGCGTTCCGGAGAAGAAGTATTTTTGGATGATTATACTGTTTCGGACGTGTCCGCGACTTTACAAGTAAATATCGATATTGTAAAATCAAAAAGTAGTTTTTTTAAAACAATTCTCGACATTTATAACAGGTGAAAAATGAGTAAAAATAAAAGAAGACCGATAGTTGCGGTCGTAGGAAGACCCAATGTAGGTAAATCTACATTGTTTAACTGTCTTGCCGGTGAGAGGATCTCCATCGTAAAGGACACGCCCGGCGTTACCAGAGACAGGATTTATGCAGACGTTACATGGCTTGATAAAAGCTTTACACTTATAGACACTGGCGGTATTGAACCCGATTCAAAGGATATCATTCTTTCCCAGATGAGAGAACAGGCGCAGATAGCGATAGATACCGCAGATGTCATTATTTTTTTGGTGGACGTAAAACAGGGACTCGTGGATGCGGATCTTAACGTGGCAAATATGCTTCGTAAGAGTAAGAAACCCGTTGTTCTTGTTGTCAATAAAGTAGATTCTTTTGAAAAATTCGGAAACGATGTTTACGAGTTTTACAATCTCGGAATCGGAGAGCCTTTCCCGATAAGCAGTGTAAACAGGCTTGGACTCGGTGAGATGCTCGACGAGGTTATTTCCCATTTTGATGACACTCTTTATACGGAAGAGGATGACGACAGACCCAAGGTTGCCATAGTCGGCAAGCCCAATGTAGGTAAATCATCCATTATCAATAAGCTTATCGGCGAAAACAGAGTTATCGTATCTGATATCGCCGGTACTACTCGTGATGCCGTTGATACGCAGGTTAAGTACAATGGCAAGGAATATGTGCTTATCGATACAGCAGGACTTCGTAAGAAGAGTAAGATCAACGACGAACTTGAACATTTTATGATCGTTCGTACCGTTGCGGCTGTTGAACGCTGCGATGTATGTGTGCTTGTAATTGATGCGACTGAAGGAATTACAGCTCAGGATGCAAAGATCGCAGGTATAGCCCATGAACGCGGTAAAGCAATGATAATCGCCGTTAACAAATGGGATGCGATCGAGAAAGACAATAAGACCACAAATGAGTTTACAAAAGAAATAAGGACCGTGCTTTCATATATGCCTTACGCCGAGATCCTTTTCGTATCGGCTGAGACGGGCCAGAGACTCCCGAAACTCTTCGAGACGATCGATGCAGTCATGGAAAACCATGCAATGAGAGTTCAGACAGGTGTTCTTAACGAGATCATGGTCGAAGCGGTAGCTATGCAGCAGCCTCCCACAGATAAAGGAAAGAGACTTAAACTTTTCTATATCACCCAGGTTGCGGTCAAGCCTCCCACATTCGTTATCTTTGTTAACGATAAAGAACTTATGCATTTCTCTTATACGAGATACATTGAAAATAAAATAAGGGATACGTTCGGATTCAGAGGTACGCCTCTTAAATTCATCATCAGAGAACGTGCCGAAGAAAAATAGACTTTTACTGTGAAAGGAAGATTTAGGAATGAATAAGATCGCTGTTTTAGGCGCTGGAAGCTGGGGTATCGCGCTTGCAAAACTTTTGTATAACAATGGGAACGAAGTGACCGTATGGTCCGCTCTCGACGATGAGATAAAGATGCTTAACGAAAAGAGAGAGCATGTAGACAAGCTTCCCGGAGTAAAACTTCCCGATGAGATGATATTTACATCAAATCTTAAAGAAGCTGTAGAAGGAAAAGCAGTACTCGTTATGGCAGTTCCTTCACCTTTTGTAAAATCAACCGCAGCAAGCGTTAAAGAGTTTTATAAAGATGACCAGATCATCGTTAATGTAGCAAAAGGTATCGAAGGAGATACACTTTTAACTCTTTCCGAAGTAATCGAGAGAGAAGTACCCGGTTCGACAGTAGCAGTCCTTTCAGGACCTTCACATGCGGAAGAAGTAGGAAAAGGCGTGCCCACAACCATCGTTGTTGCAACAAAGAAGAAAGAAACAGCGATGTTCTTACAGAATCTTTTCATGAGCGAAGTTTTCAGAGTATATACTTCACCCGATGTAAGAGGAGTTGAGATCGGTGCCGCTTTAAAGAACGTCATCGCTCTTGCTGCAGGTTTCGCTGACGGATTAGGATACGGCGACAATACAAAAGCCGCTTTGATCACCAGAGGTATGGCTGAGATATCAAGACTCGGAAAAGCAATGGGCGGAAGACCTGAGACTTTTTATGGTCTGTCAGGTATCGGCGATCTGATCGTTACATGTGCGAGTATGCATTCAAGAAACCGTCGTGCAGGTATCCTTCTTGCACAGGGTAAAACTCTTGCAGAAGCTCAGGCTGAAGTCAAGATGGTTATCGAAGGTGCCAACTGTGCAAAGGCTGCAAAGGCTCTTGCAGAAAAGTACGGAGTTTCGATGCCTATCGTTGAAGAAGTTAACAAGATCCTTTTTGAAAATAAAGCTGCTACCGATGTTGTAAACGAACTTATGCTTCGTGACGCAAGGATCGAGATCAAAGCAGACGAGTGGAAATAAGAATAAAAAGTATAAAGGGAGGTTTACATTATGGGAAAGGTATACGAAAAACTCGAGAAATGTCTTGAGTGCGTAAGAAAGCAGACGGATTTTGTTCCGAAGGTGGCTATAGTCCTCGGTTCGGGTCTTGGCAATTACGCTGACAATATTAAAGTGGAGTGTGAGATCGAATATTCATCGATCGAAGGATTCCCGGTTTCCACAGTACCCGGTCATGCGGGAAAATTCATTTTCGGTTATGTTGATGAAGTACCTGTTGTATGTATGAAGGGCAGAGTTCATTACTACGAAGGATATGATATTTCGGACGTTGTTCTTCCCATCAGACTTATGGGATTACTCGGAGCAAAGGTATTATTCCTTACAAATGCTTCCGGCGGTATCAACAAGGGCTTCAAGGCCGGCGATTTTATGATGATCACGGATCATATCGCAGCACTTTTCCCCAATCCTCTTATCGGACCCAATGTGGATGAGCTTGGAACAAGATTCCCCGATATGAGCCACGTTTATGACGAGGATCTTCAGGATATCATCAGACAGAGTGCAAAAGATCTTGATATAGATTTAAAAGAAGGCGTATATGTTCAGCTTACAGGTCCTTCATTTGAGTCTCCCGCTGATGTTAAGATGCTCTCAATACTCGGTGCGGATGCTGTCGGAATGAGCACTGTATGCGAAGCTATCGTAGCCAACCATATGGGACTTAAGATCTGCGGTATTTCATGTGTATGCAATCTTGCGGCAGGCATTTCACCCAGACCTTTGACACACGAAGAAGTTCAGCAGGCAGGAAAAGATGCCGCACCCAAATTTGAAAAACTCGTAACACTTGCAGTAAAGAGGATGTCGGATATTTAATGGACGTAATTGTATTACTTGGATTTATCGTCGGAGCGCTTGTATTGGCGGCGATAGTAAATGCGTTTTCCACGCAGAAGAAAATAAAGAGGTTTATCTTAAGGCTTAAGAAGAATTTCGGGGTTGTTGAAAGAAAAGAATACGATCCCGAAAAATATTCTTCGTACAGAGGCTATTTTTTAAGACATCTGGACGATGACGGTTTCTTTATCGATGAGATTACTTGGAATGATGCCGAAGGAGAGACTTTATATAATTCTTTAAATAAAAGTTACTCATCATGCGGTGATGAGTATCTTTATTATAGGCTGAGACACATCGATAATTCGATATCCGAAGAAGAGAGAGAAAGATTTATCTCGCAGACGGATGCGCTTATCGAAGACGAGGCCACAAGGATAAAGCTTCAGCTTAAATTCGCAACGCTCGGAAAGACCGGAAAACATTCGGTATTCGAATATATCAATCTTTTATCGAATGTAAAAAAGGTTCCTCTGATCCTTTTCTATGTTGTATGGGCTGTATATGCTCTCATAATCGGGACATATTTTATCAATGTGACACTGGGCGTCTGCCTTACTCTCATCTGGATGGTCGTATGCGTGATCATATATCTTACGCATAAAAAGAGCGTGGAAGAGTATATCACATCGTTTGAATACATTGTAAGAACGCTCATAACCTGTGAAAAGATCGTCGGAATGAAAGTTCCTTTCTACGATAAAGAGTGTGAGGAACTTACGAAACAGAGAAAAGAATTAAAAGGTGTTAAAACCTCTTATCTTTCGTTTATCAAACAGTCAAACAGATCCGGGATCACGGATATGATGAGCGGTATGACCGCGATCCTTAATTCGTTTCTTTTGCTGGATATATTCTTTTTCTACAAAATGCTTAAATACGTATGCGACAAAGATGATGCATACGATAAGATCTTCACGATACTCGGAAAAATGGAAAGCCAGGTAAGCATAGCCAATCTTAAATATGCCTATGAAGATACCTGCGTTCCGACATTTACGGATGAAAAGATCTTAAAAGCCGAGGATATGATCCATCCGCTTGTATTTGACTGCGTGGCAAATTCTTTTGAGAACAAAAAGGGTATGCTCATCACAGGATCAAATGCTTCCGGTAAATCGACATTCCTTCGAAGCGTACTTGTAAATGCCATTCTTTCGGAAACGGTATATGTAGCCTGTGCGAAAGAATTCGTGATGCAGCCTTCGGTCCTTTTTTCATCGATGTCGCTAAAGGATTCGCTGGCAAGCGGCGAAAGCTATTATATGGCAGAGATCAACTCCATTAAGAGAATCCTAGAAGCAAAGAAGAAGGATGATAATGTGATCTGCTTCCTGGATGAAGTTCTCAGAGGCACCAATACGGTTGAGAGAGTAGCAGCCGCAACAGAGATCTTAAGATATCTGACGGGCGAAAACATCATTACTCTTGCCGCAACACACGATATCGAGCTCACATATCTTCTTGAAAAGGATTATGATAATTATTTCTTCAGGGAAGAGATCAAAAAAGACGAAGACGAAAAAGAAGACATTTATTTCTCATACAAGATAAATAACGGCAGATCCGAAACGAGAAATGCACTTCTGCTTTTAAAGATAAAGGGCTATCCCGAAGAGATATATTCAAGTGCCGAAGGATTGTCAAAAGGTTTTATGGATACGGGGAAATGGCAGTATGATGAAGGTTAAGATATATTCGGACGGTGCCTGCAAGGGTAATCCCGACGGCCCGGGCGGATACGGAACTCTATTGCAGTATGTTGACAAGAACAACAAACTTCACGAAAAAGAGTTCACAGGCGGATATAAAGCCACCACAAATAACAGAATGGAACTGATGGGTGTTATCACCGGTTTTGAAGCACTTAAAACAGAGTGTGAAGTTGAAGTCGTATCTGATTCAAAATACGTATGCGATGCTTTCAATCAGGGCTGGATATATGCCTGGATGAAGAACGGATGGAAAAAATCCAACAAAGAAGCCGTAAAGAACCGTGAATTATGGGAGAGACTGCTTAAAGCGATGCAGGGTCACAAGGTGACTTTTTCCTGGATAAAAGGTCATGCCGGACACAGGGAGAACGAAAGATGCGATTTCCTTGCTTCCACAAGTGCCAAAGGCACTGAACTCCTTGACGATGACGGCCTTTCAATGCTATCATAAATCAGTAAAACTTTATTTTATGAGGTTTTTTTATGTTCAGTCTTTTTTTATCAAGTTTATTAAGCTATCTTTTGGTATTCGTTGTATTTGTAGCAGCTATAGTTCTGGCTGTTTTTATAGGTATAATGTTACGAAAAGTAGTTGATAAAAAGAAAAACTAAAATGTGTGAAACAATTGTGAAGAAATCATTTGTTTACTTGAATTCGGGTAAATGAGTGGTAGAATTCACTTTGTTGAGTCAAAGGAGGATTAACATGTCTAAAAAATTCGGTTTAACTATTGGTTTCCTTAGTGCATTTGCTTTCTTTTGCGGATGGTACAGCTTCTTATGGATCGTTGTTGGAACTATCATGATCCTGCTCTTAACTGATGAAGAAGTACTTAAAAAGAATGTTCTCAGTGCATTTTTCTTATCATTCATTTTCTTGCTCGCAGGTTTTGTCCTTAATTGGCTTTCCGCAAGATATACAGGATTTATGACAGCGCTTCTTGATGCAAGCTGGATCAAATTCTTTGATTATGATGTTTACAACGTAGCAATTAAATTCGACATTGCAAGATATATTAAGGGCTTCCTTGATTTTGCAGAATTCGTTCTTATGGTTATCTTCGCTATCATGGCTTTAAAGGGCGGCGAAGTAAAGGTTCCTTTGGCAAGCGGCTTTGCTGCTAAGGCAATGGGTCTTGTTCCTGCTAAGGAAAAGAAGGAAGACAAGAAAGCCGATAAGGCTGAAGTAAAGGAAGAAGCTAAAGAAGAGAATCCTTTGACAAGCGAAAAGGCTACTCTTACAGATATCCCTTCAGAGAACAAATAATTAAGTAAATTTAAATATTTTAAATAAGTGGGGGAATTTTTTCTCCCACTATTTATATGCTAAGAGGCATATATCAAAAAAGGAGATGTTGTTTTATGATTAAGGTTTCCGGTCTGTCGAAGATCTACGGCGAGCATATAGCTGTCGATGATATTTCTTTCGAAGTAAAAGAGGGCCACATTTACGGATTTCTCGGACCTAACGGTGCGGGCAAATCAACTACGATGAATATTATTACGGGTTACGTTTCACCTACCACCGGTACGGTCGAGGTAAACGGCTATGTAATGGGAAAAGATACTCTTAAAGCTAAAAAGAGCATCGGATACCTTCCCGAGATCCCTCCTCTTTATCCGGATATGACAGTTAAAGAGTATCTTACTTTTGTTGCAAAGATCAAAGGTGTGGCAAAAGCCGACAGAGAAGAAGAGATCGAGCGTGTTATGGCCGCTACGGACATTAAGGATATGGCCAAGAGACTTATCAAGCATCTTTCCAAAGGTTACAAGCAGAGAGTAGGTATCGCTCAGGCGATCCTCGGTAATCCCAAGGTCGTTATCCTTGACGAGCCGACTGTAGGTCTTGACCCCGAGCAGATCATCGAGGTAAGAACACTTATCAAATCGCTTAAGGGTGATCATACGGTTATCCTTTCTTCGCATATCCTTTCCGAGATAAGTGCGACATGTGACGATGTGCTTGTTATCGCCAACGGAAGAATGGTTGCATGCGATACCACGGAAAACCTTTTGAAGAATCATAAATCCGTTAAGAATATCAGACTTAACGTCAAGGGCGATCAGGATAAGATCGAAGAAGTTCTTAAATCCATCGAAGTCCTTGATGAAGTCAAGTTTATAGAAAATAAAGGCGAAGGATGCGTATTTGAAGTGTCCTGCGAAGCCAGTGTCGATGCAAGAGAAGATATTTCATTTGCTCTTTCGGATGCAAGACTTCTTATCCTTGAACTTACGGAAGAGACTTCTTCACTTGAAGACATTTATCTTGAACTTGTCAAAGAAGCAGACGAGGCTTATGCCGCAGAGATGAAGGCTATAGCCGAAGGTGCGGACCTTGATGAGGTTTTTGACGATAATGAATCCGAAGATGAAGAAAAAGAAGAATCTACGGATGAAAAAGAATCGGATGCCGATTCCAAGGAGGATTAAGAAAATGAGTGCAATTTTGGTTAAAGAATTAAAATCATATTTCAAATCCCTTTTTGGATGGATCTTCCTTGCGGTATTTACATTCTTTGAGGGTGCTTACTTTGTAGCAAACAATATTCAGTACGGCTCGCCGTATATCAGGGATACTTTAAGTCCCATGATCATCGTTCTTATCTTTATCCTTCCTCTTTTGACCATGAGAATTTTGGCAGAAGAGAAGAGACAGAAGACGGATCAGTTCCTTATTACGGCGCCTGTACCCCTTATTTCTGTAATCCTCGGCAAGTTCTTTGCACTTTGCCTGATCATGCTCATGGCTACCGGAATCTGTTCGGTAGGTGTAGGTATCATGGCGATCTACGGAAAACTTCCTTTGCTTGAGACAGTATTTGCTCTTTTGGGATTTTTCCTTTTCGGATGTGAATGTATCGCTATCGGTATGTTCTTATCAAGTATTACCGAGCATCAGTTCCTTGCAGCGATATTTACATATACTGTATATATTTTTACACTTATCGTTCCCGGATTCTGCTCATATATTTTCGGTGCAGATAAGGCCGTTACAAAGATCCTTTCGATGGCGGATATCTTTTCTCCGTTCGACGGTCTGATGTCGGGAGTTGTTGAGATCACGGATATTGTTTATATGATCTCCGTAGTTGCTATATTCATCATCCTCTCATATAAGGTGTTTGCAAAAAATTCCGTTCAGCTCGCGGCTTCGGGAAAGAACAGATTCTTTATAGCAAACTTTTTACCGTTCATTATCATCGCAGCCATCATCGGTGCCAATATCGGTATCTCATATATCCCTTCAAAATATATGGAATTCGATATCACAAAGAGCGGATGGTTTACGATCACGGATGAAACAAAAGCTGTCCTCGATTCCCTTACCGAAGATGTAACGATCAACGTTATCTGTTCGGATGAAGAAGTTGATGAGACAGTAGAGCATTACCTTAATTCTTACGATAATTATTCAAAGCATATTAAGATCGCTTACAGACCCACGAGTGCTTATCCCGGATTTGTGGCACAGTATACCGATTCATCCCTTTACTACAGCTCACTTATCATCACAATGGGAGATAAGTACAGAGTGATCGATTATTATGATATGTTTGAAATGTCATATGATTATTCTTATAACCAGAGTGTCACGGGATTTGATGTGGAAGGTCAGATCACGGCAGCTATCAGCTCGATGATCAACGGCGAAAATGAAGTTAAGGTTTACTGCTTAACCGGACACTCGGAGATTAATGTTCCTGATTACATTCCCGATACTCTTAAAAAGAGCGGATATACATTTGAACAGCTTACTCTTTACACAAACCCTGTTCCAGAAGACTGCGATATCCTTTTGATCAACGGACCTCAGTCCGATCTTGACAAGATGGAGATCCAGTCTATCAAGGATTATATCGACAGAGGCGGTAAAGTCTTCATGACCTGTGCTACAGAAGATGCGGAATGTGCGAATTACGATGCATTTATGAACTGGTTTGGTGTGGATATTACCGAAGGTACAGTCTTCGAAGGCGATTACCGTTATATTTTATCTGCAGACAGCCCTACTTGGATCTTAAATATCCCTGCATATTCATCGCCTTATTCGATCGATGATTCGAAGATGAATTTCCTTGCATATGCAAGAGGTCTTAAATATGATGAGACCAATCTTCCCGCAGATGTAGCGATCACCGACATTTATGTTTCAAGTGATGCAGCATATGCAAAAAGTGTTTCTTCCCCCAATGGCATACAGAAGGAAGAGGGTGACGAAGAAGGACCGTTCAAGCTTGGTCTTTATATAAGAAAGACAAACCAGGAGACGGGAACCGTGGGCGAAGTAGTAGTTATTTCGTCGGGAGCATTCCTTCTTACCGATGCGGATAATATGGTATCCCACGGTAACTCCGAATTGTTCATCGATGCGGCCAAGCAGCTCGTAGACAATTCACTTATAACAACAATACCTGTTAAAAAGCTTGAATACGATTACATTGTCGTAAGCGCAAGCATGGTATATCTCTATTTTGCGATCTACTGCATATTGGCACCTTTGGCATTTATCGTTGCAGGTATCGTGATACTTATTATCAGAAGAAGAAAGTAATTATTTGATGGGAAACATTATCCTCTGGGATGCCGAACTGAATAAAGAATACACAGTCGAAAATATCCTTCTTGAGAACACGGTTTCAAGAAGACTTGAGGCTCTCGGCATCAACGAGGGTACTCCCATTACGGTTTTGACCAGAAAGAGATCAGGTGCCCTTATCGCAAAGATCAGGGGTACCCGTCTTGCTCTCGGCAAATACATAACCTCCAATATCGAAGTAAAGGAGGTTAAAAAATGTTAGAACATCCCAACGGATTTCATGTAGCGTTTGTCGGAAATCCCAATTGCGGAAAGACGACGCTTTTTAATGCGATAACCGGATCCAGATTAAAAGTTGCAAACTGGCCGGGTGTTACCGTGGAAAAGAAAGAGGGTACGGTAGAGTTTGAGGATGAAAAACTTATCCTTATCGACACGCCCGGTATTTATTCGCTTTCCACATATACGATCGAAGAGAAGGTTACAAGAAACTGTATCCTAGATGACGATATCGAAGTTATCGTCAATGTAGTCGATGCATCAAGTCTTGAAAGAAACCTTTATCTGACTCTGCAGCTTCTCGAACTCGGAAAGCCTATCGTAATGGCTTTGAACATGATGGATGTTATCGAGGAAAGAGGAATGGAGATCGACCTTCACAGACTGCCCGAAATGCTCTGCGATATTCCCATCGTTCCTGTTTCGGCGATCAAAAAGAGAGGTTTGGATATCCTTTTGCATGCGATCATACATCATAAAGATGCTGTTACTCTGGGTGATGTATTTTCTTATTCCGATGATATAGAGGATAAGATCTCTAAACTTGAAGTTATCATGGGTGCAAAATATCCAAATCACTCGTCTGCAAGATGGCATTCGATCAAGTTTCTTGAAGACGATGAGGAAGTTCATGAAGAACATCCCGTGGATGTTACCCGCATCGTAGATAAAAGTTATTCAAGACAGATCATTCAGGCTAAATACTCTTATATAGATGATATTATCAATGAATGTCTCTTCAATAAATCCGCCAAGGAAGCGAAGACCGACAGGATAGATGCTGTTCTGACGCATCCTGTTTTCGGTGTTCCCTGTTTCCTTCTTATCATGGCTCTGGTATTTATCCTCACGTTTTTACTGGGTGATTTTATCAAAGGATTCCTTGAAATGTTCCTTGAATGGTTCCAGGGAGTCGTATCCGCAGGCCTTGAAAGCGCTCATGTTGCCGAATGGTTAAGAGGCCTTATAGTAGACGGAATAATAGCAGGTGTAGGCGGGATCTTAACGTTTTTACCCAATATAGTCATTCTATTTATAGCTCTTGCGGTATTGGAAGACTCGGGATATATGTCCAGAGTGGCTTATGTAATGGACGGGATCATGGGCAAACTCGGTCTTTCGGGCAAAGCTTTTCTTCCGATGATCTTAGGATTCGGATGTACCGTTCCGGCGGTTATGGCTACAAGAGCGCTTGAAACGAATAAAGACAGAAGAAGAACGATGCTTATCACTCCTTTTATGTCCTGTTCGGCAAGACTTCCGATCTACGTTCTCTTTTCGGGACTGTTTTTCGGAAAGTTTGCTCCGCTTGTCAGCTTTTCAATGTATGTACTCGGTATCTTAATAGCTCTGTTAACAGCCTTTGTTGCCAATCTTATAGATAAAAAGAAGAGTAAAAACAATCTTCTTATCGAATTGCCCGAATATAAGAGACCGAATCTGAGATCAATAAGGATCTATGTATGGAATAAAGTAAAAGATTACCTTACCAAAGCAGGTACCACGATCTTTATCGCTTCGATCATCGTCTGGTTTGCTTTAAATGTAGGTACAAAGGGATTTGTTACAGAGCCTGCTGATTCATTCGCGGCAATGGCAGCTAAATTCATTGCTCCCGCTCTTAAGCCCTGCGGCCTTGATATGTGGGAGATAGTGGTAGCGCTCTTTGCGGGTGTTTCTGCCAAAGAGGTTGTTGTTACAAGTTTTACGGTACTTTTCTCGAATGCTTTGGAAGGAGCAAACCTTTTGGAGAGCATAAAAGCGGTTTATCCTGCATTTACCGGTGCAAATGCTCTTGCTTTAATGGTTTTCTGCCTTCTTTACACACCTTGTCTTGCGACTATCGCAACCATCAGAAAAGAGAGTGAATCCCTTAAATTCACAGCGTTTTCGATGATTTTCCAGATCGTTGTTGCTTTCGGGGCCAGTGCGCTGGTATACAATATAGCGAGACTTTTCTTTTAGCAAAATTTCTTCTTGAAATATCTTTTGTTTTCAAGTAAAATTGAAATGCTGATAAATTTTGACAATTATTTATCAAATTGTCATGATAATAAAAATTAATCTAGGAGGATTAAAAAATGGCAGTAAAAGTTGCAATTAATGGTTTTGGCCGTATCGGTCGTCTTGCTTTCAGACAGATGTTCGGTGCTGAAGGTTATGAAGTAGTAGCTATCAATGATTTAACATCTCCCAAGATGCTTGCTCATCTTCTTAAGTATGACTCTTCACAGGGAACATATGCTAAGGCAGCTACAGTTTCCGCAGGTGAGGATTCTATCACAGTTGACGGTAAGACACTTAAGATTTACAAAGAGCCCGATGCTAACAATTGTCCTTGGGGCGAGCTCGGTGTAGACGTAGTTCTTGAGTGCTCCGGTTTCTATACATCAAAGGAAAAAGCACAGGCTCATATCAATGCAGGCGCTAAGAAAGTAGTTATTTCTGCTCCCGCTGGTAAGGACCTTCCTACAATTGTTTACAATGTTAACCATACAACATTAACAAAAGATGATACTATCATCTCTGCAGCTTCCTGTACAACAAACTGCCTTGCTCCTATGGCAAAGGCTCTTAACGATCTTGCAGGCATCAAGTCCGGTATCATGAGCACAATTCATGCTTACACAGGCGATCAGATGATCCTCGATGGTCCTCAGAGAAAGGGTGACTTAAGAAGATCTCGTGCAGGTGCTATCAACATCGTTCCCAACTCTACAGGTGCAGCTAAGGCAATCGGCCTTGTAATCCCTGAACTTAACGGAAAGCTCATCGGTTCTGCTCAGAGAGTTCCTACTCCTACAGGATCAACAACAATCCTTGTTGCTACAGTTTCCAAGTCAGTTACAGTTGATGAGATCAACGCTGCAATGAAGGCTGCTGCTAACGAGTCCTTCGGCTACAACGAAGAAGAGATCGTTTCTAGCGATATCGTTGGTATGACATACGGCTCACTCTTTGATGCTACTCAGACAATGGTTGGCGAAGACAATCTTGTTCAGGTTGTTTCATGGTACGACAATGAGAACTCTTACACATCACAGATGGTAAGAACTATCAAGTACTTCGCTGAGTTAGCTTAATCCGATTAACTAACGCAAATTGTTTAAGGCCCGGCTTTTTAGCCGGGCCTTTTTTCTGTTTGAAATTAGGCTTTATTATGATATAATTAATTGACTTTGAATATGTAGTTGTATTAGCAGGTATTTTTTTTATGGGAAACAGAATTAATATTGCTCTGATAGTGGGGGATATCAGAGACGTCTACAGCAACAGTGTCACCAAGGGTGCAATGCGCGCCGCAAGAGAGAGTGACAGCAATCTTTTGATAGTTCCGGGCAGATATTTTCAGGCCAGCAAGGAGCTTCTTTTTGAAGAGTACGAGTATCAGTATCAGACTCTTTTTTCCTATTTCAAAGACAATAACATAGATATTGTCATCGCATGTACGAGTGTGGTAGGTATTGTTTCGGGTTCCATGTCGAGAAATTCGCTTAACGAATTTCTTGCAGGAATGGATGGAATACCTGTTATTACTGTGTCCGGTGACAGCGGAAAACTTCCGAATATCTGTTATGACAATAAAGCCGGCATCAAAGAAGGCATGGATGTAATGATCTCAAAGCAGATGTGCACCAAGATCGCAATGGTGGCCGGCCCTAAGGAAAACCTCGATTCTATAGAACGTGTCGAGGCTTATAAGGAAGCACTTGAAGATCATGGAATGCAGGTTGAAGACAGACTCATCATCCACTGTGATTTTACGGAAAAGTGCATTTTTGATGTTATCAATCTCTTTAAGAGTGTTAAAGGCATAGACGGAGTTGTATTTGCCAATGACAGAATGGCTATCGGCGGTTATGAAGCCATGAAGGAATTAGGCCTTACCGTCGGACGTGATGTATCTTTTATGGGGTTTGATAATATCGAGAAAGACATCAATCTCGATCCTCCTCTGGCGAGTGTCGTTGCCGATGCCGAAAATATAGGTTACGAAGCCGTTAACATGGCTTTGGATTATCTTCATTTTGACGATAAGGATGACAGGGTGATCCCTACTCATTTTGTAATGAGAGATTCCATCATTCACGGTGACAGGGACTATGTCAATCAGCAGCCTCTGCAGTACAGACTTACCGACGATACGGATTTCGATACTTTTGCTAAGCAGACGTTTCTGTTTATCTACAATCCTACGGTAAACAATGCCAACAGGGAGAATATCTACAGAGCATATCTGTACTTCATCCTTGAGATCGAGAAACTTTACAGAAACGAAAAGATAGGTAAGGATCTGCTGACTTCACTTGCCCAGTGCTTCAACAAACTCTTTGATATCGACGAACGTTCGGAAGTTGATATCGGAAAGTTTACGATCCTTATGGAAATGATCAAAGAAGCGATAATGGAAAAATCCACGACCAAGATGAAGAAAAACATTATCGTCAACATTTCCGCATATGTTTACAGAAGACTTGCGTCGATCCTTTCGTTAAGAGAGAGCAACGAGAATTATAAATTAAAAAAGATACAGCATGAGATCTACAGAATTTCTGCCGATATGATCGGATTTGAGGATGTAAGCGAGAAAAACTATGCATCCATAATCTCGAATTTCCATAAGATCGGTATCAATTACAGTTATCTCTATCTGTTTAAAGAACCTAAAAAGCATGAGATAAGCGATCCGTTCGATCCGGATGAGTTTGTTTACTTAAAAGCCATGCAGATCCATGATCGAATCATTTCTCCTTCGGACAGAGAGCAGATGATCCCTGTGTCCGAAATGTTTGATTTCGCTTTTTCGAAGATGGATAAAAGCGGTCATCTTGTAATGCTTAATCTCTATGTAAGGGATATGGTTTACGGTGTCCTTGTCTGTGATATCCCGTATAGTATCTTCTCGTATTATGAGAGCCTTATTTATCAGGTATCATGTGCGATAAGGATCCTGCATCTTCTGATGTTTACACAGGAGACAAGTAATCAGCTTAAGGAAAGTCTTGAACTTATCACCAAGAACAATTTAAGGCTCGATACACTGGCAAAGCAGGATGAACTTACCGGCATATACAACAGAAGAGGATTTTATATCGAGGCCGAAAACCTGCTTAAAGAAGAATCCGATAATAAGAAGTACATTATGGTCGGATTCGCCGATACCGATAATCTTAAGATGATCAATGATACTTACGGTCATGATGAAGGTGATATCATCATTATCGGCAGTGCCAACGTATTGTCCGATACACTCGGAAACCGCGGTGTTATCGCGAGAATGGGCGGCGATGAGTTCGCATTTGTCTTTATGAGCAATGACAGGGACGAAGAGAAGAGTTTCTATGATGCGTTCGAAGACAATGTAAGAAAATACAACGAAGAATCCGAAAAGGAATACAGACTGTCGATATCACTCGGAATGTACGTATACGAATACAATCCGGAACTGGATCTTAAAGAGCTTCTCGAATCGGCAGACAAAGAGATGTATCATATCAAAAAGAACCGCAGAAATTCGAGCAGATAGTTCAAATTCCGGAGAATAAAATATTGATATAAATGCTTTAATTATGATATAATAATACCGCTTGCGATATTTTTAACAAGCGGTATTTTATTTTTCTGTAATGATGCGCAGATTACAGAAATTTATTAAATAATCTTAAGGAGGACATAGCTATGTCATTAAACAAAAAGAGCGTTGATGATTTTAACGCAAAGGGCAGAAGAGTTCTCGTTCGTTGTGACTTTAACGTACCTTTAAAGGACGGCGTTATCACAGATGAAACAAGAATCGTTGCAGCTCTTCCCACAATCAAAAAATTAGTAAACGACGGTGCAAAGGTTATCCTTTGTTCTCACCTCGGTAAAGTTAAAGAAGGACCCAACGAGAAGGAATCTCTTGCTCCCGTTGCAAAGAGACTTTCCGAGAAACTCGGCAAGGAAGTTGTTTTCGTTTCAGATTACAACGTAACAGGCGATGCTGCTACAGCTGCAGTTAACGCTATGAACGAAGGCGATGTAGTTCTTCTTCAGAATACACGTTTCCGTGGCAAAGAAGAGACAAAGCCCCAGGATGCAGGCGAAGCTTTCGCTAAAGAACTTGCTGATCTTGCTGATGACTATGTATGCGATGCTTTCGGTTCAGCTCACAGAGCACATGCTTCCGTAGCAGTT
>JAEEGJ010014386.1_pt1 | contig 18807 bp, 17 predicted proteins | sample 8958761 | NCBI WGS metagenome assembly JAEEGJ01 (sample SAMN16246546, study PRJNA631951) | gut metagenome | biome: gut microbiome; feature: rumen; material: RS-attached | host: Bos | place: Iran: Karaj | collected 2018-10
TATTGCCTTATGGATATGCCGATGGATTTTTACGAAGCCTTTCCAACAAGTGTAGTCTTATTACCAAGGAAGGCCCTGCAAAGCTCAGAGGCAAGATATGCATGGATATGTGCATGATAGATATTACAGATATGCCTACTGTCGATGTTGGCAGTGAAGTAGAGATATTTGGAGAGAATAATGATATTGACCAGTTGGCTAATTTAGCTGGTACAATTCCCTATGAATTAACTTGTGCTGTTAGCAAGCGTGTTCCTAGAGTTTATTATTACAATGGCAAAGTCATCGACAAAGAGTTGATGCTTAGAATGTAAAGTCAATGAAGTCAGATTTATTTTTTCAAATTATAAATGCATTAGAGACCCATGAAATCAAGGCGTACTACCAGCCTCAGTATGATTCTAATTCTGGTCGTTTGGTTAGCGCCGAGGCCCTTGTGAGGTGGGAGAGAGAAGACGGCACTCTAGTTATGCCCGATGATTTTGTTCCACTTCTTGAGGAGTCAGATGCCATATGTACTTTGGACTGGTTTATGGCAGAGGAGGTGTGTAAGACACTTCGTGAAATGGGGGAGAATGCAATTCCTATAGCTGTTAATTTTTCAAGATGGCACATTAGGGAAAATGATTTTTGCAGAAAGCTTAATGGCTTGTTGCAGACTTACGGCATCAACCCAAAGCTATTTGAAGTTGAGATAACCGAATCTGCACTTTCCGAAGAAGACTTCTGTGTTGTGGAACGTTGGGTATACGGTATTGCAGATCTTGGAGTTAGAATTGCTATTGATGATTTTGGCGCCGGCTTTACTTCCTTACAGTTTGTTAAGGATTTACCGGTAGATTTTCTAAAGATAGACAAGGCCTTCTTGGCAGACAATTGTCAGAACGAGCGAGGCCGCGGCACATTAGAGACAGTATTCTTTTTTGCCAGCAAGTTACATTTACACACAATAGCTGAAGGCGTTGAGACAATTGAACAGCTTAAGTTTTTACAGAACATGGACTGTGATAGAGTTCAGGGATACCTTTTCTCAAAGCCTCTTCGCAAGGAGGATTTTATTGTAATAGCTCTCTTTGACAATGAGCCTGCAGTGGATGAAAAGGATATATATCTAGAGACATTTAGTTCTAATAGAGCTCTTTTAGATACAATTAAGAAGGAATATCAGATTGTTATTTTTGGAAACCTTTTCAAGAATAGCTACTATTTGATGCATCAAGCCCCAGAGATGGACTTTGGCGCACCTACCGCGGGTGTCATTGATGACATGACCGAAAACGCCATGGCTCAGTCCCCTAAGGGTTATGACAAGAAGTACTTTGATACGTTGTCGAGGGAAGCACTTATCAATGCCTACAACGAGGGCAAGAGGCGTGTAGAGGTTGAGGTTAAGCAAAAGGTTGAGGACGGTATGATTCTCACCTTATACACAGTGGTTCATTTATCTAAGCATCCATATAGAGATGATATTTTAATGGTAGGTATGTCTCGAGTGATAAGCAAAGAGTAATTTCAATACAAAAGAAGAACCGGTCTTCAAGGTTAGATTAATGCTAACTGTGGAGGCCGGTTTTAAAATGTTTAAATTGGGGAAGGGTTGTTTTTATCCTTTAGTATTCGATAAACGCCAATGATGCTGGTGACAAACGAGAAGCAGTCAAAGGCAAATACAACCCAGTTTTGTAAATTAAAATCGTACAGTGCAAAGCAGATTATACTGCCTATGCAACCAAGCTTGATAACCAAATCGCTCTTGGAACTAAGAGAAATGGTAATTAATGAGGCTGCCAAAAATGGAAGCCAGTCTATCCATCTGTTTTGGGTGGTTATGTAGGTAAACACTCCCTGAAAAGCTATAAAGAAAATCTTAAGCGGGGTGTTTAGATTCCATTTAAGACAGATGAGATTCCTAAGGAAGCTAACCATATTGCCTACAACGGCAGCGATGCCTCCTAAGCAAGCGTAGGAAATGGAAAATAAAATAAACTGCACATTTTGCGCCCAAAGCACATGCTTTTTATGTTTGATGTAGCCTATGCACACCATAAGTGTACAGGCAAGGACAGAAAATATTCGTCCAACAAGAATTAAATTCATTGTATACTCCTCATCCATTAAATATCATTATTAATAATAATATAAAGAATATAATTTTTCATTAGGAAAACAGTAATTGTGATTTACCTCTTTAACTGACTAAAGAATTGATGTAAAATATGTTGAACCATAGAAAATTTATGTACTAGGAGGACTTATGGGTAAAGTATTTAGATTTCACAAAGATGTAGATACAGATCAGATTATCGCTTCACAGTATCTACTATTTCCAACAATAGATGAGATGAAGGTACATACCTTCGAATCACTTAATTCTGACTTTGCCAACCAGGTTAAGCCTGGAGATTTTGTTGTGGCAGATGAGAATTTTGGCTGTGGCTCATCAAGAGAGCAGGCGCCTAGCGTACTAAAGGCTCTTGGAGTAAAGGCAGTAATCGCCAAATCCTTTGCCCGTATTTTTTATAGAAACTCTATCAACATTGGCATGCCAGTTATCGTTAGCAAGGAGCTTTACGATGTGGTAAAGGATGGAGACGACATGGAGCTTGATTTGCTTTCTGGCAAAATTACAGCAAATGGCAAGGAGTATTCCTGCACCAAGCTTCCTGAAAAGATGCAGGAGATTTTGGATCAGGGTGGACTAATAGCTTCATTAAATAAATAATTAGATTTTTAGGAGATAATACAATGGGAATGACAATGGCGGAAAAGATTATCGCAGCCGCAGCAGGCAAGGAAAGCTGCAAGGCCGGCGATATCGAGACTGTTACAGTAGATAAAATGATGAGTAACGACGGTACAACTCATCTTACAATTGACATGTACAACAACTTAAAGAATCCACACATCGCAGATGTAAGCAAGTTGATTTGGATTATCGATCACAATATTCCAGCGGATAGCCCAAAGACTGCAGCCTCTCACAAAAAGATGAGAGATTTTGCAAAGGCTAACGGCATCACTTTCTATGAGGGTGAGGGTGTGTGCCACCAGGTCATGATGGAAAATCACGTTAGACCTGGTGAGCTTATTTTTGGAGCTGACAGTCACACATGTGCTTACGGTGCCCTTGGTGCTTTTGGTACAGGTGTAGGTTGTACTGATTATCTTTATTCAATGGTTACAGGTACATCTTGGTTGCTTGTTCCAGAGACAATCAGATTTAACCTTCATGGCAAGCTTAAGTCTGGTGTTTATGCTAGGGATGTTATCCTTACAATAATTGGCAAGATTTCAGCAAATGGTGCCAACTATAAGGCAATGGAGTTTGCAGGTGAGGGCCTTCACGATTTATCAATTGCAGACAGAATTGCAATCTGCAACCTTTGTGTAGAGGCTGGTGCCAAGACTGCACTTATGGAAGTAGATGATGTTGCCATGGATTACTTGAAGGAACATGGAAGAGAGCCAAAGGCAATTTTCAAATCAGATGATGACGCGGTATTTGCTCAGGTTATCGACATAGATTTATCAGAGATAGAACCAGTAGTTGCAAAGCCTCATTTTGTTGACAACATTGCCCCAGCAAGGGAATGCAGCGATGTTAAGATTGACGAGGCATTCCTTGGAAGCTGTAACAATGGTCGTATTGAGGATTTACGCGCAGGGGCAGCTGTTATTAAGGGCAAGCATGTGGCTCCAAAGGTAAGATTTTTGGTAGTTCCAGCTAGTCGCGCTGTGTATAAGCAGGCTTTAAAGGAAGGTCTTTTAGATATCTTTATGGAGGCAGGCGCTATGGTTATGAACCCTAACTGTTCAGTATGTTGGGGCGCATGCCAGGGTGTAATTGGAGAAGGTGAGACACTCATCTCCACAGGAACACGTAACTTCAAGGGACGTGCCGGCCACAAGGATTCTTTCGTGTACCTTGCCAGCGCTGCTACAGTAACTGCATCTGCTATAACAGGTCATATTACTGTAGCAGAGGATTTGTAAAGCGCATTACGCTATAACCAATTTACAAATCTTTTGGAAACAATATTTAGAAGCTTTAGTTCTAGAGTTTATAGTTAGAATCTATTTAATTATTAGATAACCTTTAGAGCAAAATCTTATAACAGAGTGATATGTTTTTGAAAGACATATTATTTTGAAATCGTATTATTTAGATAACCTTTAGAGTAAAATCTTATAACAGAGTGATATGTTTTTGAAAGATATATTATTTTGAAATCGTATTATTAGATAACTTTTAGAACAAAATCTCCTTAACAATGTATTATTGTTTTGAGGGAGACATTTTTAGTCGACCGAAAAATTATAATATATTGTGAAGGTAAGATTTTGCCCACAACCTACATTACACAGAAAGGGCCTTATATATGTTTACTGCAAAAATTTGGAAATTGGGGGACGATATTGATACGGATATTATCCTTCCTACAGAATATTTAGCCTTTGAGACGGTGCAGGAAATGAAGCCTTATGCTTTTTCTCCACTTCGTCCAGATTTGGCAAGCAAAATTCAGCCAGGAGATATGATAGTAGCAGGCAATAATTTTGGCTGTGGCTCATCAAGAGAGCAGGCTCCAGAGGTGGTAAAGGCACTTGGGGTATCATGCATCGTGGCCAAGTCTTATGCCCGCATTTTCTTTAGAAATGCCATCAACAATGGTTTGCTTTTGATTGAGCAACCAGATTTGTTTGACGAGGTAAACGAGGGTGATATTGCAGAGGTTACACCTGGCAAAGAGATTAAAGTAAATGGAAAGAGCTATGATATTGCGTCATTACCTCAGAATCTTACAGATATTTTGGACGCTGGCGGTTTGGTTAAGGCTATGAGAAAACGCAACGGATTAGATTAGTTTTGGGAGATAATAATGGGACACACACTTATTGAAAAGATAATTGGAAAAAAAGTAGGACATGATGTAAAGCCTGGCGATATTGTTACAGTTCCGGTTGACTGGTGCATGGTTGATGACATCATGGTTCCTTTTGCTGTACAAAAATTTGAGGAAATGGGATTTCAAAAGGTATACGATCCAAACAAGGTTGTCTTGATTTATGATCATTTCCTCCCAGCTACTCAGACAGACGACTCAAGACATTTTAGAGTTGGAGATGAGTTTGCAGACAAGTACGGAATCAAAAATGTTCATAGAACTGACGGTATCTGTCATCAGCTTATGACAGAGGCAGGTTATGTTAAGCCGGGTGATATTGCTTTTGGTACAGATAGCCACACTGTTACCTATGGATGCGTTGGCGCATTTTCTACTGGTATCGGATATACGGAGATGGCTGGAATTCTTGGTACAGGAGAGCTTTGGATAAAGGTTCCTGAGACAATCAAGATTGAGATTGATGGCACAGTGCCAGGTAACGTTACATCTAAGGATATTATTCTTAGAATTATTGGAGATTTGACGGCATCAGGTGCTACATATAAATCTCTTGAGTTTACCGGAAGTACAGTAGAGGCAATGAGCGTTGCTAGCCGTATGACAATGTCCAACATGTCAGTAGAGGCTGGTGCTAAGTGTGGACTTTTTGCTCCAGATGACAAGACTTGTGATTACTGCAAGATTCCTTACGATGATGAGATGAGAGAACTTCACGGTGATGACGATGCCAACTACTCACAGATTCTCAGATACAGAGCGGAGGACTTTGTGCCTGTTTGCGCATGCCCATCACTTGTAGACAATATTAAGCCGGTCTCTGAGCTTAAAGGAACCAAGGTTAACCAGGTATTTCTTGGCTCATGTACTAACGGTCGTCTTGAAGATCTTAGAACAGCGGCTACTATTCTTAAGGGCAAGCATGTTGCTCCTTACGTTAAGTTGATAGTTACACCTGCTAGTAGAAAGGTTTACCGCGCAGCTCTTGCTGATGGTACTTTGGAAATTCTTTCTGATGCTGGCGCTATTATCACAACTCCAGGCTGTGGCCTTTGCTGCGGTAGAGGCGGCGGAATCCTCTCAGATGACGAGGTGGTAGTAGCTACCAACAATCGTAATTTCCTAGGCAGAATGGGTACTAGCAAGGTTAAGATTTATTTGGCTAGTCCTGCCACAGCAGCTGCTACAGCTATAGCAGGAGAGATTACAGAGGCATAGTTAATGATTAAAGTTGATTTGATTACAGGCTTTCTTGGAAGCGGCAAAACTACATTTCTAAAAATGTACGCCAAGCATTTTATGGATAAGGGACAGCGCATCGGTATTCTTGAAAATGATTACGGTGCTGTCAATGTAGATATGCTGCTTTTGAACGAGCTTCGCGGTGATAATTGCGAGCTTGAGATGGTGGCGGGCGGTTGCGATGCTGACTGTCACAGGAGGCGCTTCAAGACCAAGCTTATTGCCATGGGGATGAGTGGTTACGATAGAGTGATTATTGAGCCATCTGGAATTTTTGATGTAGATGAGTTTTTTGATGCTTTAAGAGACGAACCCCTCGATAGATGGTACGAGATAGGAAATGTAATCACTATCGTAGATGCGAATTTGGAAAATGATTTGTCGGATGTATCGGATTATTTTCTTGCATCACAGATTGCAAATGCAGGGCTTGTAGTTCTTAGCAAAGCGCAGCTTACAAGTGATGAACAGCTTGCAGCTACAATAGAGCACCTAAAGGTTGCAGCTAAAAAGGCTCAGCTTCAAAAAGATATTGATTCAATTGTCTTTGCCAAGGATTGGTTCAATATGGATGAGGAAGATTTTAATACACTTTCTAGTGCAGGCTATTCCATGGCTTCCTACGTTAAGAAGCATGGAGTTGATGGAGGCGGTTACAAGACGGTATATTTTCTTGAACTTCCTATGACTAAAGCTTCCATAAAACAAAAAATAAATACCCTTATGACTACAGAGGATTATGGCAAGATTCTTAGAGCAAAGGGCTTCTTTAAAGAAGGTGATACTTGGTATCAGTTCAATGCTACTAGCAAAGAATTTGAGCTTACCGAAATGTCTGTAGGCCAAGAGGTATTTATTGTAATAGGCGAAGATTTAGACTCTGATAAGATTAAATCATTCATGACAAGCTAATGTACATGCTTGTCTATATAATTGCTACGATATTTGCTGTACACAATCTTTTGAGATTTGTACAAGCCGGTGTATCCAGATACCCAATAGCTAAATGCCACTGCAAGAAGGAAATAAGGCATTGGCTTGTAGCCGAACAATTCAAAGCAAATCAAAAGGCTTGAGATAGGGCAGTTTGTAACACCACAGAACAGTGCACCCATGCCGACTGCCGCCATAAGTGATGGTGGCATACCGATAATTGGTCCCATGGCAGCACCGAAGGTTGCACCTATAAATAACGTTGGAACGATTTCACCACCTTTATATCCGCAGGATAGTGTGAGGGTGGTGAATATTATTTTAAGTAAGAAATATTCAAGACCGATAGCAGCGCCAGTAAAGCAGGATGCAATTATTGCAGAGCCAGTACTGTTAAAATCCTGAGAGCCAACAATCAAGGTGAGAAGTAGAACGCTGCATCCACCGATAAATCCTTTTAGGTAAGGGTTCTTAAGCTTGTCACTAAGAAAATCTTCGTAGGTATGAAGGGCTGTGCAAAATAGCATAGATACAAGTCCGCAAAGTATGGCGAAAATACATATAGTGATAGCAGTCTTTATACCAAACTTTGGAAGTTCGCCGATAACAAATTCTTCAGCACCAAGTCCAAAGTGGGCTGCTACAGCTCTTGCTACAAGTGAGGCAATGACGCATGGTACCAAAGCAGCGTAGTGCATGATACCTACGGATATAACCTCCATAGAGAAAATAGCAGCTGCCATAGGTGTACCAAATAAAGCGGAAAAGGCAGCACTCATGCCACACATAATCATGGTTTTTTTGTCAGTTGGAGAAAGTTTAAATATTCGTCCTAAACCATTTCCAATGGCGCCGCCCATTTGAAGAGCTGCACCCTCACGACCAGCAGAACCACCTATTAAATGAGTAATGCAGGTGGCAACAAAAATAAGTGGAGCGAGCCTAGCTGGCAGCTTTTCATCTGATTGGATTGCTGCTATGACGGTGTTAGTACCACTGTCTTTAGTTTTCAAAACTTTTTTATAAATGAATGTGATTATAATTGCACCAAAAGGTAGTAGATAGATAAGCCATGGATGGGTTTCTCTGGTCTGTATCATATACCGCATAGAAACGCCAAAGGCTGTAGAAAATAAACCAACAACAAGACCAATAAGGATTGAGCCTGCAGTCCAACCAATAACGGAAAGAACGCGTTTGCTGTTATGATCTATTTTATGAAGAGCTAATTCTTTGAATTCTTCTGATATCATAGGGGTTACCTTTCTTTTATTAACTTTGCTCTTATGCTATCATAAGTAACAAAAGTCGAAAAGTGTTTTATTTCAACACTTTTATTAAAATAATATTTAGATAGAGGTATCTATGAAAAACGTATTTATTGTAAATAAGGCATCAAGAACTGGAAGAGCTGCACTTGTTTGGCAGGAGTTAGAGGAGTATTTAAATAATAACAATATTTCTTATGAGGCAAACTTTACTACAGGTCCTTTCGATGCGACGAGATTTGCAAAGGAGGCCACAAGCACAGGTGAGAAAGTTGCCTTATTCGTAATGGGAGGGGACGGTACCTTAAACGAAGCCTTAAATGGTATACAAGATTTTGAAAACACCATCTACACACCGCTTCCATCTGGCTCAGCCAACGATTTCGTATATGGCCTTGGAATGGAAGGGACTGCTGTTGAAATTTTGGACCGAGCCCTTGCTACAGATAAATACAAAAGCATTGATATAGGAAAAGTGATTTATCCAGAAGGGGAAAGGTTATTTGGCGTCAGCTCAGGCATAGGTGTAGATGCTTACGTATGCCTTCAGGCTTTGACTAGTAAGCTTAAGAAGTTTTTAAACAAATTTCATCTTGGGGCTGCCACCTATGGCATTCTCACGGTAGGGGATATTTTTTCGATGCCATTTTCAGATGGTAAGATAACTACACATTTTGAGGGCAAGGAAACTAAAAAGAATGTTAGGCGTACTATTTTTGCTGCAGCTATGAACTGCAAGGCTGAGGGTGGTGGAGTAACTATGGCTCCAAAAGCTAAGCCAGATTCAGGTCACTTAACCGCTTTTTGTGCCCATGATATAAGTAGACTTAAATGCTTCTTGTTGCTTCCACTTTTAGTAGCTGGAAAGCACGAGGGTAAAAAAGGGTTTGATTTAATTGATTTTGACAAGATAGATATAGAGTTAAAGGACAAGATGTGTGTACATGCTGATGGAGAGCATGTAGGTTTCTACGATAAAATCAGCTTTGAATGTCTACCGAAACATTTGAAAGTTCGCGGCTTCTAACACTAAATCTATACAGTTTTTTCACATTTGAAGCGTTGTAATTTCCTCCCCTAGGGCTATAATAAAAACTGTAGTGGGGAGAACGAGTTTTCTCCCTAACATATTACATAATGAGGAGGAGATTATGATTTTTCAAATTAGCAATCTGTGGCAGATTCTAGGCTGGTGTCTTGTGTTTGCTGGACTGATTCTCTTGAATGAGCTTGGTCGACGTACAAAAACGGGTGGGTTGATTATCTTCGTAATCATTCCTGCAATTCTAACACTTTATTTCATCCTGATTCACTGTGGATTATTAGGTGGTGCTAGCAATCCAACAATGGCATACATGGATGGATGGTTCCACTATTTCAAGTTATACGCAGCAGATATCGGTTGCGTTGGTTTCATGATGATTAAGTACAAATGGGGCCTTGGCAAAGAAAAATGGTTCGCTTGGTGGCCATGGTTTATTGTTGCTGCAAACATCATGATTGCAAACGTTTCTGATATGGAGTCAGCTCTTGCAGCTTACAGCATCACTGGAGATTTCTCAGGTGCATGGTGGGCTTCAAACGAAGGCGTATTCATCTATGGTGGATGGTGGAACGTTGTTAACGCTATTGCAGGACTTATAAATATTTTCTGTATGACAGGATGTATTCATCTTTACACATCTAGTGACAAGAACAAATCCGATATGCTTTGGCCGGATATGACAATCTGGTTCATCACCGCATATGATGTTTGGAACTTTGAGTATACATATTTGAATCTTCCAACACATACATGGTACTGCGGTTTTGCACTTTTACTTGCTCCTACATTTGCAAATGCACTTTGGAACAAGGGTGCCTGGATTCAGAACCGTGCAAACACACTTGCAATCTGGTGCATGTGGGCACAGGTAGTGCCTCTTTTCCAGCTCAAGGGTAAGTTTGCAGCAGTTCTTCCAAGTGTATACGGCGGAGCAGTTGAAAACGGTGTTACAACAATGGCACTTTATGAGAAGGCTATCGCTTTGTACCAGGCAGGACAGGGCAAGACAGCAGCAGCCGGCGAGGCAATTGCAGCTATGGGTATCACAGCAGACCCTAGAATGCAGGGCTTTGTAGCTATGTTGGCACTTGGCGCAAACGTTCTTTGCATCTCTATAATTATCAGAAATGCAATCAAGCTTGGAAAGAATCCATATTCAAACGAAGTATTCGTTGGAACAAAGGATTACGAAGAGGCACTTGCTCGCGCGGCTAAGTAATTTTCTTCATACTTTTTTAAGATTTATAAGGCTCAGACGTGTTTTCATGTCTGAGCCTTTTTTGCTATAATATGGAAAGAGTAAAGAGTATGACACGAGGAATAGAAATGTACAAGATTTATTACATCATGCATAGTTGCTTTCTTGTAGAGCTGTCAGATAGATATTTGCTATTTGATTATTTCGATAAAAATGTTATTGGAGATGTGGTTCAGTATCACGGCAGCCTGCCACAGCTGGATGCCGACAAGTATTTATATGTATTTGCCAGTCATAGCCACAAGGACCATTGGTGGTTGGAGTGCCTTAGATGGGCGGATTCAAGGGACAATATCAAGTTTATACTTTCAAAGGATATTAGATTGGGCCGCAATTATTTGACCAGAAATGGTTTTGATTTATCCATCAAGGACAAGATACAGTTTGTTACCTCAATGAAAAAATACAAGGTTGATGATATGGAAATCGAAACCTTAAGGTCTACAGATGCCGGTGTTGCCTTTGCAATTAAGGTGGGGGACAAGAGCTTTTACCACGCAGGAGATTTAAACTGGTGGAATGCCGAAGGGCGAGGCGAACTTTTCGGAGAGGTTTATGGCAGAGAGTACAAGCGTGCTTTAAAGGCCATTATAAATAGACATTTTGATGCAGCCTTTGTTGTGCTTGATTCGCGAATGGGGGAGGATGGTTACTTCCTTGGCATGGAATATTTCGTGCAAAAGATTGAGTGCGACAATATCTTCCCAATGCACACCTGGGGAGATTACAAGTGGATAAAACGATTCAAGGAACGTCCTAGTATAGCCAATCTCAAGGATAGAATCGTAGATATTGATCAGGAAAATATGCTTTTTGAAATAGAGGACTAGAATGGTTTTTAGCAAATGCCTTTCGGCAGAGGAGTTTGACCCTGAAGTTATTATGAATTCAGGTCAGGTCTTTCGAATGAAAAAGGAGACAAAGGGTGCAGATGGTATGCCAGATACTTACAGTGCCTGCTCCGGTGATAACGATATATACTTTTATTTGAATAAAGATAAGGATACATGGGATTTTGCCTGCGAGAAAAGCCAGTGGGATTTTTGGCAGAGGTATTTTGATTTTGATACCGACTATGTGGCTTTCAATAGGCAGATTCGACAGAGCGACGATAGCTTTTTAAAGGACGCTCTAAAGGATTCATTTGGAATGAGAATCCTCAGACAGGATTTGTGGGAGGTGTTTATTTCCTACGTCATTTCCCAAAACAACAACATACCCAAAATCAAGAAGTCAATTCAGATTTTGTGTGACAGGTATTCAGACGGGATTCATTTTCCAAAGCCTGACTGCCTTGCTTACATTCCGAAGCAGGAGCTTATGGAGGGCACGGCTTTAGGCTACAGGGCAGATTATATTATTGGGATATCAAAGGCTGTTTTAGATGGACAGCTTGATATAGAGGCAATCAGCAAGCTTCCTTACGACCAGGCCTTAAGCAGGCTTTTGGAGGTAAAGGGAGTGGGACCAAAGGTTGCCAATTGTATTATGTTGTATGGTTTCCATTTTATGGAAAGCTATCCAATAGATACTTGGATGAAAAAGATAATTACAGAAGATTACAGCAGTTATTCTAAGGATGAATATATTTCCTACATCAACAAAGCCTACCCGGGCTTTCAGGGATATATTCAGCAACTTCAGTTCTATCACAAAAGAAAGAAGAAATAGAAAATGCTTAATGTCTTAAAATCATTTGTAAACGCCTTTTCAGCATATTCATGTATACCTTTGCCTTACTATGAAGATGAGGGTGATAGGTATAGACTAGCCTTTGTGCCATTGGTGGGAGCCGTTATTTACTGGATTTCCTACGGATGGTTTCTCTTGGGCTGGTATAGGCGTTTCAATGATGTGGCTGTCAGCTTTGGTATAATTTTGATAGCCGCTATAGTCACTGGTGGTCGTCATGTCCTTGGCTTTGTAGCTTACGTGGACGACATTCCAACCTACAAATATCGATTTGATAGTTGGAGCAAGAGCCGTGATAGAGGCGTGTTAAGATTTCTTGTGGTAATGTCTATTTGGTTTATTGCAATGCTTAACACCTATGATTTTTATTTCAGACTTGTTTTTCTAGGATTTATCTTTTCAAGAATATTCATGGGATTGCTTTCTTCATTATTTAATGAGGGAGCAAACCAATCAAAAGCAGTAATTGTACTTTTGATAATAGAATTCTGCATCCTTACCTACGCAGGCTTTAATGAATATGAGCTTTTGATGGCAGGGCCAATTTTGGCAACCTTCATTACTTTTTTGTGTTACATAAATGCATTTAGGCGCTCAACTGAAGAAGCATTATGTCTGCTTGAGGATGACTATATTATAACAGCGGAAACAGCATGGATTTTTTCAGTGGCAATTGTTTGCCTCATAAGGTCTGTGTAGCAATATTTGAAAGGGCGGTTTAATGTTTAAATATCATATTTTTGCACTGTTACTAGGTACTATTTTGGAGATTTTTCTTGGCAGATTATACACCTGCTGGAATCCATTTGACTCCATTAGAAACTGGGTGAAGTTTTTGGATAGAGCACTTTTGGGAGATGAGTTGATTCTCTTAGAGCCTTCCAAACAAAAGTCCTTTGGACTGTGGCTTTTGGTTTTGACGTTACTTCCAGTATTTATAGTAGTTACCTTTTTTACATTATTGTGTTATGAGATTACGCCAGTGCTTGGCATCATATTTGAAGCTATAGCCACTTATTTGTGTCTGGACGCTAACTATACTTATTTTACCGCAAAGGGGATTATGGCATCTTTTTACGGAGACGGTGTTGATGCCATGAGAAATGAGGTTCAGGTCTTTACAAAGGCGGACACAGATGGCATGGATGAAGAGCAGTTGACCAAGCTTACAATCACAAAGGTTGCGAATGAGGCGGGGGATTCCTCGGTATCAGCAATTGTGGCAATGTTTTTGTTTGGGCCTGTAGGCGGATTTTGTTATCGCACGCTGGATTTAATCGATGAAATAGTAGGTCACAAGGATAGCAGATATGAGCATTTTGGCTATTATCCAGCTAGGCTTAATAGATTCATAGATTACATACCAGGGGGCTTCAGTGGTTGGCTAGCTGTATTGTGCGCTCGTCATACCTTTGGTGGTTTCAATGGGAGAAATGCTAGATATATTCACCTTAGAGACAAGAACAAAGCTATATCAGCTTTTGCCGGTGCCCTTGAAATAACACTTAAGGATGGCACGGTTGGAGATGACGACAAGACAGCAAAGGCAAGCCTAATTAGAGGCGCCATAACTCTACTGAGAAATATGTTTATTTTTTGCCAGTGTATTTTATTGATTTTGTTATTATTTTTCTGAAATTCTGGTAGAATTTAAAAAGGCTTTGCATTATAATTTATAGCGAGTATGCACTAAATATTTGAAAATTAGGAGGAATTGCTATGTCTGCATTTTTATCTAGTTTTGCAAGTTATTTAATAAAAATGATCATACTAATTGCTTTAGGCATTATGGGCGGATTTATCGGAATCAAGCTCCGCCAGGCTAGCAATAGGAAGAAAGGAATCGATGTAGATTCATCAGATGTTTCTTCCGATGAATAATCTTTTGGAGGAATGTTGTTTTGAATACCGGTGTTAATGATTTACGACGCGCCTACTTGGAGTTCTTTGAGAGCAAAGATCATCTTTGTCTCAACAGTTTTTCTCTTGTACCACACAATGATAACAGTTTATTGCTTATCAATGCGGGTATGGCACCACTCAAGCCATACTTTACCGGACAGGAGATTCCACCACGTAGACGCGTTACCACATGTCAGAAATGTGTTAGAACAGGTGATATTGATAATGTAGGTAAGACGGCTCGCCATCTTACTTTTTTTGAGATGTTAGGAAACTTCTCATTTGGTGATTATTTCAAGCACGAAGCCATCGCTTGGTCATGGGAATTCCTTACAGAGGTTCTTGGCCTTGATCCAAACCGTCTCTATCCATCTATCTACGGAGAGGATGAAGAGGCATTCGAAATCTGGACTAAAGAGGTTGGCGTTGCCCCAGAGCGAATCACTCGTTTCTATCGTGATCCTGAGACAGGTGAATGCGACAACTTCTGGGAGCATGGTGCAGGTCCTTGCGGTCCATGTTCAGAGATTTATTATGATCGTGGAGAGAAATACGGCTGCGGCAAGCCTGATTGCAAGGTTGGATGTGATTGCGACCGCTACATGGAGGTTTGGAACAACGTATTCACTCAGTTCAACGGTGATGGCCATGGCGGCTATGAAGAGCTTGCTCAAAAGAACATCGATACAGGTATGGGACTCGAGCGTCTTGCAGTAGTTATGCAGGATGTTGATTCCGTTTTCGATATTGATACTATGAAGGCTATTCGTGACAAGATTTGCGAGATGTCAGGCAAGAAGTATCAGGTAGATGCTCTCGACGATGTTTCAATCCGTCTTATCACTGACCATATTCGTTCGTCTACTTTCCTTGTATCTGATGGTGTTACACCTTCAAACGAGGGACGTGGCTATGTACTTCGTCGTCTCATCCGTCGTGCTGCTAAGCACGGTCGTGCTCTTGGAATCAAGGGTACATTCATGGCAAAGCTTGCCGAGACAGTTATCAACGAATGCAAGGATGGCTATCCAGAGCTCTGGGAGAAGCGCGAATACATCTTTAAGACTCTCACAGCAGAAGAGGATCAGTTCAACAAGACTATCGACAAAGGTCTGGATATTCTTGCAGGTATGGAAGAAAAGCTTGTGGCTTCTGGCTCAAAGGAACTTTCAGGCGAAGATACATTCAAGCTTTACGATACTTATGGATTCCCTGTAGATCTTACAGCTGAAATCCTTGAGGAGAAGGGCTTCACATACGATGCTGAAGGCTTTGAGGCTTGCATGGAAAAGCAAAGACAGACAGCTCGTGCTGCTCGCAAAGAGACTAACTACATGGGTGCAGATGCATCTGTTTACGACGATATCGACTTAAAAATCACTTCAGAGTTTGTTGGTTACGACAAGACTACATATGAGTCTACAGTCACTGTTCTCACTACTGAGACAGAGATTGTTGATACACTTGCAGAGGGCATGATTGGTACAATCATCGTTCCCGAAACGCCATTCTACGCTACAATGGGTGGTCAGATTGGAGACACAGGTGTTATCTCCACAGCAAACGGTGAGTTCGAGGTTAAGGATACAATCAAGCTCAAGGGTGGCAAGATTGGCCATGTGGGCGAGATGAAATCAGGCATGATTAAGGTTGGAGAGCAGGTTACACTTACTGTGGATGCCGCTCGTCGTGCTCGTATCTGTAAGAATCACTCAGCAACTCACCTTATGCAGAAGGCACTTCGCGAGGTTCTTGGAACTCACGTAGAGCAAAAAGGTTCTTATCAGGACGCTGACAGAACTCGTTTCGATTTCTCTCACTTCTCTGCAATGACAGAAGAAGAGCTTGCAAAGGTTGAAAAGATGGTTAACGACAAGATTGCCGAAGGTCTTGCTGTTGAGACTGCCATCATGTCAATTGACGAGGCAAAGAAGAGCGGTGCAATGGCTCTCTTTGGTGAGAAATACGGTGATACTGTTCGCGTAGTCAAAATGGGAGATTTCTCGGTAGAGCTTTGTGGTGGTACACACGTTGCAAACACATCCGAGATTTCGGCATTCAAGATTTTATCAGAGTCAGGTGTTGCTGCTGGTACACGTCGTATCGAAGCAATCACAGGACAGGCTGTATTCGAATATTACAACGACCTTGAGACAAAGCTTAACGGAGCAGCTGCAGCACTTAAGTGTAAGCCAGCTGAGGTTGAAGAAAAGATTGCGCATCTTCAGAAGCAGCTCAAGGAAGCAAATTCAGAGCTTGAGTCTTTGAAGGCAAAGGCAGCACAGGCTGCAGTTGGCGATGTAATGGATTCAGTCACCGAGGTTAAGGGAGTCAAGCTTCTTGCAACATCAGTTGCTGGTGTTGATATGAACGGACTTCGCGATCTTGGAGACGACCTCAAGAACAAGCTTGGCGAAGGTGTTGTTGTTCTTGCATCAGAAAACGATGGCAAGGTAAACCTTGTAGTTATGGTCACAGATGCAGCACAGGCTGCAGGCGCTCATGCAGGCAACCTCATCAAGGCTATCGCTCCAAAGGTTGGCGGTGGTGGCGGCGGTCGTCCAAATATGGCACAGGCCGGCGGCAAGAATCCAGCTGGTATTGCAGATGCATTGGCTGAGGCCAAAACAGTTCTTGAAGGTATGCTTTAATCAAGATGAATATATTACTAGTACAAGCGTTTTATAGGGATAATAATAACTTAAAAAAAGTAGTTGACTAATATTAATTTAGTTATTATAATGCTTATTAGTGCTTTTAGATTAATTAGTACAATCCCCAGATGGAGGGAGGTTAGGATTAGACTATGTCATATGTAACGGTTAAAGAAAACGAATCATTGGACAGCGCACTTCGTCGTTTCAAGAGGAGTTGTGCTAAAGCTGGTATCCAGCAAGAGATTCGCAAACGTGAGCACTATGAAAAGCCTTCAGTAAAGCGTAAGAAAAAGTCTGAGGCTGCTAGAAAGCGTAAATACAATTAATTACGTTTAAATTTATGAAATCATGGCCTATACCGTAGGGTATAGGCTATTTTTCGGTCAATATGTCATTATTTTGGATATAATTTTTTGGAGGAAACATGGCACATTCAGTAGAAGAAGAGATAAAGAGACGTCGCACCTTTGCGATTATTTCCCATCCCGATGCAGGTAAAACTACACTTACAGAAAAATTCTTGCTCTACGGTGGACAAATCAACCTTGCAGGTTCTGTTAAGGGCAAGGCTACAGCAAGGCACGCTGTTTCTGATTGGATGGAAATCGAAAAGGAGAGAGGTATTTCGGTTACTTCTTCAGTACTTCAGTTTGAATATGATGGATATTGCATAAATATCCTTGATACACCAGGACATCAGGATTTCTCTGAGGATACTTATCGTACACTTATGGCTGCCGATTCGGCGGTAATGGTTATCGATGCTTCTAAGGGTGTCGAGGCACAGACAAGAAAGCTTTTTAAGGTCTGTGTTATGCGTCATATTCCTATATTTACATTCATCAACAAGATGGATAGAGACGCCAATGATACCTTCGAGCTTTTAGACGATATAGAAAACGAGCTTGGAATAGCAACAGTTCCTGTGAATTGGCCAATTGGCTCTGGAAAGGGCTTCAAGGGTGTCTATGACAGAAACCAGCGCACTGTTCGAATGTTCTCCGACACACAAAAGGGTACAAAACAGGGTGAGGAGCGTATTCTTTCAGTAGACGACCCAGCTCTTTTAGAGGAAATTGGACAGGAGAAATACGACCAGCTTATGGAAGAGCTTGAGCTAATTGATGGTGCTGGTGCAGAGTTTGATCAGGAGCTTGTCACTAAAGGTGAGCTTTCACCAGTATTCTTTGGTTCAGCCCTTACAAACTTTGGTGTAGAGACATTCCTTGAGCATTTCCTTCAGATGACATATTCACCACTTCCTCGTAAGAGTGATGCTGGGGAAATCAGCCCATTTTCAGAGGATTTCTCGGCATTTGTATTTAAAATACAGGCCAACATGAACAAGGCGCATCGTGACCGTGTAGCATTTCTTAGAGTTTGTTCAGGCACATTTGATGCGACAAAGGAATACTTGCATGTACAAGGCAATCGTAAGGCTAAGCTTTCTGCTCCTCAGCAGATGATGGCCGACGAGCGCAAAATCGTTGATAAAGCCTATGCTGGCGACATCATCGGCGTATTTGATCCAGGTCTTTATAGCATTGGCGATACCTTTACATCAGCAAAGAAGCCTTTCAAATTTGAAGGTATTCCTACATTTGCGCCAGAACACTTTGCCCGTGTGCGTCAGGTTGATACCATGAAGCGTAAGCAATTTATGAAGGGAATCACTCAGATTGCGCAGGAGGGTGCAATTCAGATTTTCCAAGAGTTCAACACTGGCATGGAAGAAATCATCGTAGGTGTTGTTGGTGTTCTTCAGTTTGATGTATTAAAATATAGATTGAACAACGAGTACAATGTAGAAATCGGTCTAGAGAATCTTCCTTATGAGCATATAAGATGGATTGAGGGAGATTACGACATCGACAAGATTTCTGGTACTTCCGATATGAATAAAATC
>JAEEGJ010014387.1_pt1 | contig 18807 bp, 16 predicted proteins | sample 8958761 | NCBI WGS metagenome assembly JAEEGJ01 (sample SAMN16246546, study PRJNA631951) | gut metagenome | biome: gut microbiome; feature: rumen; material: RS-attached | host: Bos | place: Iran: Karaj | collected 2018-10
GACGGCCGCCCAATGATTTTCAAGCACCGTGACTCGAGCAAACTGCACAATATGATGATTGTCGTGCAAGGACAACGTTACCGTTATCTTGGTCTTGTGAACGCTGAAGATACGACCCCTGTTGATGTTTGGGGCGGTCACAATGAGGCTGGATTCGGTATCATCAACACGGCGGCCTATAACATGAACGGCGACGGAGGCGACACCGATGGCGACGGCATCTTCATTCGCAAGGCCTTGGAACTTTGTGCCTCTTTGGCAGATTTTGAGTGTCTGCTTGATACGGTGAAGAAGCCTCGTGAAATCAACTCCAATTTCGCCGTGCTCGATGCCCAAGGCGGTTGCGCTTACTATGAAACTGGCAACTACGACTATGTGAAGTTCGATGTGAACGATCCTAACGTCGCGCCTGATGGCTATCTGATGCGCACCAATTTCGGCACCACGGGCAATCACAAATTGGACCAAGGTGTGGAGCGTTATCAAGCCATCACCGATTTCATGGCCGAAGCTTCTAAAGATGGCCATCTTGAACACGACTATCTCATCACACATATTTCACGTTACTTGAAGCATGGCGTGACCAAATTGGATATGTACGACTTCATGCCCGAGTCGGAGAGTGATGAGCGATATTTTCCTTTCCACGACTACATCACACGCTATTCCTCGGCATCCGTGATACTGGTGCAGGGTGTCAAACCTGGCGAGTCGCCGCTAAATACCGTCAGTTGGACTATCATGGGCTGGCCTTTGACCACTATCGCAATGCCTTTGGTGCTATTGCCTTCCGGGAAACTGCCAACCCTTGTAACGGATGACGGCACAGGCCATTCCCGACTGAATGAGATGGGGTTGGAGTTGAAATCACATGTCTTCAGTCTGAAACAAGGCAACAACACCGAGTTTTATGGCAATCTTGCTCCGTTGCTTAATAAACAGGGGACGGGCATATTGCAACGGATTCTACCTGTTGAGGAGGAAGTGATGCATCGTGGCGAGGGAGCCCTTGCTGATTGGCGCAAAACGAAGAAAGCCGAGGCGATGGAAGCCTATTACGATTGGGCTGATGCTTATATTATGGAACAATACAAGAATTTGTTTGGAATCGATTATTAACGAATTAAATACAACAAAATGAAAAAGTTAACCATTTTGTTCCTTTTCGTTTTAGGAACAACATTGGCTTTTGCCCAGACTGGTGATTTGAAAACCAAGACCATCCATTTGGACAACGGCCTGAAGGTGGTGATGTGTGAAGACCACTCACAACCAGAGATTTACGGTGCTGTTTATGTGCACGCGGGCAGTAAGAACGACCCCACTGATGCCACTGGTATGGCGCACTACTTTGAGCATATCATGTTCAAAGGAACGGACAAAATCGGCACAACCAACTGGGAAGCCGAAAAGGTGTTTTTGGATAGCATTGACTTGATGTATGACCGTTTGCATGAGACTTCTGATATCGCTGAAAGACAATCCATCCAACAGAAAATCAATGTTTTGTCACAGAAATCGGCTGACTATGCCATACCCAACGAAGTCGATGTCATCCTCACACAGATGGGCGGCAAGAGTCTGAACGCAGGCACTTCCTACGACATGACGGTGTATTATAATATTTTCCCGTCGAACCAGCTTTCGAAGTGGATGGATGTGTATGTGGAGCGTTTCCGCAACCCTGTGTTCCGCTTGTTCCAGTCGGAGTTGGAGACGGTGTACGAGGAGAAAAACATGTACGGCGACAATCCGATTACCGCATTTCAGGAATATCTGTTTAAGGAATTTGCTGGTGAACATCCATACGGTCGCCCTGTCATTGGTTACACCGAGCATCTTAAAAACCCGCAAACCAGTAAGATGCGTGAGTTCTACAACACCTATTATGTGGCCAACAACATGACCCTTATCCTTGTTGGAGACTTTGACATTGAGGCAACCGAACCCATGGTGGCCGAGAAGTTTGGCACTTGGCGTAGCGGCAAACTGCCCAAGGAACCAACATACAACTTGCCGAAGTTCAATGGTCCGAATGTGAAGGAAGTCAAGATGACACCCGTCAAGATGGGTGCAATCATCTTCCCCGGCATCAAGAATTCCGACCCTGACATGCTTCCACTGACCCTTGCCTGCACGATTTTCTGCAACGGTGAAACAGGCTTGATGGACAAACTGATGAAAGATGGTGATATCATGGCTGCCATGTTGGTGCCGCTCTCGTTAGAGGATTATGGTGCCAACCTTATATTCTACATTCCCAAGCTGTTAGGCCAGTCGCATGAGAAAGCCGAGGAACTTGTTTTCGGTAGTCTTGAACGCCTAAAGAAGGGGGATTTTAGTGACGATCTCTTTGAGGCCATGCGCATGGGTATGTTGAAGGACCGTCTGAAAGAGACGGAAAGCTTGTCCAGTTTATCCAGCCTTTTCCTTGAATTGGAAATGACGGGACAGACATACGAAGAATATCTTGCTGAAACAGAGCGATTGAAGACCATCACAAAGGCTGAAGTGGTGGCCATCGCCAACAAGTATTTCAGCAACGACTATTTGGATGTGCGTTCCAAAATGGGTTTCCCCGCCAAGGATAAGGTCGAAAAACCCAATTGGAAACCCATTGAGGCCAAGAACAACGAAGCCAAGTCGGAGTTTGCAAAAGCCATTGAAGCCCAACAGGTGCCAGAGGTGGAACCGCAAGTCATAAAATTTGGCGAAGATGTGGTGATTACCGAGGTCAACGATAGTTTCAAATTGTTCTCGACTCCCAATCCGCGCAACGACATCTTTGATTTGAAGGTGTACTTTAACTATGGTACGGCCAACAATCCCGACTTGGAATGGGCTGTGAATTATCTTAATATGCAAGGCACCAAGACGCAGTCGCCGGAGGAATTTGCCCTTGAATTACAGAAACTGGGAGCAAGTATCGATTTTTATGTATCTGAAAATCAGTTTACTGTACATATTACTGGCTTCGAGAAAGACCTCAACGACATCATGGCCTTGTGCAACCATAAGTTGCAGAATCCATCCAATAATGTGAAGTATATCGAAACTTTGGTGGAAAACGAAATGGGAAATCTGAAGACCAATCGTGATGATGCCTCCACTTGGGCGCAGGCTGTTCGCGAGTATGCCCTATATGGCGACAAGTCCACATTCCTGAATCACGCATCCATGAAGGAATGGAAGAAGAGAAGCGGGGAGGAGCTGCTGGCTGAAGTGGCTGAAGCTTTGAAATACGATGGTTATGTGTTGTATAGCGGTAATACCCAGCCGAACTTGGTGGCTGGTATGTTGAAGGAGAATCAACTGGTGCGTTTGAATGTCGTTAAGGGTAGGGAAAAGATTCGCGTGGAGAATAAATTTGTTGATCCACAAGTATTTATCGCCTCTAACAAGAAATTCCGCCAAAGTAACATCTATTTCTATGTGCCGGGCGAGAAGTTGAATGTCAGGGACGAGGCATTGGCTTCCTTGTTCAGCAAGTATTTCGGCACCGACATGTATTCCATTGTATTTCAGGAAATTCGCGAGTTCCGGTCTTTGGGCTACACGGCATACGCCAATTATCGGTATGACTATTTGGAACGTAAGCCTGGCAATCTTTTTGGTTTCTTGGGCACACAGTCCGACAAGACCTTGGATGGCATGACCGCCTTCAATGACTTGATTGTCAACATGCCGGTACGCATGGAGAAGTTCAATGCCTCGAAAGAAGCCTTGCTGAAATCGCGTGCGAGCAATTACATTGGGTTCCGTAATATACCTTCGTCGGTGCAAACTTGGATGAAAATGGGTTACGACCACGACCCGCGTGGCGAAGTCACGGAAATCATTCGCAACGCAAACTTCGAAGATGTGCAAAGCTTTTACGACCGCATGATTAAAGGCCGTCCAGTGGTCATCATGATGTCGGGCAACGAAAAGAAGATTGACAAGAAGGAACTGGGCAAGTTCGGTAAAGTTACCAAACTGAAATACAAGCAAATCATTAAGGAATAAGACCTATGAACGAAATCCTTCGCGTTGAGGGTTTGAGTAAGACATTTAAGCTCTCACGCAAACAACAACAGATTGAAAGGACTGACCGCAAGGAGATTGTGGCGGTCAATAACCTTTCGTTTACTGCAAATAAGGGTGAGATTTTTGGCCTGCTTGGTCCCAACGGGGCAGGCAAGACCACGACCTTGCGCATGTTGGCCACCTTGATTGCTCCTGACAAAGGCGACGCTTTCATTGATGGTTGCTCCATCGTGAGCCAGCCGGAACAGGTGCGAGCCAAAATCGGCTTTCTGACCTCCGAACTGAAATTGGAAGATTTCTTTACGCCCAATTATCTGTATGATTTTTTCTCGCAGCTTTACGGCATCACGCCAGAGGTGATGGCGCAACGCAAGGCCAAGTTCTTCGAACGTTTCGGTATCAATAAGTTTGCCGAGGTGAAAGTGGCCAACCTCTCTACCGGCATGAAGCAAAAGCTCTCGTTGGTCATTTCGCTGGTGCACAATCCCGACATTATCATCTTCGATGAGCCCACCAACGGCTTGGATGTGCTGACTGCCCGTACCGTTACTGATTACTTGCAGGAGTTGCGTGCCGAAGGTAAGACCATCATCCTCAGCACTCACATTTTTAGCCTTGTGGAGCGACTGTGCGATCGTGTAGGCATCATCATTGACGGCCGTATGACGGCCTGTGGTACCCTTGATGAGGTATGCGGCGGCATGACACTGGAAGACCGTTTCTTTGAGATGTACAAAGAAGTGAAAGGAGGTGAGGAATGAAAAGCAACACATTGACAATCATCAAAAAAGAGTTTGCCCGTTTCTTTGGTGACCGGCAGTTGCTGTTCACTGCGGTCATTTTGCCAGGTCTGCTGATATACATCATATACAGTTTCATGGGAATCGGCATGAAAAAGATGGTCACCGAGGGAGCTGAAGAGTTGGTAACCTTGTGTGTGGAGAATCTACCGGTGAGTGTGGCACCTTTGGTGGACGGCATACCCGCTGCAGTGGTATCGCAGCAGGCTGTTTCACAAGAGGATATCGACAAACTGAAAAACAAGGATCTCAACGTGGTGCTGGTGCGCTTTCCCGAGGCGTTCGATGAGAAAGTGGCCATTTACGACCCACAAAGTGGGATGGCGGCACCCAATGTAGAAATCTACTACAACTCTGCTAATAATGCCTCTTCTCGCGTATACCATATCTTGGAAGCTTCCCTTTCGGCCTATGAAGACCAGTTGAGCAATCGTTTCGACATCAACCGTGCCGACAATGTGGAGTCCCATTTTGACATGGCCAGTCAGGACGATGTGCTGGGTAACATCCTCTCCAAGCTTATTCCCATGCTCATCTTGATGATGCTCTTCAGTGGAGTGATGGCCATTGCTCCCAGTGCCATTGCCGGCGAAAAGGAGCGCGGCACTATTGCCACCCTTCTGGTAACTCCTTTGCGGAGGAATGAGCTGGCACTGGGCAAGGTGGTGTCGCTCAGCGGCATAGCGTTGATGAGTGGTATATCGAGCTTCATTGGTATCGCCCTGTCGCTACCGAAGATGATACAGTTTGATTCGGAGGGCGGCGAATTAGGCTTGAACTACACGTTTAACGACTACGCCGTCATCTTGATTATTATTTTGGCTTCGGTGCTTATCATGGCCTCGGCTGTCAGTTTGTTGTCGGCATTGGCCAAGGATGTCAAAAATGCAGGCACGATGATTACGCCATTCATGCTGGTGGTGATGCTTTGTGGTTTAATGCCTATGTTCCAGAGCAGTACGCCAACGAATCTTACGGCTTACCTAATACCGTTCTACAACTCTATCCAGGTAATGACCGCCGTCTTCGCCCATGAGATGAGGTGGATGCCTGTCATCGTTACCTTGGTCGCCAATGTGGTGTACACTGGCGTGGCCGTCTGGGGACTAACACGGATGTTCAACAGCGAGAAGGTGATGTTTTCGAAGTAAAGGGCATCACTAAAGTATTAAATGCAAAAAAGGAAGAGCCAATCGACTCTTCCTTTTTCATTATGATGTGTTGCAAATGTTTAAGCGATTTCGCCACCCTCGACAAAATGCTGATAGAACGCGATGATGGTTTCGATACCTTTATAGAAATGGTCGAGGCGGTAGTTTTCGTTGGGCGAGTGGATGGCGTCTTCGCCGAGGCCGAAGCCCATGAGGATGGACTTGATGCCCAGCACTTCCTCGAATCTGGCGATAATCGGAATCGAGCCGCCCGAGCGCATCGGGATGGGCAGTTTGCCGTAAGTGTCCATGTAAGCAGCTTCGGCGGCTTTGTAGGCTGGCAAGTCAACAGGACAGCCGTATGCCTGACCACCATGCAACGGTGTGACTTTCACGGTGACATACTCAGGAGCGTTCTTCTCAAGGTAGTCTTTCACCAATACGGCAATCTTTTCGTTGTTTTGGTCGGGCACGAGGCGACAGGAGAGCTTGGCGTATGCTTTTGAAGGCAGCACGGTCTTGGCACCTTCGCCAGTATAACCACCCCACATACCGCAAAGGTCGAAGGTGGGACGGATGCCGACGCGCTCGATCTTGGTGTAGCCTTTCTCGCCACGCAAAGCCTTTACCCCAAGGCTGTTCTTGTAGTTTTCCTCGTTGTATGGTGCCATGTTGAGCAACTCACGTTCGCGAGCGGAGCATTCGATGACGTCGTCGTAGAAGTGCGGGATGGTGATGTGGTTGTTCTCATCCATGCACTTGGCAATCATCTCGCAGAGGGTGTTGAGCGGGTTGGCTACGCTGCCACCGAAGAGGCCGGAGTGCAGGTCGGCGTTGGGACCTGTGACTTCGATTTCCCAATAGGCGAGGCCTCTCAAACCCGTGGTGATGCTCGGCACGTCAGGGCCAATCATCGAGGTGTCGGACACGAGGATAATGTCGGCCTTGACGAGGTCTTTGTAATCCACGACCCACTTCGAGAGGCTGCCCGACCCGATTTCCTCCTCGCCTTCGAGCATAAACTTTACGTTGCAGGGGAGGGTGTTGGTCTTCACCATCGTTTCAAAGGCTTTGGCGTGCATAAACGACTGACCTTTGTCATCGTCGGCGCCACGAGCCCAAATCTTGCCGTCTTTGACGACAGGCTCAAATGGGTCGGTGTGCCACAGATCAATGGGGTCGACAGGCATCACGTCGTAGTGACCGTAAACTAAGACGGTAGGCAGCTTCGGGTCGATGATTTTCTCACCGTAGACGATGGGGTTGCCCTCGGTGGGCATCACTTCGGCCTTGTCGGCACCAGCCTTCAGCAGGTTGTCGCGCCAGCACTCGGCACAACGAATCATATCTTGCTTGTGCGCCGATTCAGAGCTGATGGAAGGGATTCTGATAAGTTCAAATAATTCCTCAAGGAAACGATCTTTGTTTTCGTCAATGTATTTGTCGGTTACTTTCATGTTGAATTGTTTGTTTAATTGATACTTGTTGAATAATTTAATCGTTGAATTGTTTCAAGGAAACGGTATTCCCATCAAACACCGCGTAGGTAAAATCATAAATCCAATTCCCGACGATGGTGGTCAAGGCATGGTCGCCAGATTTGTATTGCATGGGTTTGTGTTGGTGACCAAAGACGAAGAAGTCAATGCTTGGGTCAAGTTGTGCTTGCTCTTGGGCGTATTGGTAGAGGCGCGTTTTTGGGATGTCATCGTAATAGCCACGCTCCACTTCGTTCTTAAGCTTTTTCAAGCGGTGGTTATGCGACCATTTCAAGGCTAAACCGATGCCCAAATCTGGGTGTAACCATCTAAACAACCATTGGTTGAACTTGCATTCAAACACCTTTTTCAGGAATTTAAATCCCTTGTCACCAGGACCTCTGCCATCGCCATGGACGAGGAAGAACTTCTTGCCTTTGATGGTCTTGACAATAGGCTCGCGGTGCATCTCAAGCCCAAGCTCCTCATGCAAATATCCGAAACTCCATAGGTCGTGGTTGCCAATGAACATGTGGACGGGAATGCCTGCGTCGGTATACTCAGCCAACTTGCCTTGAAGTCTGACAAAGCCTCTGGGAATCACGGTCTTGTACTCAAACCAGAAGTCGAAAAGGTCGCCCATCAGATAAAGCTCTTCGCAATCGGCACGAATCATGTCCAAGAAGCGCAGCAGCTTACGCTCGCGCTTTTGGCTGTCTTCGAGCGTGGGAATACCCAAATGGAAATCGGTGACGAAATAAACGGCCATCAGAACTGGATTTCGGCACTGCGGCGGATGAGTTCGGTGATGAGGGTGATGAGCTTAGGCTCAACGGCATTCACGGCCTTGATGACTTCCTCGTGCGTGATGGTAATGGTGTGGTCCAAGCCATAGATGTTGGCCATGTCGGAAACGATGGATAGACCAAAGACCGGCACCTTGCCTTGTCTTGCCACGATGACCTCAGGCGTGGTCGACATGCCGATGGTGTCGGCACCGATGATGCGGAAGTAACGGCATTCGGCAGGAGTCTCGTAGGTAGGACCCGAAGTGGAGCAATACACGCCATGCTGCACCCAGATGCCTTTTTCCAAGGCAATCTCGTCGGCCAACTTGATGAGACGTTTGTCGTAAGGCTCACTCATGTCGGGGAAGCGCTCGCCAAAACGCTCGTCATGCGGTCCAATCAACGGATTGGGCATGGCATGGATATGGTCGTTGATGATCATGATGTCACCCACGTGGAAGGTCGGGTTGAGTCCGCCGGCAGCATTGCTGAGGATGAGGAACTGGATGCCGAGTTGCATCATCATGCGAATAGGGAAGGCGACCTCGCTCATCGGATAGCCTTCGTAATAGTGGAAGCGGCCTTGCATGGCAATGACTTTGCGGCCAGCGATGGTGCCAAAAAGTAGCTGTCCTTGGTGACCTTTCACCGTTGAGACGGGGAAGTTCGGGATGTCCGAATAGGGGATGGCGTATTCTACAGTGATGCCATTGGCCAAGCCACCTAATCCAGAGCCTAGCACTATGCCGACTTCGGGTTGAAAATCGTTGGTTTTCAATTTAATGTAACCAACGGTAGTAAGAATTCTCTCGTACATATTTCAATATTTCTTCATTAAACTTTTCTTCTTCATGGAAACGCACGCTAACGGGTAAAACAAACAGCGGAGCGGTTTCAAACTGACAAAGATAAGGAGAATTTGTCAATCGCGCAGCATCTTTTTCGGTGGTGACGATGATTTTCTTCTCTCCGTTTAGGCTTCCAAAACGTTTCAAGATGTCGTTTATCTCGTTTTCCGTGTAGGCATGATGGTCTGCAAAAGACAGAAAATCAACGTTTTTATAATGCTTTTTCAGTTCTTCGAAAAACAACTCAGGATGGGCGATGCCGCAGAATGCCAAAACGGAAACGGTTTCCTCAACGGATTCTTGTTTTGCATTCTCGTTCAAAGGCAGCAAGGGTGCGTAATCCAAATAGGAGAAAAACATCTTTTGTCCTTCATTGGGTTTTAACATTTTGATGATGCGCTTTTTCTCGTTCCCATCCAATTCCTTTGGCGACTTGCTGACCACAATGATGTCAGCACGTTTTGCTGCGGATTTCACGTCGCGCAAAGTACCGGCAGGGAAGAGGAAGTCATCGCAATAAAGATGCTGGTATTCAGTCAGTAAGATGTTCAGTCCAGCTTTGATTCTTCGGTGTTGGAAGGCATCGTCGAGGAGGACGACTTCAGCCCTGTTCGGACTGCAGAGCAGCTTGCGAGTGCCATCCACACGGTCCTCGTCCACTGCAACCAATAGGTTTGGAAACTTTCTGAAATATTGCAATGGTTCGTCGCCCAAGTCTTCGAAGGTGCTTGTGCTTTCAGCCAATTTGAAGCCTTTGGTCTTTCTGCCGTAGCCACGACTCAAGGTTGCCACGCGATAGTCGTCTTTCAACAGTTTGATGAGGTACTCGGTGTGTGGCGTTTTCCCCGTCCCACCCAAGTTGAGGTTACCAACACAAATCACTGGTTTCTCGAATCGTGTGCCTTTTAAAATATGCCAATCGTACAACTTGTGTCTGATTTTCAGCACAATATGGTACAAAAGCGATATGGGCAAAAGTAAAATTCTCATTATAGGGGTCAAAATTAGACATTTTTTCCTAATTTTGAGCCTCAATTTTGAATTTATGACTGTAAAAGACATTTTGAACTGTATTACAGAGATTGCACCGCTTCAATGGCAGGAGAGCTATGACAATGCTGGCTTGCAAGTCGGTGATTTGAATGCAGAGACCCGTAAGGCATTGATTGCCTTGGATGTAACCGAAGAACTCGTTGATGAAGCTGTTGCCAAAAAATGTGACCTTATCATCAGCCATCATCCCTTGATTTTTCACGGCTTGAAGCACCTTACACCTCAAACCTATATCGAGCGTGTTGTGATGAAAGCCATCAAACACGACATTGCTATCATTTCCATGCACACGAACTTGGATAACAGTTTCCAAGGCGTAAGTCGTGTTTTGGCCGAAAAGTTGGGACTGAAGAACCTGCATATTTTGCAACCTTCAGTCTTGGAATCCGATCTTTGCGGTGCTGGTATGGTCGGTGAGTTTGGAAATCCGATGGAAGAAACTGATTTTCTGAGTCTTGTGGCAGATACGATTGGGGCATCTTGCTTGCGTCATTCCGCCTTGACAGGCAGAAAAATCAAAAAAGTGGCGCTTTGCGGCGGCTCGGGAGTCCCTTTTATTGCTGATGCAATGCGTTGTGGCGCGGACGCTTACCTCACTGCCGACATCAAATACCATGACTTTTTCGTTCCAGAAGGCCATATTCTTCTTGTCGATGGCGGACATTTTGAGACCGAACAATTCACGAAAGAATTATTATGTGAATTAGTTACGAAAAAATTTCCTACCTTTGCAGCCGAAATCGCTGAAACGAATACCAACGCGGTTCACTATTTTGTAAAGACGAAGTAATATGGCTAATAAAAAAGTTAAAGAAGAAGAAAATGTGGCTGCTCAGGCACCGGTCGCTGAAGAGCCGATTGAAGTCAGTGTTGAGCAGAAGCTGGTTGCTCTTTATACCTTGCAACAAGTTGATTCTAAGATAGATGAAATCAGGGCCTATCGTGGCAACCTGCCGCTTGAGATTCAAGATATGGAAGATGAAGTGGCTGGCTTGGAGACCCGTATTGCCAATTTCAAGGACGAAAGCAAGAAACATCAGAAAGACATCTCTGATTATAAGATCAAGATAAAGGAAACCGAAGCCTTGATCAAGAAATATGAGGAGCAGCAGAATAATGTCCGCAACAACCGCGAATACGATTCGTTGACGAAAGAGATTGAATATCAAACGCTTGATATTGAGCTTTCGAATAAGCGAATCAAGGAGATTACGGCAAAGGACAATGATGTGGCCACCAAAGTTGCCCAAGCACAACTGCGTTTGACAGAACTTCAGTCTTCACTCAAGGAGAAGCAAGATGAGCTCCACTCTTTGGTGGAAGGCACCGAAAAGGAAGAAGAGCAACTGTTGCAACGCTCGGCTGAATGTGAGAAGCTGGTGGAAGACCGTCTTTTGGTCGCCTATAAGCGCATCCGCAAGAACGCTCGCAACGGTCTTGCTGTCGTCGGTATCTTCGACGAGGCTTGCGGTGGTTGCTTCAACCGTATTCCTCCACAACATCAGCTCGATATCTGCACGCACAAGAAAATTATCGTTTGCGAATACTGCGGACGTATCCTTGTCGACAAGGGTATCATCGAGCAATACAAAGCATAATGTTTTCTAATGATAAGGTTTTTAGTGGTAAGGCTGCCTTCGGGCAGCCTTTATTCGTTTAGAAACGCACCTTCAGCGTGACGGCAAGGTCGTTCTTGAACTGGCTTTGCAAGATGGATTCGATGCCAAGCTCACCGGCATCGTATAGGTAAATGTTTGACGTCCCATAGCTTAGTTCGTAGGCAAAGTCGAAAGTGGTGGATTCAGAAACGGGAAGACCGATACCCAAGGATGCTTTCTTGACACTGCCGTTGTTTTCGCCAAAACCGAAGGGGCTGCCATAATAGCCTGCGCCTAATCTCAAGTAAGAGGTGCCCAGCAACCATTCGCTGCCTATGCGGAAGTTGAGGGTTCTCCCGAAGGTGCTTTTGATGCTTTCGTTGACGGCATCATAGTTGTAGTCGCTCGCCCTGAATCGGGCTGCTCCGAAATTGGTGTATTCGGCATCAAAGCTGATGAGTCCTCGCTGGGCGATGACAAAAGCCAGACTGCCCACCCATTTCAGCGGGCTGAAGAAAGTGTATTCGTAATTTGCATTTGGGCTGATGTATTTTCTTGTAACCCAACTGATTTGCGACTCGGTCTCGGTTTGCCATGATTCCTCGAAGTTGTAGATGGAGGGCGAATGGAATGCAGCACCGATACGCAACCAAGGGTTGGCATGGTAGAGGAATCCGACTTTCAGGTTGCCTCCCCAGGCGTTGCTGTGGAGATCTTCCTTGAAGCTCCATTGGTTGAAATCGGTGTCATCACCGGCCACGCTGCTTTCCATAAAATCACGAGTGCCTTCGCGTTTGATGTGGCGAAGGTTGGCACTGGCGCCGATATACAATTGGTCGTAATAGTTGGCACTGCCGGCAAAAGTCCATTCTTCCGAACGCCCCGTGAATTGGTTCTCTTGGCTTTGCCAGATGTTGCCTTGTGGTACGGGACTGCTATAATATTGACCTAGTTCATCTTTATAAAGGTCAATGAGATAGATGCTCCTAGCAGGATAGATGTCGTATGGAAAATAGTCTTGCAGTTCGTTTTGGGAATAGCCGTCCATCCTTGCAAGGTACTCGTCGATTTTGGAACTGGTGGGATTGATGCCTTTGGCAAAGGTGTGCATGTTGTAGTCGATCAATCGGGTGAGCCCAATGCCGAATTGGGTGAAACGCAGCGGACGGTAGTTGCTCCTTTGCTTCGTGCTGACCCAACCCAGATTGGGAATCGAAAGACGCATCTTGTTGGCTCCGTTTGGCGTTCCATAATAAACAGAGGAATGATAGTTGTCGAGCAGGTTGAGGGTCGTGGTGAATTCGTTGCTGCGGTAAATGCCCATGCCTGCCGGGTTGATGCTGACTGCGGTCATGTCGCCACCCACGGCACCCAAGGCATTGCCCATCCCCAGAGCCTTGGATGTGCCTTGGTAGTAGGTTTGCGAAAACAGGTACGCATCGTCGCTGCCTTGGCCGAACAGTGTGATGCAGAATAGAACAGCGAGTGTTGTCGTTAGGAATCTCTTCATGGTGTTCGTGTAAAAAAAGACTACCTTTCTTTTGAACTGCAAAGGTAGTCTTTTATTCTCAAATCAGAGGCTTTGGCTGAAATTTATCTTCTTCCACCGCCACCCGAACGGCCTCCACCGCTCGAGCTGTGGCTTCCACCGCCTGAACTGCCGCGACTTCCACCTGAGCTATAGCTTCCGCCTGAACTCGAGCTACGGCTTCCGCTGTTGTAGCTGCTGCTTGAGCTACGGCTTGGGCTTGAAGAAGAACTCCTCGAAGGCGAGCTGCTTCTGTTGTAGGAGCCGCTTGAGCTGCTGCTTCTGTTATAGCTTCCGCTCGATGAGTTGCTTCTGCTGGAACCTGCGGAAGAAGGACGGGAAGTGCTGCTCTGCGGACGAACATACTCAGAGCTGGAGCGCGAAGGACGGGTGCTGTTGGGCGAGGTGTAGGTCTGGCGACCGCTGCTCTGGCTGCCCACTTGGGCACTGCTTGAGCTTGACGGGCGGCTGGCCGAAGCGTTACCTGTGCGACCGCTGGCACCTGCCGAAGGACGGCTGCTCACCGTGGGACGGCTGCTTGTGGTAGGTCTGCTGACACTGCTGCTGGCAGTTGGGCGACCTGAACTGCTGCCACCAACGCGACTTGAAGCAGTGTTGCCCGCTGTGGGACGGCTCGACATGCTGCCGCCGCTGAAGCCTTGACGGCCATCGTTTGGCAAGCGTTGACTCATTGAACCACTGGTGCTATTGCCATGTCTGACGCTGGCCACATAGCTGCCTAAACCGCCACCATTTCCGCCAGGCTGATGTCCGCCGTGATGGCCATCCCAATGGTGATGGTGGTGATGCCAATAGTGGTTGTGATGGCCCCATCCGTATGACCAGTACGGATCCCAGCCCCAGTAGGAGTAATAATAAGGATAGCCCCAATAGGAGTAGGGATACCAGGAATAACCCCAGTAGTAATCCCATCCCCAATAGGTTCTCCAATAGGGACGATAGCTCCAACCCACATAGATGCTCGGGTAATAATCCCAATAGAAGGGATCGTAACTGTTCACGTAGACGTAAGTGTTGCCGCCGCCACCTCCAGTGTAGTAGTCGTCATAGTAGTCTCTCGTCGATGAGGCTTGCGTGCCGAAACGCTTGATGCGCGTGGCAAAGTCGGCATCGTAGTAGGTCTCGGTGGTGGTGTACACTACGCCGTTGGTGTCGGTAACCGTTTCCGTGGTCTGATAGACGGGCTCGGCGTTGCTGACATAATTCTTGCTGTCGGAATAATAGGCTTGGTAGTCGTATTCCGAGCTGCTGCTGATGCTGGGGCTCACGTAGGAGCCGTTGCTGGTGGCCATCCGGCTACCTGTGTTGCCGTAGGGCGAGTAATAGGTGTCGTCCTTTGCCGTCTGACGGTTCGCCGAGCAGCTGGCGAAGGCCATTAAGGCAATGATGGGGATGAGTCTTAACGCTTTCATTTTATTGAGTTTTGTTTTGTTCTCGAAATAGGTTAATTAACGGCTTAAAAACTTGCAAAAATCGTACCAAAAAACAGTCTTTCGATATTGATTTTGAAATTATTCTAATTTGATGACATCTCCTTTATTAGTACAATCTTTCACAATCCAGGGGTCACCTTTATAATACACATTTCCAGTGCTGCTGAGATAGGCAACCAATTCGTTCCGGGCCCATACATAAACGTCGTTGGTGGATTGCGATTGCACCTTGACAATGTTGGAATTCAAATTCTCGGCACGGATGGTACCATAGCTTTTCAAGTAATGCTCGGTATAGCCTGCAACGCCTCGGAGGCTGACTTTTGAGGTGCCATAACTGAAAACGGTCTTCAACACATCGCAATTGAAGCACAAGTCGATGTCGCCGCTGCCTTCCTTGATTCTTAGGACGAAATTGTGGCTCCAACTGGTTTCAATGGAGTCGATGGTGAAGCCGAGGGTGTCGATAGCGGTTGTATCTATTACAGGGATGGTGTCGATGCTCAATGTGGCAAATCCTCTGATGGAATCAAAACAATGCAAGTCACCGATGGAGGCGTAGGTGATTTCGCGCAGGCTGTCGTAGTACACGGTCATGTCGATGCTGTAGCCGTAGCTGCGAAGCCAGTTGTATTCGTTCTCGTTCTTGATGATCAAGGAGTCGCCCTTCACCTCAGTGGTCACCTTTTCGATGAGGTTCTCTGGACAAACCAGCTCTATGTATTGGCGGTCACTGTTGACGAGCTTGACGTTCACATTGTTGTAAATGCAAATCGTTTCAAAGCGTTGACCTAGGTTGCGCTGTTCGGTGACAGGCTTGCCATTGGTGAACACCTTGCTGCATGAGGCAACAAGCAAGCTAACGAGGAAAAACAGGACTGCGATGTGTTTTCTTTTCATAACGAGGTAGATAGTACTTGTGTTGCAAATGATATCCTATGCCAAAGCTGATGAAGTCGGCCTTGATGTCGAAGGTGGTAAAGGCAAGCGTGGCAAACAGGTTCTCATTGAAATAATACCGGGCAGCGACTTTTTGATAAAACAGCATTCCAAATGTGGGCGAATTGAGAGGCACGTTGTTGCGTACTCCAAGGTTGAACATAAAGCTGACGCGGTCGAGAAGCATTTCGTAGGCGAACAGTACGCCTGGTTTCAAATATAGGTTCCAATCAGGTTTGGTGATTTTGTCAGAATTGTCGTAAACCAATTCGATTCCGAGTCCCAAACGGTCGCGCTCAGAGATTTGAAACATGAAGTTGGCGGCCAAATCATGGACGAAGAAATACTGGTGTGTGCCGTATTGTTGGCTCAAGTCTTTTAATCCGAAAGTGTATTGGTAATCGGTGACGAAGTGCCGTTTTCCGTCGAACTCAAAGAGGTAGTTTTTGGGGCGTAATCTTTTGTCAATATGTGCTTTAGGTGGAGCCAAGTACCATGAAAAACCTGTAGCTACACTGAAGATATTGATGCCCATATTGGGTGCTCGCGTGGCACCATTCGAGAAGTGGGTCAAACCCATGGAGGTCACCCAATGCAGTCGCTCAACGATGCGTTGGCGGTATTCAAACGACAGGTTGATAGCGGCATTCACATGCGACCCGATGGCGTAGTTGTGGTAGTTTTCCTTAGGGTCGAATTTGTTGGTGAGGTAGCCCACACCAACACCGAGTTTGAACGTCAGTCTGCTGTGAATCCCAGGTGTGATGGGGAAGTTGATGAACGGGTAGAGGGCGAACACCCTGCCCAACTCAGCGGAGATGCTGTCGTTTCCAAAGCTTGAGTAATAGAAGGTGAGGCCGATGGAGGGATAGTTGTGCAATACCTCCCATCGGCGTTCGCCGTAGGTGTTGCGGTGCAACGAGAACTCGAACGAAGGCGTGTGGCGGCTGTAACGTCCTAAGGCTGAGTGATATTCATCGTTTTGGAAATACATGTAACCATAATGCACCCGAGCTTCAACCTCATAGTTGCGTTGGCTCAGTTGCGCTTCCGCCACCTTGCCTATTAATAATAAGGTGAGCAGCGCGAAAAGGATATGGCTTTTTTGTTGTTGCATTGGGCTTGCAAAAATACAAAAATCCTTACTTTTGCAGCCAAAATTGACACTATGGACGAAAGACTACAAGCTTTCAAGCGTTTATTGGATATCATGGATGCTGTTCGTGCGGGCTGCCCGTGGGACAGCACCCAGACCATCCACAGCCTGCGCCACCTCACCATTGAGGAGACCTACGAACTCAGCCAGGCCATCCTGAACGACGACCTCAACGAGGTGAAAAAGGAGCTCGGCGACCTTATGTTGCATCTCGTTTTTTACGCCAAGATAGGGCAGGAGCAAGGTGCCTTCGACATCGCCGACGTGCTCAATGGCATCTGCGAGAAGATGATTGTGCGTCATCCGCATATCTTTGGTAATGAGCATGTTGAGAATGCAGAACAAGTGGAACAGAACTGGGAGAAAATCAAGCTGGAGCGCGAACACAACCGCAGTGTGCTGGGTGGCGTGCCTGAGGGGTTGCCCTCGTTGCTGAAAGCTTACCGAATGACACAGAAAACCGCTGGTGTGGGCTTCCGTTGGCCCGATGCCGACCATGCTTGGCAGAAGGTGGAGGAGGAGAAGGGTGAACTCATCGAGGCATTGAAAAATCCAGACAACACTGCACATATTGAAGAGGAATACGGCGACCTGCTCTTCGCTTTGGCCGCTTATGGCAACTACATCGGCGTGAACCCTGATGATGCCTTGGAGAAAACCAACAAAAAGTTTCGCGAACGTTTTGCCTATATCGAACAAAAAGCCCGCGAACAAGGCAAAGGCGTTCAACACCTCACTTTAAATGAAATGATAAACTACTGGAAAGAATCCAAGGCATTATAGTGAAATAAATCTTCCGCAAATCTTATTTAAATCACTTTCGCTTTCAGCTTTTTGTTTATATTTGCAGCGATATTCAAAAAAATGAGACGAACCAACATCATAGAATCCATCAGAAAAGCCTTTGTATTGTTTCCATACCCTGTCGAGGTTTGGCTTTATGGCAGCGAGGCAAGAGGAGATGCTCGTCCCGATTCGGATATTGACTTGCTGGTGCTGGTCGACAAACCGACGGTAACGGATGACGATGAAAACCAGATATTCACTCCACTTTACCAAATAGAATTACAAACGGGCGTGATTATCAATCCTTTGATTCTCCCGAAGTCTCAGTGGGGCAAGCGTGTCACTCCGTTTTATATCAATGTAACAAATGAAAGGGTGCGGGTATGACAGGATTGACCGATGATCAAAGAGTAGATATTGTAAAGTATCGACTTGAAAATGCTAGGAATACCCTTGCCGAGGTGAAAAGCCATCGCGAAAATGGATTTTACAATACGGCTGTCAACAGGATGTACTATGCTTGCTATTATTCTGCGCGGGCTATTTTGACAGCTTATCATATTGAAGCTAAAACTCATGATGGTGTGAGGCAGCAATTAGGTTTGAATTTTGTGTTAACTGGAAAGATTTCACAAGAACAAGGTAGATTTTACAGCCGACTATTCTCGAAACGAACGACAGGTGATTATGATGACTTTATCAACCATACTGTAGAAACAGTAGACGAGTTGTATCCACAGGCTCAAGCATTTGTCGATACCATAGAAACACTTTTGAACAAGTGGTTCGAAGAACAATCTTAATTCCTCATTCAGCATTCAACATTCAGCATTCAACATTCAGCATTCAACATTCAGCATTCAGCATTCAGCATTCCTCATTCAGCATTCCTCATTCAGCATTCCCAACTGCCCCCCTCTCAACTCTCAATTATCAACTATCAACAACTCTCAACTAAAAAAATCCTCAATCTTCTTGCAACAAACAAAAAATGGTTATATTTGCAGCGCATTTTATGCACTTTTTTGAACGAACACTTAATTCAATAATTAACTAAAATTTCAAAAAAATGAAGAAAGTATCTTTACTCATTGCAATGATTGCCTTTGTTTTTGGCAATGCTTTCGCACAGATGAGCTATGATTTTAACGACGGCGTTGCCGGCGCTAAGATTGCTCAGACCTATGGTGATCCTTGGACCA
>JAEEGJ010014392.1_pt1 | contig 18805 bp, 19 predicted proteins | sample 8958761 | NCBI WGS metagenome assembly JAEEGJ01 (sample SAMN16246546, study PRJNA631951) | gut metagenome | biome: gut microbiome; feature: rumen; material: RS-attached | host: Bos | place: Iran: Karaj | collected 2018-10
CTCGGCTCGAAAAAAACATTTTTCGGCCACGTGGGCGGCGCTCGCTTTGCTCGCTTGGCGTGCGTCCTAAAAGCTTGAGAGCAACTCGCTTTGCTCGCTTGGCGTGCGTCCTAAAAGCTTGGGAGCAACTCGCTTTGCTCGCTTGGCGTGCGTGTTAAATGCTTGTATGCATCTCGCTTTGCTCGCAATTTTTTCAGCCTTCCCCTTGAGGGGAAGGGGGACCGAAACGCCTGCGTTTCGGTGGATGAGGGGGAATCTATCGGTAACGGGGCGGACCTTGCCGCCCGTTCATTGACTTTTTGACCATTCACCGGATGGTCAAAATTGCCTTCGGCAACCGTCAATGAACCTAATTCCTATTCCCTTTCACTATCGGCACGGCGTACTCTTCGACTTCTCTGACGGCTTTTTCGACGTCGAGGGTGAGCCATTCGCCGTCCTTATAGAGCACGCGTCCCATTACCATGGTCATGGCGACGTCCGCGCCCTGCACGGAGTAAGCCGCCGCCGAGATGGGATCGTAGATGGGCCGTAAATGCGGCGCGTCGGTGTTGATCATAATGATATCCGCGTCATAGCCGGGGGCGATAACGCCGGTCTCGCCCTCTCTGCCCTGCGCCTTGGCGCCGTTCACCGTCGCCATTTTGAGCGCTTCGTAAGCGGGGAGCGCGGTGGGATCGAGGTTCTTTCCCTTTGCGAGGAGCGCCGCAAGCTTTATCTCCTCGAAAAGATCGAGCGAATTGTTGGAGCATACTCCGTCCGTGCCGAGGCAGACGTTGACGCCGTTTTCGATCATCGCGTGCACGTCGGCGACGCCGCTGCCGAGCTTAAGGTTCGATACCGGGCAGTGCGCGACCGAAGCGGAGCGCTCCGCGATAAGGCGCATATCGTCCCCGCTGAGCCAGACTCCGTGCGCGAACAGCACAGGCGTGTCCATAACGCCGTTGGCGGCGAACGCCGCGGCGGGCGTCATCCCGCGGCGGGCGATGCATTCCTCGTGCTCGGACTTGGTTTCGGAAAGGTGTATGTGGGTCACGACGCCGGTCTCCTTCGCCCAGGCGTGTACGCGCCGCCATATCTCGGGCGGGCTGGTGTACTCCGCGTGTATGGAAACGTCCGCGCGGATCGGTCCCTTCGCGCCGTATTCTTTGAGCAGCTCCTCCGTTTCGATAACGGCGCGGTCCTTCTCGAATACGTAGCTGTCGCCGAGCGCGAGCACCGCGTTGCAGAGGTTCGCCTTTATGCCTATCCTTTCGGCGGCTTTTGCCACGGCGGGCTGGCAGAAGTACATATCGGAGAACGAGGTCGTACCGAAGCGGAGCATCTCCGCCATGCCGAGCTCTGCCCCGGCGACGATCGACCTTTCGTCAAGGCGCGCCTCAACGGGGAACACCTTGTCGTAGAGCCAGGATCTAAGGCTGTAATCGTCCGCATAGCCGCGCATGACGCACATGGCGGTGTGCGCGTGGGCGTTGATAAGCCCGGGCATGACGAGCCTGCCGGCGGCGTCGATGACCGAAGCCGCTTCCGCTTCGTCCCTGCCGACGAAGACCGTTTTACCGTCTTTTATGCCGACGTTCGCGCCATAGATCACCTCGCCCGGCGCGGTCATGGGCAGCAGCACTGCGTTTTTGATGAGTGTGTCAAGCATCGGTATCCATCGCCTCAAGGAATTCCGTAACGTACGTCGAGAGCCTTTCGGAGGCGGCGCTGCCTGCCTCGATGACTTCCTCGCCGGAGAGGGGCTTATCGAGTATCCCCGCCGCCATGTTGGTGATGAGGGATATGCCGAGTATCCGCATCCCGCAGTGCCTTGCGGCGACGCATTCCGGCACGGTGCTCATGCCCACGGCGTCCGCGCCGAGTACGCGCATAAGGCGTATCTCCGCCGGGGTCTCGTAGCGCGGGCCCATGCAGTAATAGTAAACGCCCTCGTGCACCTTCTCGCCGTGCGCTTCGGCGATCCGCTTGAAATCGAGCATATACCGCCTGTCGAAAACGCGGCTCATGTCGGGGAAGCGGGGACCGAATTCGTCTATGTTGGGACCGATCAGGGGATCGGGCGCGTTGAGCTTTATAAAATCGGAAATGAGCATGAGATCGCCCGGCTTATAGCCCGTGTTGATGCCGCCCGCCGCGTTGGTGACGATCAGCTTTTCAATGCCCATCAGCTTTGCGATCCTTATGGGGAACGCCGCGTCCTCGGGGGCCCAGCCCTCGTAAAGATGCAGCCTGCCCTGCATGAGGAGCACGCTCTTCCCGCCGAGCTCCCCGGCGAGGAAGCGCCCCGCGTGACCGGGAGCCGTCGAGTGCTTCATGTGCGGGATATCCCCGTAGGGCACGGCGATGGGATCCTTCAGCCTTTCGCCGAGCCTGCCGAGCCCGCTTCCGAGTATGATGAGCACCTCGGGGCAGAATTCCCCGAGCGCGCGGCAGAGCGCCTTCGCGCTTTCGGCGTAATCGTCGTATTTAAGCATCGGTCTTTTCCGTCCTTTCCTTTTTTCTTTCAAAGGCCTTTGTGAAATTCTCCTCAAAGGGCTCGGTTATGATGCCCTCCTCGGTAATTATTGCGGTTATCAGCTCATGCTCCACCACGTCGAAGGCGGGGTTGTAGACCTTCACGCCGTCGGGCGCCATGCGCTCGCGGAAATTGAGCGCCGTGACCTCCTCGGGGTCGCGCTGTTCGATCTTTATGTCCCTGCCGGAAGCCGTGTTCATATCCACGGTGGAGAGCGGCATCAGCATATAGAAGGGCACGCCGTAGTATTTGGCGAGCACGGCAAGGCTCGATGTGCCGATCTTATTCGCGGCGTCGCCGTTCCTCGCCGCGCGGTCGCAGCCGACGAACACCGCCTGGACCTTGCCCTCCTTCATGACCTCGCCCGCCATGTTGTCGCAGATCAGGGTAACGTCCACGCCCGCGTTCTTCAATTCGAAAGCCGTGAGCCTCGCCCCCTGGAGGAGCGGGCGCGTCTCGTCCGCGAAAACGTGAAGCTCCACGCCCTGTTCGTGGGCAAGGAGTATGGGGCCCAGCGCCGTGCCGTAGCGGCTCGTCGCAAGGGGACCGGCGTTGCAGTGCGTAAGCACGCCCATGCCGGGGGAGAGCACGCTCATGCCGTATTCGCTTATACGCTTGTTCGCCTCGATATCCTCGCGGTGGATGGCTATCGCCTCCTCCTTAAGGAGCGCGACGATCTCGTCCCTTGGCTTGAGGGCGTTCCGCTTTAAGGCGGCGCGCATCCTCGCAAGCGCCCAGGTGAGGTTCACCGCGGTCGGGCGGGCGGAGGCGAGATACCTTTCCGCGTCGTCCATGCGGCGGAAGAAATCCTCCTGATCCTTATCCCTGAGCGCGCAGAGATAATACCCGTACGCCGCCGCAATGCCGATAGCCGGCGCGCCGCGCACGCGGAGCTTCGTTATCGCCTCGAAAAGCTGCTCGCGCGATTCTATGACAAGGTAGCGGATCTCTCCGGGCAGCCTCGTCTGGTCGAGCAGTATCAGCGCGTCGCCGTTTTCGTTAAGGCGTATGTTCTCGATCTTTTCCATTTTTTACTCCAATAATTGCAGTGATTTGAGGATGAGCAGCAGCAGCACTCCGGGCACGCCGAGCACTCCCGAGATCAGCGAGGGGATCCAGTCGATGGGCACCTTGAAGAACTTCATGTTGAGATATGAATAGAACACGATGCTGAAAAGCGAGAGCATCGCGGCGCCGATCATGCCGTTAATAAGGAGCGTCCAAAGCACCTTCGAGCGGACGCCCGTCAGCTTGAAGACGACGAACAGCACCGCCAGCACGCCGCAGACGATCATCAGCGGCACGTAGTCGCCAAGCTGGATATTGAGGCTCGGCGAGGCAAGAAAAACGATGTTCATGGATAAAGCCTCCCTTGGGAGAAATTTACTGTAAGCCGGGTGAGTATTCGAGCTTCTTCAGGTCCCCGTCCCCGGGGAGCTCGGCGGAATGCTTTATGCGCTTCCCGCTGAAAAGGAAGCTCAATTCGTTCCTTTCAACGCGGATGACCGAGGTGCCGTCCCCGTCGGTGAACCAGAGAAGGTATTCGGAGCCGTTCCTGTAAAGCGAAAGGCTGCCGTCCGGCACCTTCGCGGTGAGCATTGCGGAAAGCAGCGAGCCCTTTATCTCGCCGCCCTTTAAGAGGGTGAAGCTGAAATCCCCCGTATTGGTGAGCACGCCGCTGCCCGCGTAAGCGCCCGTCACCGTGCCGGTGAAGGAGCCGACCGCGGTCCTGTCGGGAAGCATGCCCGCAGTTGCGGCGACGAGGCAGAGCCGCGATTCGTCCCGCATGAGGCGCATGGCAAGCTCCTGCGTTTCGCCGCCCTTCTCGTATGCGAAGGAGGGGAGCCCCTTCGACGCCTTTGCGAACGCGAGCTGGAAGCCCGTTATGAAGAACAGCACGGGATTATCCGAGTCGGAATAGGGGACGTCCGTCGCCTCGGGAACGGCGGTCGGGAGCGTGCTGCCCAACGGGAGATCCGTCTCCGCCGGGGTGAGCGCGCTCAATGCGTCGCCCAGCCACACGCAGCCGGAAAAGGCGGCGAGCGCCAGCGCGAGCACGAACGCCGTCAGGTATTTGATTGTGTAAAAGCGCCTCATTCGGCGGCGAGATAGGCTTCCTGCTCCGGGGTGAGCTTGTCGAGCCCGAGCCCCATCGCGCCTATCTTGATCATAGCCACTGAACGGTCGATATCCTCCGGCACGTTGTAAAGCCCGGGAGCGAGCTCTCTTCCGTGCTTTACAAGATATTCGGCGGAAAGCGCCTGTATGGCAAAGCTCAGATCCATTATCTCGGCGGGGTGACCGTTGCCCGCCGTGATGTTGACGAGGCGTCCCTCCGCCATGAGGTTTATCACGCGCCCGTCCGGCATCACGTAGCCGGTTATGAAGGGCTTGCGGTCGATCTTTTCGACTGCCAGCTCTTCAAGATCGGTCTTCGACACCTCTACGTCGAAATGCCCGGAATTGGCGAGTATAACGCCGTCCTTCATCTTCTCGAAATGGCGTTTGGTGATGACGTCCCTGCAGCCGGTCGCCGTGACGAAGAAATCGCCGAGGGGCGCCGCGTCGTCCATCTTCATCACGCGGAAGCCGTCCATCGCCGCCTCGAGCGCGCGGAAGGGGTTGACCTCCGTCACGATCACGTTCGCTCCGAGCCCCTTCGCCCGCATCGCGATGCCGCTCGAGCAGAAGCCGTATCCGGCGACGACGACCGTTTTGCCAGTAACCATGTTGTTGGTGGTGTACATGATCGCGTCCCACGAGCTTTGACCCGTGCCGTGACGGTTGTCGAAAAGGTGCTTGCAGTTCGCGTCGTTGACCGCCATCATGGGGAAGCGGAGCGCGCCGTTTTTGACCCTCGCCCTGAGCTTCAATATGCCCGTGGTGGTCTCCTCACAGCCGCCGATAAGGTTCTCGGCATACTCGGGATGCTCCTCGTGGAGCATCGTCACGAACTCGCCGCCGTCGTCGATCGCGATATGGGGCTTAAATTCGAGGGTCTGCCTGATATGCTCGTGATACTCCTCGGGAGTGGCGTTGAACCAGGCGTAGACGTTCATGCCCATGTCGGCGAGCGCGGCGCAGATATCGTCCTTTGTGGAAAGGGGATTGGAGCCGGTTATCGCGACCTCGGCGCCGCCCTCCCTCAGAAGAAGACCCAGATACGCCGTCTTCGCCTCAAGATGCACGCAGACGGAAACGCGCAGTCCCTTGAAGGGCTGCTCGCGCCGGAAACGCTCCCCAAGCTCGTTGAGCACGGGCATGTAGCTCTTTACCCACTCGATGCGCTTTTTGCCGAGGGGCGCAAGTGAAATGTCGCGTATGGAATAACTCATTTTCATCGCTCCTGAATATACATATTTTCTCAAATTAAGTATAACATGAGCGCCGCCCGAAATCAAGCCGCGAAAAACCGCGAAAAAAAGCCTTCCGCACGCCTCGGCGGGCGCGGAAAGGGTATTGACATATCGCGCGGAAGGTAGTATTATTTCGCCAGCAAGAAGAGTAAAGCAGCGTTCGTTAAGTGTTGACCGAACGGGGAGTTGACGGTCAAACGAAAAGCTCATGCATAACGCATAAGAAGCTTGCGGTCCGCTGCCTGCATCCCGCTTCATAGGGCAAGCCCAAAGAGGAACGAACGCCTCCTTTCCCGTGTCGTATGAATGAGGGGAAGGAGGTTTTTATATGTCTGCATTTTTGTTCATCATCGGTCTTCTGCTCTTTGCTTTGGGTTCGTTCGGTCTGTACTTCGGTCTGTACGCCGCTAAAAACCGCGCGGGCGAGATCGCGGAGGGGGTCCGGGTATTCCTCTCAAAGTTCCTTTCGAGCCCGAAGACCGTCCTCGTTATCGCGGGCGCGGCGCTTGCCGCCGCCGGCATAGCCCTCGTCGTTTGGGGGCTGATAAGGTCGAGGCGCGAAAAAAAGCCGCGCAGGAGCTTCGATATCCACGTGCTTTCCGTGCTCGCGATGCTCGTCGCGATGACGGTCATGCTCGACCGTTTTCCCGGGCTCTCCATTAAGACCGCGGGCTGGAACATAGGCTTTGCGTTCGCTCCGCCCATGCTCGCCGCAATGCTGTACGGTCCCGTCGAGGCGGCGATCGTTTACGGGCTTTCGGATCTCATAGGCGCGACGCTCTTCCCGTTCGGCACCTATCACCCGGGCTTCACCGTCGTCGCGGCGCTGATGGGCTTTATAATGGGTCTCTTCCTCAACAAAAGACCGTTCGCCTTCGCAAAGGGTAAATTCGAGTGGAAAAAGCTCCGCTTCTTCCCCAATATGCTGATCCCCGTGCTTGTCAACGCGCTCGCGCTCGGGCTCGTCGTCAACACGTACTGGGTAAGCCAGCTCTACGGCTCCAAGACCTATTGGGGCTGGTTCATGTACCGCCTTGCCGAGTACGCGATACTCGTCCCCGTGCAGCTCATACTCATCCCCGTGCTGCTGAAGCTCTGCGATACGCTTAAAAAGGCGGGGCTCGCAAAGCAGCCCAAGCGTGATGGGAGCGCCATAGGACGCATTTCGAGAAACGTTTCGATACTCGGTCTCGAAAGGATAACCGAGCTGCTTTCCCTGATGGGCGATCCGCAGGAAAAGCTCAGGGTGGTGCACGTCGCCGGCACGAACGGCAAGGGCTCGTTCACCGCCATGCTCACGAGCGTGCTCATCGCCGCGGGATATAAGGTCGGCTCGTTCACTTCGCCCGCGGTCGAGGGTCCCTGCGACAGCTTCCGCATAAACGGCAGAAGGATAACGGAGGAGGAGCTTGAAAAATCCGTCGCCGCCGTCGCGCCCTTCTCCGAAAAAATGAAGGAAAAGCCCACCGAATTCGAGGTGATGACCGCCGCGGCATACTCCCTCTTTGAAAGGGAGGGCTGCGATATCGCCGTTGTCGAATGCGGTCTCGGCGGGGACACGGACTCCACCAACGTTATAAAAAGCCCCCTGCTTTCCGTCATAACCAACGTTCAGCTCGACCATACCGACCGCCTCGGCAAAACGCTTGCCGAGATCGCCTCGCACAAGGCGGGCATAATCAAGCAGCGCCGTCCCGTCGTCTGGGGCGGCGGGGAAGGCGAGGCGTTCGGCGTGATAAGCCATAAGGCGCTTGAGATGAACGCGCCGCTCACCGTTTCCGATCCCGAGAGGCTGACGGTAAAACGCGTCGACCTGAACGGCTGCGATATCGAATTCGACGGGGAGAAGCTCCATCTTTCGCTCCTGGGCGATCATCAGCCGAAGAACGCGCTTAACGTGCTGACCGCTGTCGAGGCGCTCCGCCGCGAGGGGCTGTCCATCCCCGAAGCCGCCGTGAAGACCGGTCTTAAGCGCGCCGAGTGGCCCGCCCGCTTCGAGGTGCTTTCATGGGATCCGTACGTCATTTTCGACGGCTCGCATAATCCGGACGGCGTAGCTCTCGCCGCAAGCAGCATAAAAAAGCTCTTCCCGAAAAAGAAGGCGGTACTGCTCATGGGCGTTATGGCGGACAAGGATTACGAAAAATATCCCGCGCTGCTTTCAGACCGCGTCGAGAAGGTCTTCACCGTAACTCCGGACAACCCCCGCGCGCTCGACGCCGGGAGGCTTGCCGCCTGCTTCGCAAACGCCGGGATAAAGGCGAAGGCGTGCCCCTCGATGAAGGACGCCGTGAGGAGCGCGTATTCCTATGCCGACAGCCGGGGGATCCCGCTCATCGCCATGGGAACGCTCTATATGTACAATGATTTCAAAAAGGCGCTGAACGGCGCTTCGAAACAGTAAATAAGGAAGGAAGCATTAAGATGATCTGTCCCAACTGCGGAAAGTGCAGCCGGGGCGAACGCGGCGGCGGTCTTTCATAAAATTCTTTTAGCGTTTTCCGTATTGCAATCCGATATATTTTCGTTTATAATATATGCGGTGAAACGCCTGAGGGCGTTTCGGAAAAATAAGGAGAGGAAGGAACCGAAATATGATCTGTCCCAACTGCGGAAAGGACTGCGGCAACGGCACGTTCTGCATTTACTGCGGATCCCGTCTGCCCTCGTTTGGAGAGGCTTCTCATAACGAAGAGACCTTCAGGGGGATCCCCGCCGATCCCATTGATGAGGAAAACGTTTATCCCACCGACCCGATGAAGGGCTTCGAGCCGCCCGCAAGGCAGTATGAGCCCGCGCCCTCAAGGCAGTATGACGCGCCGCCCGCAAGGCAGTATGAGCCTGCGCGCCCCGTGAGGACCGCCGAGCCGAAGCCCAAGAAGGTCAAGAAGGCCGGCAAATGGCCGATCATAATACCCATCCTGCTTCTGCTCGCATTCGGAGCCGCGCTCCTCGCGCAGATATCCGGCGCGGTCTGCATCATAAGCAACCACGTCCTGTTCAAGGATATCTACCGTGTGTTCCCCGAGATATTCCATCTCTCGTTCTTCCCGCTCGTGGGCGCTGTGCTCTTCTTCCTGCATACCAAGAAGAAGGCGATCTTCACCGCGATCCCGTATTTTGTTTACATCATCCCCGCGCTCGTGCTCGTCGGGATCGCGATCAGCATCATTGTAAAGACGGAGGATTGGTACTCCAACGCGTATAACTTCTTCTATCTGCTGATCCCGCTCATATCGATCGCACTCGCCGCGATCTACGGCGCCGGCGCGGCGGTAAAGAAAAAGACCCATGTTTTCGTCGAGCTGTACATTATCGGCGCCGCCGCCGCTCTTACGATCATCGCCGTACTGAATGTGCCCTCCTTCTTCGGCATGCTGCAGTACAACATAAAAGAATTCGGCTGGTTCATGAAACATTTCGGCTGGCGCATTCTGTATGACTTCTTCGCATGGTTCACCGCGTTCTTCACCCATATCGCCTGCGTGCTCGCACTCAAGGAAAAGGCGAAGGACAACTGAAAAACGAATTGTTTCAAGGAGCCACCGGCTCCTTTTTTCATACCTTGACAAACCGCACCAACTGTGTTAATATAAATAATACAGTAAACGCGGAAGGCGGTGCAAAATGAAAAAGACAAGGGTGTTCACCTGGATACTGTTCGCGGCGTATCTCGTCGCGCTCGTCTGGGTGATAGTATTCAAATTCGGGCTCGTCACGATCGATCCGGACAGAGCCCGTCTGCCGATAAACTTCGTTCCCTTCGGCGCGTCGGTGCTGACGAACGGCAGGGCGGACGTGTCGGAGATCATCGCCAACGTTATCGCGTTCGTGCCGCTCGGGCTTTTCCTTTCGATGCTTGAGCTGCCGAAAAAACCGTGGGCGCGCATACTTACCGGGCTTGCCGTCAGCCTCGTTTTCGAGGCGGCGGAATACGCCCTCGCCATAGGCTCCGCGGATATCACGGACGTTATAACGAACACGCTCGGCACGCTTATCGGCGTCGGCGCCTGTTGGGCGTTCAAAAAGCTCTTCAAGAAAAAGGCGGAGCTTATCGCGGATATCGTTTTCGCGGTACTGCTCGTTTTATTCCTCGCCGCGTACGCCGTGCTGTTTCTGGCTAATTGAAAAAACCGCCCATCGAGAACCGTCCCCGATGGTTGGTCATGCCTTGAAAAACAAAAAGCACCCGCCGGGAACCGTCCCCGGCGGGTGCTTTTCGCTTTCTTTTTTATTCCCGGCTGAACATATCCTTGCCCACGCCGCAGAGGGGGCAGGCGAAATCGTCGGGCAGATCCTCGAACTTGGTGCCGGGAGCGATACCGTTCTCGGGATCGCCGAGCTCCTCGTCATAGACCCAGCCGCATGCGTCGCAAACGTACTTCATAATAAGATCCTCCTTGAATAATATTGGTTTTAATAGTTTTTCGCGTTGATCTCGAAATAGCTCTGCGGATGATCGCAGACGGGGCATACCTCGGGCGCCTTGGTGCCGACCACGATATGACCGCAGTTGCGGCACTCCCAAACCTTGACCTCGGACTTCTCGAATACGCGCTGCATCTCGATGTTGGTGAGCAGCGCGCGATAGCGCTCCTCATGCTCCTTCTCGATGGCGCCGACCGCGCGGAACTTGGCGGCGAGCTCGGGGAAGCCCTCCTCCTCGGCGGTCCTGGCAAAGCCCTCGTACATGTCGGTCCACTCGTAATTCTCGCCCTCGGCGGCGGCGGCAAGGTTCTCCGCCGTGGAGCCGATGCCGTTCAGTTCCTTGAACCAGAGCTTCGCATGCTCCTTCTCGTTGTCGGCGGTCTTCAAAAAGATCGCGGAGATCTGCTCGAAGCCCTCCTTCTTTGCCTTTGAAGCAAAGTAGGTGTACTTGTTCCTCGCCTGGCTCTCGCCCGCGAAGGCTGCCTGGAGGTTCTTTTCGGTCTGCGTTCCTGAATACTTGGTCATTTCGTTCTCCTTTCAATCGAGCAAATCGAGTATCTGCTGCTTGGGCTTGAAGCCGACGGACCTATCCTTGAGCTCGCCGTTTTTGAACACGAGCACCGTGGGGATGCTCATTACGTTGAACATGCGGGCAAGCTCCGGCTCGTCGTCGACGTTTACCTTGCAGACTTTGATATCGTCCCTCTCCTCGGCTATCTGCGCGATGACGGGGCCGAGCATGCGGCAGGGGCCGCACCAGGTCGCCCAGAAGTCAACGAGCACGGGCTTGTCGGACTCCATGACGACGGAATCGAAATCGTTGTAAGTAAGATTGATCTCTTTCATTTTGTTATCCTTTCTGTATTACGGATTCGGGAGCGTACGCTCTCCATTTTGTATAACATTATTATTTTAACCGAAACGCGCCCGGATATCAAGCGGAAAAGGCGCTTTTTTTGATCATTTTCCGAGATAGCCCTTTATGAGCTTCTCCCAACCCGCCTCCGACTTCGCGCCGACGAAGGGCGAGCCGGAAAGGAGCTCGCCCGTGCCGCTGACGAATATCGTCGTGGGCACGTACTGGGTCTGATGGCTTTTGAGCGAATCGGTAACGGGGATGATGGGATAGGTTATTCCGAGCCTTTCCGCCGCGGCCTTGACGTCCGCCTCGCCGGAGCTCGAGTACACGCCTATCACGACGAAGCCGTCGCCCGCGTATTTTTCGTAAAGGCGCTCGATATCGGGCAGCTCGCCCATACAGGGGGAGCACCAGGTCTCGAAAAAGTTGATCATTACGACCTTCTTGTCCGAAAGCGTCTTCATGGCGATATGCTCGCCCGTAATGCTCACGGCGTCGAAATCGACGCGCTCCGTGTCCGCGGGCGGCTCAATGGTAACGCAGCCCGTAAGGAACGCCGCAAGCAGTATCGCCGCTGTCAAAACGGCGGCAGGTCTCGATAACTTCAAATCGTTTGTTCTCCTTTTGTTATTTTCATTTCAAGTATAGCATCGGCGCGGGGGTTAGTCAATACGGCGCGGGAGCATATTGCGCTCGGCATTGCTTTGTGGTATAATATAATTTAGCATATTATACGGCTTTTTGCCGGGACGGAGGGTTTGGATTGCGCCGGGACGCGTTCAATTTCGTGCATCCCGCGGTGAGCATGCTGTTTTTCCTGTTCGTGACGCTCATTACGGCGTTCGTTCTTAATCCCGTCATTACGGGGATATCGCTTGCCGCCGCGTGCGTGTACTATATCATGATAAAGGGGAAGAAGGGAGTCCTCTTCTGCCTCTCGTTCGCGCTGCCCGTAATGCTGCTCGTCGCCGTCATAAACCCGCTGTTCAATCACGCCGGCACCAAAATACTCTTCTACCTTTGGAACGGCAATGCGGTCACGCTCGAGGCGGTGCTCTACGGCGTGAATTCCGCCTGTATGTTCGCGGCTCTTATCATATGGTGCGCGTGTTTGACCGGCGTTATGAGCGCCGATAAATACGTCTGCCTTTTCGGAAGGCTGATACCCACGCTGTCGCTGCTCTTCTCGATGGTGCTCCGCTTCGTGCCGAGGCTCCTTTCGAGGATAAGGCGCGTTTCCGCCGCGCAGCTCGGCGTTGCGCCGCCCATCGGCAAAAGCCCCGTGAAGGGCGTCAAGCACGGGCTCTCGGTCGTTTCCGTCACGGTCTCGTGGGCGCTCGAAAGCGCCGTCAATATGTCCGACAGCATGAAGAGCCGCGGCTACGGCCTTAAAGGGCGCACGTCGTATTCGCTGTTCAGGTTCGACGGGCGCGACCTCGTACTGACGGCGGTGCTCGTCGTCTCGTTCGCCGCCTCGTGCGCCGCCTGCGCGCTGAAGGCGGTCTGGTTCCGCTACTACCCATCGATAAAATTCACGCCGCCCGGCTTTTTCCCGATCGCCGGCTGCGCGGCGTTCGCTCTGCTTTGCTTCGTTCCCGTGCTTCTCAACGTCAAGGAGGACATCACATGGCGCATATTAAGATCGAGGATCTGACTTTTTCATATCCCAACAGCGGTTTTAACGCGCTCGAGTCGGTCTCCCTTGAGGTCGGTGCGGGCGAGTTCCTGCTCGTCATAGGCAGGTCCGGCTGCGGGAAGAGCACCCTTTTGAGGCATTTGAAGCCCGCTTTGGCGCCGCACGGCGAAAGATCCGGCAGAGTACTTTTCGACGGGGTTCCCGTTGAGGAGCTTCCCGAAAGGGAGCAGGCGGCGAGGATCGGCTTCGTGTTCCAGCATCCCGACGATCAGATCGTCACCGACAAGGTCTGGCACGAGCTCGCGTTCGGGCTCGAGAGCCTCGGTCTTTCAAAGGAGAGGATACGCCTGCGCGTTGCCGAGATGGCGAGCTATTTCTCGCTGGAGGATATGTTCTGCCGCAGCGTGGACGAGCTTTCCGGCGGGCAGAAGCAGCTTTTGAACCTCGCCTCCGTAATGGCGATGGAGCCGGACGTGCTCATCCTCGACGAGCCGACGAGCCAGCTCGACCCGATAGCGGCGACCGAATTCCTTTCGACCGTCAAAAAGCTCAATACCGAGCTCGGTCTTACCGTAATAATGAGCGAACACCGCCTTGAGGAGGCGATGCCATTCGCCGACCGCACAGCCGTTATGGAGGCGGGTCGTATAACCGTCTGCGACGAGCCGAGGGAGACCGCGAAGGCGCTCTTTGAAATGGACTCGCCGATGTTCCGCGCGATGCCCTCCGCCGCAAGGATAAGCTGCGCCGTAAGGCCGGGCGATACCCCCGCGCTCACCGTGAACGAGGGAAGGGAGTTCATCTCAAGGCTCTCGCCCGAAAAAAAGGCCATACCGCTCCCCGCTTTGGGGAAGCCCTCCGCGGCGCCGGTATTGAAGGCGGACGGGCTGTTCTTCCGCTATGAAAAGGACGGGAGGGACATACTTAAAGGGCTCGATATAGAGCTTTACCGCGGCGGGATCTACGGGCTCGTCGGCGGCAACGGCGCCGGGAAATCGACGCTTTTATCCGTGCTTTCGGGGCAGAACGCGCCGTACCGCGGCAGGCTGACGCGGAACGGCAAAAGGCTCAAGCCCCGGTTCTCGGCTTTCGAGAACAGGATAGCGCATCTCGATCAGGATCCGAGGACGCTTTTCTCCGCCGAAACGGTGGAGGAGGATCTTTATAACGCCGCCGCCTCACGCAATGCGGAGGGCGCGAAGGAGCGCGTTTTGGCGATCGCGGAGCTTATGGAGGTCGGGGACTGCCTTAAGAGGCATCCGTTCGATCTTTCGGGCGGCGAGCAGCAGCGCGCCGCGATCGCGAAGGTGCTTTTGACCGAGCCGGAGGCGCTCCTTCTCGACGAACCCACGAAGGGCATGGACGCCGCCGTTAAGGAGGCGTTCGGCAAAAAGCTCCTCGAGCTTAAGGAAACGGGGCTCGCGATACTCGTCGTTTCGCACGATATCGAGTTCTGCGCCGAGTTTGCGGACAGGGCGGGCTTCATGTTCGACGGGAGCATATCCTCCGAGAACAGCGCCCGCGGCTTCTTCTGCGAGAACACGTTCTATACCACCGCCGCCAACCGCATAGCGAGGGGGTATTTCGAAAACGCCCTTCTTACCGGGGAGGTGATCGGACTTGCCTCAGAGTGAAAAGAAGGCGAAGACCTCGCGGATATTGGGCGTTATCGCCGCCGCGCTGGTGCTTTTCGTGCTCGTCCCCGGCGTTATCGCCCTCGGTATTGCCGTGTGGGACAACAGGCGATATCTGATCGTCAGCCTCATCATAATACTCCTTTCGATGCTGCCGTTCATAATAAGCTTTGAAAAGAGAAAGCCCAAGGTAAGGGAGCTCGTAACGCTCGCTGCGATGATCGCGATAGGCGTTGCGGGAAGGGCGGCGTTCTACATGATACCGCAGTTCAAGCCCTCCGTCGCGATAGTGATAATCACCGGCGCCGCGTTCGGCTCCGGCTCCGGCTTCGTCGCGGGGGCGATGATCGCCTTCGTCTCGAATTTCATATTCGGGCAGGGTCCGTGGACGCCCTGGCAGATGGAGGCGATGGGCGTCATCGGCTTCCTTGCGGGGCTGCTGTTCTGCCGCAGGGACGGCAGGCTGCCGAAGCTCGCTGCGCTCGTTGCATTCGGCACGGTCGCCGCATTCGCGGTCTACGGTCTGATCGCCGACACGTCGACCATATTCACCGCCAACTCGGAAGTATCGTGGAAGATGCTCCTTGCGGCGTATTCGTCGGGTGTGATATTCAATCTTATACATGCCGCGGCAACGGCGATATTCCTTTTGATACTCGCCAAGCCGCTTCTGAAAAAGCTCAACAGGATAAGGATCAAATACGGAATGCTGGAACAATAACGGGAGGTACGATGGAAAGCAGCGTTAAAGAAGCAAAATGCATGAACTGCGGGGCGCCGCTCCGATTCGATCCGGAATCGGCAAGGCTCGTCTGCGAGTGGTGCGGCTCCGTGTTCGAGATACCGGAGGGCGGCTTTGAGCCCGTTCCGGCAGACGAAAGACCCGACGGCACGATGCCCGAGGAGCTCCCCGTTTACCTCTGCGGCTCCTGCGGAGCGGAGGTCGTGGCGGACGCCGTTTCCGCCTCGGTCAAATGCCCCTACTGCGGGAACAACGTGGTGCTGACGGACAAGGTCTCGGGCGGGCTCCGTCCCGACGGCGTGATCCCCTTCGCAATTGACAAAAAGGCGCTCCCCGCCGCGGTGCAGTCCTATTACAAGGGCAAAAAGCTGCTGCCGTTCGGCTTCTTCAAGGAGAGCAACATTACCGACGTCGTCGGCGTTTACGTGCCGTTCTGGCTCTACGACTGCAGTCTTGAAGGCACGGCGGTCTTCGAGGGGGCGACGCATACCTCCTCCCGCGAGGGCAATTACGTCACCACCGAAACGAATTATTACGAGCTGACAAGAGGCGTGAACGTCGACTTCAAGGATATCCCGGTCGACGGCAGCGCGCGGCTCGAGGACGCGCTGATGGATTCGCTCGAGCCGTTCGACCTGAACGGCATAAAGCCCTTCCGCGCCGATTACCTCGCCGGCTTCTTTGCGGAGCGCTTCGACAAGGGCTCCGAGGAGGTCAGGAAGCGCGCCGAGGACCGCATGGTCACAAGCGCGATGTCGGTGCTCAGGTCCGAAGCCTCGAAGGACTATTCGAACGTCTCGGAAAAAAGCCGTGACGTCACGGCGCATCCCACGGCGACCCGGTACGTCCTCCTGCCGGTCTACACGTTCAACGTGGCGCACAAGGGGGAGAAATACAGCTTCGCCATGAACGGACAGACGGGAAAGGTCGTCGGGCATATCCCGACGGACAAGGGCGTCAAGGCGCTGAGGAACCTGGGCATTTTCGCTGCGGTGTTCGCCGTGCTGATGCTCATATTCTCGCTCGTGTCATGCTGAGGAGGGCGTTATGAAGAAAGTCAGAAAATCACTTGCCGTATCCGCGCTCCTCATATTCATACTGACGGCGGCGCTGCCCGTGTTCGCCGCAGAGAACGAAATGCCCGCCTGGTATCCGGAGGATCCCTCGGCGTGGCAATGGACCGCCGCCGACCCGGACGCCCCGCGCGTGATCGACGAAGCCGACGTGCTCTCTCCCGATGAGGAGCGGACCGTTTCGGAAGCCGTGCGCGCCGCGGCTGAGGCGACGGGGACGGATATCGTCATATTCACCGATACGTCCTCCCACGGGATGGATATAATGGACTATGCCGACGATTTCTTCGATTACGGCGGTTACGGAAAGGGCGCGGAGCACGACGGCTTCTGCCTCTGCCTGATCATCAGCGGACGCGACCGCGAGGGCTGGTGCTCTACCAAGGGCTCGCCCGACAGGTTCTATACCCGGGACGCCGCCGAAGCCCTCGACGACGCGCTTTACGGATACCTTTCACAAGGCAGGTACTGCGAGGGGATCGTCGATTGGTCGAAGAACATTACGAACCTTATGACGAAGGGGCATCCCTTCACGCCCGCCTGGTGGCCGGATGTGGGCAAGCCCTCCGGACCGGCGGATCCGAACGCCCCGCGCGTGACGGACGATACGGGAACGATAAGCTCGGAGAAGCTCGAAAAGCTCGCAGCGAAGGCGAAGGCGATCTCCGAAAAATACGGCGTCGACGTCGCCGTGCATTTTTCGGACGCTTATCCGGGACTCGCTCCGGAGTATATTTCCGACACGTTCTATAACTTGAACGGCTACGGCGGCGAGGAGGACAACGGGATACTCCTTACTGTGTTCCCGAACGGCGATCCCGCGGTCATGACCGTGGGAGCCCCCCTGATGAAACGCTTGAACAGCAGGAATTTCAGCCGTCTGCTGAAGGGCGCGAACATGCTGTTCGACAACGGCCCGGGCTCCGCGAACCGCTGGCTCAAATACCTCGACCGCACGCTGAAGACGGGACGCACGCCCAAAACGCCCGTCGTGTGGGCGCTGGCCTCGGCGATCTGCGCCGTGATCGCGCTGGTCGTTTCCGGCGTGAACGGCAATAAGGCGGTCGAATCGATGAAGACGGTGGTCACCGCGTTCACCGCAGGGGATCATCTTATAAACGATACGCTCTCCGTAAGGAAAGTCGGGGACGACCTTTTCCTGAGGAGCGAGAAAAACAGGTCGTACAGCCCGCCCGTCTCGTCGGGCGGCGGCAGGAGCGGCTCGCATTCGTCGTCTTACAGCGGCGGGCATACGAGCCATTCCGGCGCGACCCATTCCGGCAGCGGAAGAAAGTTCTGAAAACGGCATGCGGCTATTACGCGAAATACGAAATATCGAAACCGAAAACGGACCGCTCCAGCTCGTCGTCATACGCCCGAAGGAGCCCGGCGGGAACGTGCCCGGCATACTATGGATGCACGGCGGCGGCTATTATGAGGGCAGCGCCGACATGGTGCTCCTTTCAAGGGCGAGGGACGCGGCGAGGAAATTCGGCGCGGTCGTCGTATCGCCCGAATACAGGCTCGCGCCCGCCGATCCTTATCCCGCCGCGCTCGACGACTGCTACGCGGCGCTCGAATGGCTCGATGCGAACAGGGAGGCGCTCGGCGTTTCCCGCATAATAGTCGGCGGCGAAAGCGCGGGCGGCGGGCTTGCCGCAGCGCTTTCCATGCTCGCACGGGACAGGGGACGGATAAAGATCGATTATCAGCTCCCGATCTACCCGATGCTCGACTGCTTCGATACCGATTCCTCCCGCGATAACAGGAGCCTCTTCTGGAACACGAAGAAGAATCACGAGGCGTGGAGGATGTACTTAGGCGAGCTCTACGGCAGGGAGGACGTGCCGCCCTACGCATCTCCCTCGAGACAGAAGGATTATTCGCGCCTTCCCCCGTGCTACACCTTCGTGTGCGACGGGGAGCCGTTTTACAGGGAAACGCTCGATTACGTCGAGGCGCTCAAAAAAGCGGGCGTCCCCGCCAGGGCGGACGTGTACCATGCGGACGCGCACGCGTTCGACATGGTATTCCCGTGGACGCAGGTTTCGAGGGACGCAAAAGCCGGATTCATTGAGAATATCGGCAGGATGATAAAGGATGAATTCGGAACGGAGGATGTTTGAGAATGAAAAGGGCAAGGTATCTGGGATTACTGCTCGCGCTCGTGATGATATTCTCGGCGTTCTCCCCGGCGGCAGACGCCGTCGGCGCGGGCGAAACGCACGATATTGCGATCGTCCCCCGGCATTCGGAGGGCGTGACGCTCTCCTATGACGAGGCGGCGTTCACGCTCCGGGTGAGCGATTTTTACGGGCTCCTCAAAGTGGAGGAGGACAAGACCCTCAGACTTACCGCGAGCTTTGCACAGGGCTGGACTTATTCCGAGACCTATACCGACTTCTTCCGCGGATATGAGGACAGGGTGACGGTGACGGGCTCGGGCACGCAAAAGACGTTCACTTTCAGCGCGCGAAGGGGCGATATCCTTACGAGGGACGCGCTCGATACCGTCGGTATCTACGCCTCCGCGGCGGCGCTCCCGAAGCTTGAGATAAA
>JAEEGJ010014397.1_pt1 | contig 18799 bp, 13 predicted proteins | sample 8958761 | NCBI WGS metagenome assembly JAEEGJ01 (sample SAMN16246546, study PRJNA631951) | gut metagenome | biome: gut microbiome; feature: rumen; material: RS-attached | host: Bos | place: Iran: Karaj | collected 2018-10
GCCCTTCGCCTCGCCCTCAAGAACGGTGATGTCGGTAAAATTGTTTTCCGAAACGCATTCTTCTATCTTTGAGTAAATCCATTCTTTGTTCGTTATCGAGCAGCTTCCGCATATAAACAGTTTCATTTCTCGCTCCATTCGCGCTTTAATTTTGCTGTTCTTCCTTTGAATTAAGCCAGGTCAGCATATGTTGAATCTCTTCTTTTGATTTGTCGCTGTCGTCCCAAACTCTAAAGTCATGCTTTTTCATGAACCTAAGGACGGCTGGCTTGAAAACTTTTTTCATGCGAAAATTTTCAATATGCTTTCTGGGCATAATTATTTCGATGTACTTAAAGCTTTTTCTGTGCTTTGCGATTACGACAATGTTTTCATAGCCGTCGCCCCAGTTACCCGGCATGCAATAAACTTTCGTTCCCGGAGAGAAATGTTTTGCGCCAATCCGCGTTTCATGGTTTTCTCCATATTCATGCGTTTGAACAACATTGCCGACCAAGCACCATCTCCATTCCTGCTCTTGATTTTGAATGTCTTCCATTTTTCCCGTCTTAAAGTTGGACAGGATACAACAAGCGCAATCTCTCGCCCAACAATCACATTATAACGCAAGACCGCAATTCGCGCATTAAAGCGGTACTTTAATCATTTTTTTCTTGACAAAAGCTATATCCATAATTATATGAAGAAGTGGTGAGAATCATTTCCGCCAGAAAAGCTGACGGACAGGAAACTGAGCAATACGGAGGACTTTGATATGAGAGACCATTACGATTTTTCAAAGGCTGTGAAAAACCCTTATATTGGAAAACTCAAGCAGCAAATAACAATCCGCTTGGATGAGCAGGTGATTGACTATTTTAAGGAAATGTCGAACGAAACAGGAATGCCTTACCAGAACATCATCAACTACTATCTTCTTGACTGCGTGAAATCGAATCGTCGTTTGGAACTCGCCTTCGCGTAACTTTGATGCGGTTTAACGCTAAAGTTCTGCGCGGCAAAATAGGCGAGTGTTCGCATAAATGAAAAACGGTTGACGTTGGGAAAAATTGTCAGCATTTATGATAGCAGATATGATAGCAAATCGAGACATTTTTTTGCTGTTTTGCAATAATTATGATAATTTTCTTGACAAAAGTGTTTATATAAATTATTATATTGCAAGGAATTGCGCGTAGGTCGCGCAATTTAATGAAAAACAGCTGGAATCCGCCGTTGGTTCGATCCCAATATCATCCAATCTTATTTTTCTTGACGCGCGCAAAGAAAAACAGCGAAAGCGTGATCGAGATAGTTTCGGCGATTATAAAACACCACCAGACATTGTTGATTTTTCCCGTAAGCGAAAGCAAGTAGGCGCTTGGAAGCAAGAACAAAAGCTGGCGCGCTATGCTGACAAACATGCTGTAGCTTGCGCTTCCCAAGGCTTGGAAAACAGAGCCAAGGCAAATGCAAACCGCCGCTCCCATAAAACTGGGCGCGATTGTTCGCAGAGCCGGGATTCCAATCTCCAGCATTTGGTCAGAGGCGTTGAAAAGCTCAAAAAGCTGCTTTGGAAAAAATTCAAAGAGCGAAACGCCGACAGTCATAATGCAGCAGGCCGCGATTATGGCAAGCTTTATTACGCGCTTGATTCTGTCCGGCTTTTTCGCTCCGTAGTTGAATGCGATTATCGGAACCATTCCGCTGTTCAAGCCAAAGACAGGCATGAACACAAAACTGTTCAGCTTAAAGTAAACGCCGTAGACCGCGATGGCTGTGTCTGCGATTCCCTTGAACATTCCCAAAATCAAGTTGAGCGTGTAAGTGGTAAGAGAGCCCACCGCCTGCAAAACGATGGACGGAGCGCCTACCTTGTAGATTTGCAAAATGACTGTCGGGTCCGGGCGAAAGCCCTTTAACTTAAACTGGACTTCATGGTTTGCCTTTAGGTTAAAGGCCAGCGACACGCAGGCCCCCAAAATTTGTCCGGCAACTGTGGCGGCCGCGGCTCCGGCGATTCCCATTTTGGGAAAAGGTCCAAGTCCAAAAATCAAAATCGGGTCAAAGATTATGTTAAAGATTGTGCCGACCAATTGAGAGGCCATGGTCCAAATCGTTTTTCCGGTGGCCTGCAAGAGGCGGTCGAACATCATTTGGCCAAACATGCCAAAGCCCAATAGCATGCAGATGGAAAGGTAAATGATTCCGTCGTCTATGATTGATTGGTTTTGCGTTTGGCTTCTAAAGTAGGGCGGAACAAAGATGAGGCAAAGAATGGCGAAAAAGACATAAGTCACCGCGGCCAAAAAGATGCCGTTCATCGCGCTTTTGTTCACCGCCTCTTGGTTCTTTTGTCCAAGGCGCATCGAAAGCAAGGCGTTTACGCCGACTGCCGTTCCCAAGCCAAAGCTGACCATAAGCATTTGAAAGGGAAAAGCCATCGACACGGCAGTCAACGCTTCCTCGTTTATTTTTGCGACAAAAATGCTGTCAACGATGTTGTAAAGCGAAAGGACGAACATGCTTATCATCATCGGAAGCGACATATTCACCAAAAGGCGGCCAACCGGCATCACGCCCATCTTGTTTTCTTGTACTGGCTTTTCTTGCATTTCGCCATTCTATAGGAACGCGGAATAAATATCAAGCGGACAAAAAAAAGAACGGCGTTGGCCCTTGTTGCCGTTTCGCCGTTCTTCATATGTAATGCTTCGCGCTTAATTCCGGCGGCGAACCGCCGGATAATGCTTAGCTTACCATTCTTTTTTGATGTCCTCGATGATGTTGGGCTCGCCTTCTTCTGTAGAGAAGAACTTGGCCTTCTTCATGTCGGGGAGCAATGTTACAGTTTCGCCCAAGCGGAACGCGGCGTTGGCCGTTGTCTTGGCGATGATGTTCTGGCCCTTGTTTGTAGACAAGTAAAGGTGAGTCTCAGCTCCAAGGGGTTCCTTGTTGGTGATCTTCATCTGCATGGCGTTCTCGCCGGCCTTTTCGCTGTATTCCAAGTCTTCCGGACGAATTCCGAAGTAAACTTCCTTTCCAACATAGGCCTTGAGGCGCTTTTGCTGGTCGGCTGTGGGAACGACAGAGAACGAACCTTCGTCAACGACTACCTTTCCGCCCTTTTCGATTACCTTTACGGTAAGGAAGTTCATCGGCGGAGTTCCGATAAAGCCGGCAACGAACTTGTTGATCGGGTTGTTGTAAAGGTAGAGCGGAGCGCCAATCTGCTGGATAACGCCGTCTTTCATTACAACGATCTTGTCGCCGAGCGTCATGGCCTCGATCTGGTCGTGAGTTACGTAAATCATTGTGGCCTGCAAGCGGTTGTGAAGGGCCGCGATTTCGGCGCGCATTGTTACGCGGAGCTTGGCGTCAAGGTTTGAAAGAGGTTCGTCGAACAAGAATACCTTGGGGTTGCGAACGATGGCGCGGCCTACGGCTACGCGCTGGCGCTGACCGCCCGAAAGAGCCTTAGGCTTGCGGGTAAGGTACTGTGTAAGGTCAAGCTGCTTGGCGGCTTCTTGAACGCGGCGGTCGATTTCCTTTTTGTCCATCTTGCGGATCTTAAGTCCGAACGCCATGTTGTCGTATACTGTCATGTGAGGATACAAAGCGTAGTTCTGGAAAACCATCGCGATGTCGCGGTCTTTCGGCGGAACGTCGTTCATTTCCTTTCCGTCGATAAGAAGCTTTCCTTCAGAAATGTCTTCCAAACCGGCGATCATGCGAAGAGTGGTAGACTTACCGCATCCAGAAGGTCCTACGAATACGCAGAATTCCTTGTCTTCTACTGTGATGTTTGAATTGGTAACCGCGCGAACGTTTCCGTCGTAGATTTTGCCAATTCCTTTGAGTTCAACTTTAGCCATACAGGCCCTCCGTTAAATTATATTATTATAGAGATTATTTTAAGGCGCTTTTTCCGATTTGTCAAATTTTTTTTAGGGAATTTAGGGGAATTTTCACATTTTTTGGGAGGAAATTCGCTGTTTTTTTTACATTCTATATAAATGTATTGTATTGTGGAGCGGAACGGGATAACAAAATATTATTTGCTTTTTGCTATATCTGGGTGTAGAATTTGCAGCGAGGAGGCCCGTTATGATGCCAAAATCTGTTTTGATAAAGCGGCTTTGCGCCGTCGCTCTTTCTTTGCTGGGAGTTTCCTCGGTTGGAATGGCCGCTGGCTGCAGAAGCAAGACTGTCGAAGGCTTTAAGTTGCAGGACACCGAGATTTGCGTTTATGGCGGACAGGAAAATTACATAACGACCAAGTTGTATGGGGCCGTTTTTGACGCAAAGACAAAGGAGCCTTTGGCGGGAATTAAAGTCGCGGTTTATAACGGAACGCGACAAATGGCCGAAGTTTTTACCGACGAAAAAGGCGTGTATTACTTTGACGACATGAACTTGTGGGCCGGAGTGGGCGTTGACTACACGATGATTGTTTCCGACCCCAAAAAGAAACTCAAGGCTTTGCGCCGCGACTTCTCGTTTGAAACCTACGAAGTCACCCGCGAAGAAATTGTTTTCTTGGAATCAAAGAAATAATATGGGCGCAAAGGATTTCCTCCGCCGCGAAATTTTTAGGCTCTATAGGCACAACTCTGCCAAAGAGCATTCCCTTGACTATCTTTTTTGGGAATGCACAAGGCGCTGCAATTTAAATTGCAGGCACTGCGGCTCGGACTGTACAAAGGAGTCTAATGTTCCCGACATGCCGCTTGAGAATTTTGCAAAGGCTCTGGACTCCGTAAAAGAAAAAAATCCCAATAAAAAGATGACTGTCTGCGTGACAGGCGGAGAGCCTTTGCTTAGAAATGATTTGGAGGCGGCCGGAGCGGAAATCCGAAAGCGGGGCTTTAATTGGTGCATGGTTTCAAACGGCCTTGCGATGACGCGCGAGCGCTTTGACTCTTTGATAAAAAGCGGGCTTGGAGGCCTTAGCCTTAGCATTGACGGCTTGGAAAAAGAGCACTTTTATTTGCGCAAAAACAAAAAGTCCTTTGGAAGCGTCGTCTCGGCGATCGAGCTTTGCGTTGAGAGGCATGAAAGATACCCGCGCCTTTTTTTGTTCGACGTTATCACTTGCGTTCACTCAGGGAATATTGACGCGCTGCCGTCGCTCCGCGATTTTTTGATAGCGAAGGGCGTTGAGTATTGGAGGCTCTTTTGCATTTTTCCAAGCGGCCGCGCGGCGCAAGACTCGCTTTCGCTTAGCGGCGAGCAGTACAGGCGCTTGATGGATTTTATAATAGAAACAAGAAGCTACAAGAGCGCGGACGGCGGCTCTATTTTTGCAAGCCATTCTTGCGAGGGCTACTTGGGCCCGTATGAGTTAAAGGCAAGAAATTACCTTTTCTTTTGCAGGAGCGGCATTAACATCGCTTCGGTCATGTGCGACGGTTCCATAACCGGCTGCCTAAGCGTCCGAAGCCCGGACTTTATTCAGGGAAACATTTACAAAGACGACTTTATGGACGTGTGGAACGAGAGGTTCTCCAATATGCGCGACCGCTCGTGGGCGAAAACCGGCATCTGCCAAAAGTGCAAGTCGTGGCGCTGGTGCGAGGGAAACGGCTTGCACCTTCACGCGGACGCTTGCTCCCAGCCGGCGTATTGCAACCTAAGAATTTTGGAAGGAAGATAATATAGGAGGAGTGTGTCATGAAAAAAATTTTTGCGGCTAGGGCGCTTTTGTTTTGCGCGCTTTTATTTTTTGCGTCGGCCGCTTTTGGCCAGGCCAAGAATTCCGGCGGCAAAAAGTCGCCCCGCGTTTACGGAGAATGGAAAACCTCGGACGTTGATTGCCTATTGCTGGACACGGACAATTACGCTTGGTTTTTTCTCGACGACGGCAAGGACACCGTTGTGGCGTATGGCATGTATTCCTACAACTTGGACTTTATAAAAATCAAGGCCGCCAATGTTTGGAGGGTCTCGGAAGATTCCCGGACTTGCGACGTGGATTTTGTCTTTCCATATTCCTTTGACGCTGAAAACAATTTGCAAATTGAGGCTTTTGGAAAAAAATATCATTTTACAAAATACGCGCTAAAAAACGGCCTTTATCCGCCAAAAGACGGCTCCCTTGACGGAACGTGGACTTGCAAGTTTTACGGAACGGAAAACGGTCAAAAGTTTTGCCTGGACACAAAAATCTACATTTATGGCGGAGCGATGATTATGCTGTTTTATCGCGACGGCGATTTTTGCCGAACGTCGGCCAACCATATTTTTTACAAGAACAATATTCTTTATCTAAGCAACGCGGCGGCCGACTTTATCCCGCTCAGCCAAAATGCCAAGAATAAAAATCAAAAGAGTCTTGACTATCCTTTTGGTGAGGTTTCCGTTCCGCCTGTGGATGCGATTTTTAAGGGTTTTGAAAAGTATGCGACTTACGAGGCGGTAATGCCGTTCAGCCTAAAGAAAGACACGCTGACCCTAAAAATCGACGGAAAAAAGCTAAAACTGAAAAAACAGGGCGAGCTTTGGAAATAAGGAAACAATATATTTATTTTAACATAGAAGAAATTTGTATTAAATAACAAAAAATTATTTGCTTTTTAAGATATACTGGTCTATAATTATTAATATGATAAAAGGTGCTGAGTGATTTACGATTATATTCATTCGGCGCTTTTTTTTTAACTCGCTTTGGCTTTTTGCCTATTCTACGGGTTATGATTCTTTTTTATAGAGAGGTGTTTTTATGAAGAAAAACAAATTGCTTGTGGCGCTTGTAGCCGCGATGGCCCTTGTGGCCGCCTTGCCGCTCAGCGCCGCAAAGAAGAAGGACGGCTCAGTCACGCTCAAAAAGAAAGACGTGAGCTTTGAAAATCAGGGCGGAAGCCTTACTGTGAGGAACGAAACAAACGGTGAGTTAGTTATCTTTGTAGGAAAAGTCGAAAAAGGCACGGTTCTTGGAGGCGTACATGCTCGTGGAAGCACGAATTTTGATTTAAGAAATGTTCCGAGTATTCCTGCAAGCGGCTCTCTTATGATTCGCGCCGCATCTTACGAGATTTATAAGGGTAAGGCAAGAATTACGGAGGACGACGTAGTTTTTACAGGACTTGTTGTTTATAACTTGAATGACTCGGGAGATAGAAGCGATATTTCTATTTATAAGGGAATTGATGTTCAGCAAAAACACTGCATTTATGTAAGCAATCTTTCGCCGGGATACGTTCTTGAGTTGAGAAAAGGCTCGCAGGCGCAAGGTGAGGTTATCGCTACGCTTCCGCCCTTGTTGCGACACAAGCGCGTTTATTTGGAGCCTGATCTTGATGGGTATGGAACTGATATTTTCCCGACATTTATTTATGTAGATCCCAAAACGGGTGAAAAGACTTCTTTTGCGGGAAAAGAAGCGGATGCCGAAACTGTGCTTCCTGATCCAGTTGGTTCGAGCGAAATAAATAGTTATGAGTGGAATGGTCCAAGCGCAGGCGCCGTTAATTATAAAGTTGCCTTTATTAAGCTTAAGAACGGCACAAAGAAAAGCATTGAATTTAGGGACGGAACAAAAGACTTGCTTAGCAACAAAGGTCGTCGTCTTACTCCGTCGGGCCGATTGGACACTTATGAAATCGCTTCCGAAATGGGTGAAAGCGGCCAGACTTATACAAGTTTGGCTTGCCGCATAGCTCCAAACATTCACACGATGCCTATATCAAAGTATGTGTTTAGACCGGGATATGTTTACGAGCTTTCTGTAACAGACATGAACGGAAATTATGAATATGGCATTCGCGAGATTGAGAAGAAAAGCCTCGTTGATGATTCTCGCATCTCGCTCTTTGGCGAGTGATAGTTATTTAGCCTAAATGGAATTCGCCGTCTCGCTTGCGGGGCGGCGAATTTTTTCTTTATTTACGGAGAGTTTTTTATGAAACGAGCTTTTATTTGCCTTGTGGCGCTTTGCGCTTTACTGTACCCAATCTATGCAAAGCCAAAAATTGAAGACAATACTTTTTCCGCCACAGTCATAAACAACTCTGACTTTGAAATTTTAGTTGACGGCGAGCGGATCGCGCCTGGCGCGCAGGTCGAACATAAATTTCCGCTCCATAATTCCGCCATGGCTTCCGCGGATTGGGACATTGAGTATACAGTGCCGTTGACTGACAAAGTGTTTTATGTTTTTGACGAGAATAAAACGCTTTCTGACAATCAAAAAATTTTTTCGATCGCAAATCCCACAGGCCAGTATGTGGAGCATTGTTATGCCGTTGTCTTTAACGACTCTGATGAAGTTGTTGAATGCAGGGGCCGCGGCACCATCGGTTATTCTTGCTACACAAAAGGCGTTGTGAATTCAAGAAACGCTTTGCCGGATGTCGGCTCTGTTGCGGCTCATTCTGTAGCTGTATGTCCTATAGGAAGCGTTAGCAGCGAATTTACAATAATGCCTACATCAACAAACGCAAGGCTTGCCACCGGCATTTCCTACCGCAAAGGCTACGTGTACTACATTTCCTACAAAGACGGAAAGGTGACGCTAAGGGACGCAAGGCCTATTCAGAGCGTAAAGGAAAAACTTTGGAAAAAGGAATACGGCCGCTCGGTTATTTTGCGCGGAATAAAAACAAAAGGAAACAAGGCTTTTGTTTTGGGAACGGACAATGTAAAGGACGCAAAGGGCAATTTGTATTCCGAGGGCTTTATCCAGCGCATAGACGCCGCGGGAGCGGAGGACTGGAAGGAACCGTGTTCTGTAAAAGGCGCGGACACTTACCTTTACGACATCGCCTTTGACGGTCCGGAATCTTTTTTGATCGCGGCTCAGACTGTAGGCGCGGATTACGAAGGCCTTTTGTTAAGCTATGACGTGGAAGGAAAACTAAAAAAACGCCTTCCTGTAAAAGGCTCCGCGGGTTTTGACACGATAAGAAAGGACAAGGGCGGAAACCTTTATGTACGCGGCGCCGACATGAACGGAAGTCCATTGGAGTATTCCGTTGGAGCGGGACTTGCGCTTTCAAAGGTAAAGCCTTTTGACCTTGATCCGCTTGCCGAAGAATTCGTTCAGTCTGTGACAGCGGTTTTGTATGACGACGACGGCGCCACCTTTATCGCCGGCGAAAGCGCAAGGCAAGAACGCCCCACGGCGACTGTGGTTCAAGTCAAGGCTGGCGGAGGCGTCGACGTTCTTTATTCGGCGCGAGAGCCCAATTCCTACATAATGGACATGAAAATTAAGCGCAAAGAAGGCGTTTTGCTTGTCTGTGGTTCGCTTGACGCCAAAGATTCCGCGGGAAACGGAGGCAAGCCTTTTATTCGCTGCGTAAACATAAAAAGCGGTGTTGTGGAATGGGAGCACATTTTTAAGACAAGCCGTTACGAAGTTGCCTTTAAAATCGCTGAGTTTGAAAGCTATGGTTTTGGAGTTCTTTTGGTCAACGCAAACGACGAGGGAAACATTTCCGCTCCGTGCGCTCTTGTAAGGACCAACGCCGTCGGCGAGTTTGACTTTTAGTTTTTGGAGGAGAAGGGTATGAAAAGATTTTATTTGTTCTTTATTTGCGCGTCGCTTGCCGTGGGCCTCTTTGCCGAAAGATCCGTTCAAGACGTTTTAAAGACTTTTGACGAAGCGCTTATGAAAAACGGAGTGGGCGAGGCCGGAGCGGTAATCGGAAAAATCACTTACGCCGACACCGATGTTTGCGGAAGCGTCGTTCCTTTCTTTAGGGGGGAGATAGAAAAGGCGGCCGACAACACGCGAAGAATAAAAATCGTTCCTTCTTCCAACGCGGACGATGGGGCCAAAATCGTTGCCGCCACCCGCAGCCTTGGAGCCGGAATGCTTATGCCCAAAAATAACGCGGCGAAAAAGAATTATGTCATCGACGGTCGCTACAACGAAAAGGACGGCGGCGTTGAGCTTGTTCTTACTCTTTTGGACCAGGACGCAAAGCCTGTGAAAAGCGCTGGCGTGTTCTTTGCAAAGGACAAGGTGCAGGGCTACACCCTTTATCCTTCAAACATAAAGACGCAAAAACTTGTGGACGAAGACTTTGCCGCCGCCGCCCAAAACACTTCCAACGAAAAGCTTAAGATAAGCGCCTGTATGCTTGACGAGCAGGGAAACCAAGCCGAAATTTTGAGGCCCGGCGACATCGTAAAGTTTGTGATTCAAACAAGCTCGGACTCATACATAGCCTTGCAGGGAATAGACGCGACCGGCGACGTTTACTGGCTTCCGATAGAAGACAACTTTATTCCCGCCGGAAAAAAGCGCGTTTTTCCTGACATCGAGGGGACGGATTTTAAGGTTATGGACGGAATCTATGGAGCGGAATCAATCATCATTCACGCTTTTTCCACAAACGAAGCGCTGCAAAGCCAAGTAAGCTTTTTGGAAGGAAAATACCGCAAGGGTATGATAGGGAACACTCGAGGCATTGGAGCGTTCAAGTCAAATTCCGCTGGAACGGGAACCAAGGATTCCGCAAACGGAATGTTCAAGATTGTTTATACGGTGGTTGAATGAAAAAGATTATATTGGCTTTTGCCGCGGCCTTTTTTTGCGCCGCGCTTTTTTCGTACGAGTCAAGCGACATTGACTTTACGATAAAACCCAAGACTCATTTTAGCCAGGGGGCGTCTGGCGCCGGAAAGTCGGGATTGGCCGAACAAGACAAAACTGCGGTAAAGAACAAGACCGAAGTCGCGCTGCCTGACCAAAAGCTTTTGCGCGGCTTTGAGCGCTTTCCAAAAGTGGACGCGTTTGGCGACGCTCTCCCCGACAGTTTTTTGTTTTACCGCAAAAACCTTTCTTCAAGCCAAAAGTCGGCTTACGACGAAATCTACAAGGCCTTAATGAACGCCAACCCCACGCTTGACCTTATTACGCGCGTTCATAACGAAGAGCTGGCAACTGTAATGGAAGCGGTGTATTACGACAACCCCGAGCTTTTTTGGTGGGCGGGCGGATACAGTTATTGCTACAATTCCATTTCCGGCTTGGTAACGCAAATTGAATTCAAGCTTTTGTTCAGCGAACGTGACTTGCCGATCGCCAACAAGATTTTCTTTAATATGTCCATGCCAATAATTTTTTACGCCAATCTTTTGGACAACGACATGGACAAGATCAAGTACGTTCACGACTACCTTTGCCTTTCGATTGACTACGACATAGAAGCCTTTAATTCAGGCAACTATGGCGGAAAGTTGCAAACAGCTTACAGCGCCGTCGTTGACTACAAGACCGTTTGCGCGGGTTATTCAAGGGCCTTTGCCTATTACATGCAGCAATTGCGCATTCCCTGCTCTGTTTTGTCCGGAAGCGGACACGCTTGGAATATGGTTCAAGTTGGCGGCGAGTGCTATCAAATCGACGTTACTTGGGATGACGGCGCGCAAGTTCCCGTTTACTTTAACTTGCCGCACGCTCAAATGCAAAAGGTTGAAAGCCATTCTCCAGGTCCCAACGCCAACGCCGTCATTTTGGCCAATCCGACTAGGAGCGAACGTTTTAAGTACGAAAACTATTTTGGAAAGGCGCCGATTGGCCGCCCCTACACATACAGGGAACTTTCTCGCATTAAGGAAGACGTTGAGAATCCCGCCTTTGCCCAGGTTGCCAAGGAGCAGGGGCAGGGCGGGCAAAGTTCTATGCTTGCGCTAAAGCAAATCGATTTGTTGGGCAGCATGCTTGACGCGAACGGAAATCCGGTTTCCAAATTGCGGCCAAACGACATCGTTAAGTTTAAGGTTTTGGCCGATGCGGACTGCTACCTTGCCATTTTGTCGATAGACGCAAACGGCGCCAAGGCTTGGATTCCGATGAACAATAATTTTTTGGAAGCGGGCAAGCAAAGGGTTTTTCCTGACTTGTCGGGAAGAGTTCTTAGAATCGCCGACGACGGAGTTTTTGGAAAGGAGCATGTCATAATTTACGCTTGCTCAAACAAAGAAGACCTTCCGTCAAAGGCGGCCAGCGGAAAATATTCCAACGAAGATTTGCACGCGATTATGCGCCGGCAGCAAGCCGCGCGCAAGTCGCCCGACCAGGCCTTTGGCGTTGCAAAGATAACTTATGAGATTGTGGGGAAGTAAAATGAAAAGACTTTTTGTTTGCGCGCTTTTTGCCGCGATGATTGCCGCCGCGTTTGCGGAGCCAAAGAACGCCCTTCTTGTCGCCAACGGAAATTACACTAGTTTTGGAAGCTTGAACACGCCGGTAAAAGAGGCAAAGGAGCTTAAGAAGTCTTTGGAAAAGTTGGGCTTTGCTGTAACGATTGTGGAGAACGCTGGCCGCGAAAAGATTTTGGACTCTCTCCTTGATTTTCAGCGCGCTGTTTCGGCAAGCGGCGGAATAGCGTTTTTTCACTACGGCGGACACGCCGTTCAAGTTGCCGGAAAAAATTATTTGATCCCTGTTGACGCGGACATTCCGGACGAGCGCAGGGTTTCAAGCCGCGCCGTAGACGTTGACGAAGTTATGGCCAGCATGCAAGGCGAGACGAACATCGTAATCTTGGACGCTTGCCGAAACAATCCGCTTCCTTCTTCCAGCGGCCGCAGCGCCACTCGCGGCCTTGTTATGAGCGAATACAAGCCTGCCAATTCCATCATCGTGTATTCGGCGCAAGCTGGAAAGGTTGCCCAGGACGGAATATTCACTCCGATTTTGACAAAGAAAATTTTGGAGAAAAAAGAATTGGGCGCGGTTTTGCGCGACGTTCGAAAAGAAGTTTTTGACAAAACCAACGGTGAGCAAAATCCCGGCGAATACAACGAGCTTATGACTCCCGTTTACCTTGCGGGAATCTCAGAGTCAAAGCCGCAGGAACCGCTCCCCATTGAAAATCCTCCCGCTCCGGAAAAAAAGAAAGAGACGCCCGCTCCGCAAAATCCTGTTCCGCAAAACAACTCTGACAAAACGGATTACCTTGCGCTTGCCCAAAAAGAGCGCGAGGCAAAGAATTGGCAAAAGGCGGCCCAGTTGTATCAAAAGTCCGCCGACCAAGGAAACGCGGTGGGGCAATGCCGCCTTGCCGAACTTTTGCTTGAGGGGCGCGGCGTAGGACAGAACTATTCCAAGGCGATGGAACTGTTCAAAAAATCCGCCGACCAAAATTACGAGGGCGCTTTTTACGGACTTGGCGTTTGCTACGAGTTTGGCCGCGGAACCTGGATGGACTACGGCAAGGCAAGCGAGTTTTACCAAAAGGCCGCGGACAAAAATTACGCTTTGGCCCAGTATCGTTTGGGCGAGCTTTACTATTCAGGTCTGGGCGTAGCCCGCGACAAGGCAAAAGCCAAAGACTTGTGGCAAAAAGCTTCCGCCAACGGCAGCCAAGAAGCCGTCAAAAGATTGAAGACCGCCAATTTTTAACCCCATTTTTTAGAAGGAGCCGTTTATGAAAAAGAGAGTTTTGTTTTTTGCCGTTGTGGCGATGTTCGCTGCGATAGGGTGGGCTCAAACGCCGGAACTCGACCAAAAGATCGCTGATTTGCAAAGCGAAGAATTTTCGGAATCCATTGAATGGCTCAATAAACTGGAAAAAGAGCTTAAGCCGCATTATCGCGAAAACGATTCCTTATACGCGGTCATCGCGTATAGAAAGGGCGAAGTCTACTCTTCGGAATTTCAGTATGAAAAAGCCATTGAAGAGCGCAAAAAGGCGATATCCATTTTTGAAAAGCTTGGCGGCAACGACGAGGATATCGCGGACTTGTGGGGCTTGATTGGCAATGACTACAATAATCTTGGAAAAATTTCAGAAGCTGTAGACGCCCATAAAAAGGCGCTTGACATATGCAAAAGGGTTTTTGGCGAAAACAACACTAACACGGCCTCTGCCTACAATAACCTTGCGGTTGATTATACCGCGATGGATAAATTTGACGAGGCTTGGAAGTACTATGAAAAAGTTATCGCCATAATTGAAAAAGTTGCCGGGCCAAAAAGTCTTGACACGGCTATAGCTTATTTTAATGTCGGACTCTTTTTTTACAATAAGGGCGACATCTCCAAGTCCTTTGAATACTACGAAAAGTCTCTTTCGATAGTTGAAAAAAACGCTTCAAACGATCCTTTTATGGCAAATTGTTACAACGCGATAGCCGGCAATTACGCCGCCATTGGGGATGAGGAAAAGTCTTTCGCTTACTCGCAAAAAGCGTTGAAAATGGCCCTGAAATCCTATGGCGAAGACAATCCTGAAATACGTGTCTTTTGCAATTCTTATGCCTCAAAGCTGCAAGAGCACGCCCGCGTTACTGGAGACGTGGATTCGCTTATTCAAGCCACAGACTATTATGGCAAAACAATCAATTTAAGCGCCAAGTATAAAATTTTTGACGATCATATGCTGTCGGCTTGCTTTGACTATGGATGGTTCCTTGAGAGTCTTGGGCCTAACGGTTGGATAAAGGACATGATTCTTTCTGACAGTTCCCAAGATGTATACGATGGAGTGATAGAAAACCTAAAAAAGTCTATTAATACTACCATTCCGCCAGATTTGGGAAAAACAATCTATCCAGATTACAAGGGGACAAAGATAATAAATGACGGCGCGAGATTGCTTTACAACATGGCTTTGTGGATTAGGCAAAATTTTGCCGGCATTACAGAGGATGGCTTTGTCGCAGACTTGTACCACAGAATTGGGGTTACATACGAAAACGACGGAAACAGCCAAGAGGCGAAAAAATATTTTAAGAAATCCCTTGATATAAATAAAAAAGTTTTTGGCGAATTTAGTCCGGCTTGCGCAACCCTTTACTTTGACATGGGATATTTTGCCCATCAAGCTGGAGACAATAAAACCGCTGTTGCCGAGTGGAAAAAATGCCTTAAGTCGCTGGAAGGCTCTCAAAATTATTCATATGCCATTGATAGGGTAAAGGACATCCTTTATTGCAAGGTTGACGACAAGGCTTTCACTGCGCAAGCGATAAATTTCGCGCTTTCGGCGGCCGAAAAGGCGCGTCTTGACTCTGACTCCAAAAAGTCTTCAATAATGAAAAAGATTTTGCCGGTCTATTATTACGCGGTAAAATTTTCGGCGGAGCAAAACGACGCAAAAAAGGCTTTTGAGTATTCAGAGCAAATGAGAAGCCGCGCCTTCCTTGACCAAATGGGCGTTGAGGAGGCGCTTAAGCTTAAAGGAATAACGGACGCGCAAAGGGATTCTGTCCGCGGATTGATGAAAAAAATTTCCGGCCTAAAAAAGAGTTTTGACGAGCAAAACTCTCTTCCAATTAGCGACCGCGACTCTCAGGAGATGACGCGCCTCGCAAAGGAGCTTTCGGAGGCGGAAAAAAAACTTGCTCTTCTTGACGCGGAAATTTCAAAAAAGGTTCCTAGGTACGCGCAGTTGCGCAACCCGCAAACCGTTACCGCCGCGCAGGCGCAAGCCTGGTGTCTTCAGAACAGGGCGGTCGTGGAATATGTCCTTTGGTCCGACGACTACATCGGAGCCGGAAACGAAAATAACTCAACGGATTCCTATTGCATTGTCCTTACAAAAAGCGGCGCACAAATCATAAAACTGGACAACGCCTTTGACTATTCGTCTTGCGTCAACGCGCTAAGAAAAAAGATAATTTCCGGAGCGGCGGAGCAAGATTTTGAAAAGGAAAGGAACGACCTTTACGCGCGCCTTTGCGAGCCTCTTGTCGCCAAGCTTGGAAAAGAGATAACCGAACTTGTGATCGTTCCTGACGGAAACCTTTCGTTCTTGCCTTTTGACATCCTAAGAAAGAATTCATTTGACAAAGACTTTGGCGAAAGTTACTCAATCGAGCTTTCTCCGTCGATTTCCATCAGCTATTTGCTTGGAAAAAATTCCAGCTCCATGGGGAACGCCCTGGCTTTTGGCGGCGCTTGGTATGACGAAAGCCTTACGGAAGCCCAGCACAGGCAAATGTTTGAAAACGCCGCCGCCAGCGTAAAAAAAAATTCCCGTAAAATACAAGCGGTAAATGTTTCCCCAAATGAGATGTCCGCAAATCAAAGAGAGGCGATAGAGGAGATAATCGCCCAAAAAGGCATCGGCGGATATCTTGCGTCAAAAAACGGACATTGGGGAAACTTGCCCGGCACTTTGACTGAGGTGAACCGCCTGCAGTCAAATGTTTTTAGCGCCGGCGCGATGACATTAAAAACCCAAGACCAAGTTACTGAAAACTCCGTCAAAAAACTTTCCAGCGACGGCCAGCTTTTAAGATATCCAATACTTCACTTTGCCTGCCACGGCTATTTTGACAAATACGTTCCGGAGATTTGCAGCCTTGTTTTTTCCGAGGTCAGCGGAAAGTTTTCAAAAGTATCAAATGACGACGGCTATCTTACTGTTCCCGAAGTTTCAGTCCTTGACCTAAACGCAGACATGGTTTGCCTTTCTGCTTGCGAAACCGGCATGGGAGAAATCCGTTCCGGCGACGGTTTGGTCGGCCTTTCGCGCGGCTTTATGGTCGCCGGCGCCAAGAACGTTGGCGTAAGCCTTTGGAGCGTTGACGACGAGGCTACTTCCGAGTTTATGGTCAGGATGTACAAAAAACGCAAGGAAGGAATGAACTACGTTGACGCTTACCGCGCCGTCAAAAACGAATTTAGAAAAGACAGCCAGTGGTCGCATCCTTTTTATTGGGCGGCTTTTACTTTGTACGGAGGAGCGGGCAACGCGGGAACGGCTTTTGCCGCGCAAAATCTAAAGAACGACAAATCTGCCGCCGAAGACGCGTATCAAAGGGCCTTGTCCGCTAAAGACAACGGCGAGTATTCATCGGCGCTCGCGCTTAGTCTTGAAGCGGCAAACGCTGGCCATGTCGGCGCGCAAGGATTGCTCTCCCAGCTTTACTATGAGGGCAAGGGAATAAACAGGGATTACGCAAAAGCCCTTGAATGGGCGAACAAAGCCGCAAAAAAGAACGATCCGCGCGGCCTAAACACGCTTGGCCTTGCAAACTATTATGGAAACGGCGCGAAAGTTGACGGCAAAAAGGGCGAAGCGTATTTGATAAAAGCCGCTGCCGCAGGCCTTGCCGACGCGCAAGTCAATTTGGGAAATATATATTCTTCCGACCGTTCTGCAAGAATGAACAAGGCCGTAGAATATTACTCCATGGCCGCGGAGCAAGGCGATGTCAGGGCGGAATACGCATTGGGCGTTTTGTACTTTAACGGCAATGGGGTTCCTCAAAATTATTATACCGCTTTGGATTTCTTTAAAAGGGCGGCAAATAAAAATAATGGCCGCGCGTGTAATGATATAGGCTTGATGTATCAATATGAATACGGCGTTCAAAAAGACGAGAGCCTCGCGCTAGAGTATTTCTTGAAAGGCGCAGAACTTGGCGACGCGATGGCGCAATCTAATGCTGGCTATATATATGAAACAAGGGGTGAAATATCTAAAGCGGTTTATTGGTATGAAAAATCCGCGGAACAAAATTACGCCGCGTCGCAAAGACGCTTGGGAAATATTTTTCAGTCGGGATATCAAACTGGCGTAAAGGGAACGCCGGATTATTCAAGGGCAAAAGATTTGTTTGAAAAAGCCTCCGCTCAAAACGACGCGCTTGCCCAGCATTATTTGGCGCGCATTTACTATGAAGGTAAAGGAATCCAACATAACTATTTCAAAGCTTTTGAATTTGAAAAGAAAGCCGCTGAGAACGGTCTTGCTGAGGCGCAATTCTGGACTGGTTGCATGTATGAATTTGGTCAAGGCGTTAACGCCGACATAAATGCGGCAAATGATTGGTACAAAAAAGCTTCCGCTAACGGTGATGTCAGGGGCACATATAATCTTGGTTTTAATTATTGGAATGGCGTTGGTGTAGGAAACGACTATGTAACGGCATTTGAATTGTTCAACAGAGTTGTTGAGAAAGGACAGTCATTTACGAATGAATATCTGGACTCATTGTGTTATCTTGGCTGCGCTTACAATTTGGGACTAGGAACGAAGCAGGACTATTCAAAAGCGCTTGAATGGTATAAAAAGGCGGCCGATTTGGGGCAAAAAAGCGCCCAACATAATTTGGCTATAATGTATGAAAATGGACAAGGAGTAAAACAGGATTACGCAAAAGCTTTTGAATGGTATCAAAAATCCGCCGCGCAGGGAAATGCGGATTCGCAATGTAATATTGGCTTTTTATATGAAAACGGAAGAGGCGTTAAGCAGAGTGACAAAAAAGCTTTTGAATGGTATAAGAAGTCGTCGGAGAATGGCTGTGCCACCGCTCAACGTAATTTAGGATTAATGTATGAAAATGGAAAGGGATGCGAAAAGTCTTTTTCCGAAGCGAGAAATTGGTATCAAAAAGCCGCCGACCAAGGAGATTCTACCGCCCAACACATTCTTGCCCGCATTTATTATGACGGAAGGGGCGTTGCGGTAGATTACGCCAAAGCTTTTGAATATGAAAATAAAGCTGCGTGGAACGGTGTTGTTGAGGCTCAATACTGGCTAGGCTATATGTATGATAGTGGTAAGGGTGTTGCTGCTAACGCGTATACTGCGAACGGATGGTATGAAAAGGCTGTTGCAGGCGGCGATGTAAAGGCCGCTTATGAGCTGGGGCATAATTATTGGAAAGGCAAAGGTTGGTCAAAAAACGAAGCAAAGGCCTTTGAGCTGTTCAATAAAGTCGTGGCCAGCAATCAAACATCTTTAAAAGAATATATATACTCCATGTTTTTTCTCGGTTGCGCTTATGATTTTGGAAGAGGCGTAAAACAAGATTATTATAAAGCGATGGAGTGGTATCAAAAAGCCGCCGCGCAAGGAGATGCGGACGCGCAGAATAATATTGGCGCAAAGTAGGAAAATGGACAAGG
>JAEEGJ010014399.1_pt1 | contig 18798 bp, 15 predicted proteins | sample 8958761 | NCBI WGS metagenome assembly JAEEGJ01 (sample SAMN16246546, study PRJNA631951) | gut metagenome | biome: gut microbiome; feature: rumen; material: RS-attached | host: Bos | place: Iran: Karaj | collected 2018-10
GCATCGTCTGCAAGGGATTCGACTTCTCGCTCGGCAACCAGGACAAGGTCGCTCTCGTCGGTGAATACGACACACTCAAGACGGCATTCTTCCAGCTCATTGCCGAAGAAATCAAGGCTCCGGATGGCGTGCTCAAGTGGGGCAACACCATCAGCTACAACTACTTCCCGAAGAACAACGACGCTTATTTCAAGACGGACCTCTCTCTCGTGGATTGGCTGCGCCAGTACAGCAAGGAACAGGACGAAACGTTCATCCGCGGATTCCTCGGCCGTATGCTCTTTACCGGTGAAGAAGCCCTCAAGAGCGCCAACGTGCTCTCCGGTGGTGAAAAGGTGCGCTGCATGCTTTCGAAGATGATGCTCTCGAACGCCAACTGCTTGCTCCTCGACGAACCGACCGCACACCTCGACTTGGAAGCCATCACCGCTTTGAACAACGGCCTCAAGGCTTTCCAGGGTCCGGTTATCTTCTGCTCCCAGGACCATGAATTTGTCCAAACTGTCGCAAACCGCGTTTTGGAACTCACGCCGAACGGTGTTGTTGACCGCAGCATCACCTTCGACGAATGGCTTGAAACCAAGAAGACGAAGAAGAAGTAAAACTGCTTTGGATTTGAGAAATCCCTGTCACAGCAAGTGGCAGGGATTTTTTTTGATATTTAAGCACAAAGGGGCTAATCCCATTCAACATTGCGGTTGTACGTTCCGTTACGCATTTGGACATGCAAGTGTTCGTTTTCCAGCCCAATATCTTCGTGCAAGACTGTATAACGTTTTCCCAAGAAGTCACGCACCATTTGCGCAATCTCTATACGTTTTTCAAGGCTCCCCATATTCTTGATTCTAAAGTCAAGTGCAGCCCCCACATAATGAGCAGACCCTGCAGAATGCCCTTCGTAATCATTGGCACTTGTAATTAGCGGTTTGTATTCTTCATCATTCGATGCTATATGATAAACACTCACAACCACTGAAATAGCGCTATCCATTTCAGGGCGGAGCTTTTTAAAACATACCCCCGGTTTGTGCAATGTCATCGAAAGCATCTCCTCATGATATTCCTGTTGTGCAGGATCGCGATGCATTTCAAAAGATTGCTCAACAATCTCCGTCTGAGGAACGCATTCGGAACTATCCTCGCTACAGCCAAGAATACCGAAAACACCGATAACAAGGCTCTTGCCGAGTGTTCCAATACCACTAATCATCTTTTCAAGAATTTCAAACATATACCATCTCCTTGAAGCCTCATTTATATATCGCTAATGATTTGCAATATGTAAACAAGAAAAAGAATTTCTTCTCAAACGCAAATCTATATTTAACCCTTGACAAAAAAAGTCATTTTTACTATATTTGGGAACGTGATGCAAAAATCATGCATACACTAAAATTCATTTTTCAATTTTAATTTTCCATAAAATTCTTTTTTAAACGCCCCCATGAAAAAAAATTTTGGGGATATTGTACCCTTTTGAATAAAAGGTACGGTATTCTCGCTATATATGAGGTCATCATGAATAAAAAAGAATACTTCCAGAACATCGCCAACAAGCTCCAGAGCAACGCACCGCAAGGCTGCACAAGCTCCAAGTTCACTCTCTTGAAGGTGCTGGAATACTGGGTTCGTTTCTTACAAGCTAATCAAGACTATCTCAACCCCGAAGCGGTCGTCGGCCTCATGGATTTTGAAACGCAAACCGAACTCGTCAACGCACTTGCCCAAATTGACAGACAAAATAAGCTCGAAGGTTCCGCACCGCTCGCTGTCGCACGAGGAAACTACTGTGGTCCGCACGGAGCAATCTTCCTCAAAAAATACCCACACAAAGATTTCCACATCGAGGTTGCCCGCAGCATCGAAAACATCAAACACCTTACCAAGGACGTTTTCACCGATGATGAATGGAAGCGTTTCCTCAATACCGTCATCCCGCTGTTCATGAAATTCGCCTGGCAGGAACTCAACAAAGGCACCGACGAAAGCGACTCGACCATGCAGCGCGTCGAAAAACTCCAGGAAATGTTCCACCTGAGCGACGACGAAATCGAAATCATTCTCTATCTCTGGATACAGGAATACGACGAAATGGAAGTCAAGGGCGTCAAGAAACGCTTGACTTGCGGGATGAGGACTCGTTTCTCGGAAAAGGACTTGGAACTCATCCCCATCGCGACTGGACTTTCCAAGCAGCGCCTTTCTGAACTAACCAACAGCGACGCGCTCATTTCCAAGCTCGGCATTCTCGACAACGATATGGATCTGGATGGGGACATTGTCCGCCACCTGAATGGTCAAAACGAGATTACCAAAGTTGGCGATATCGGCATTGCTGAAGATTCCAAAATTCCGTTTGAGACGCTCGCCAAGGACCGCCCGGAAGCAGACACACTCGTGTACTTGCTTGCCAATCACGATTACAAGAAGCCGCTCAACATTCTGTTCTACGGTCGCGCGGGTACCGGCAAGACAGAGCTTTCAAAAGCACTCGCCAATGAACTCGGACTCAAGATGTACACCATCAAGGCGCCGGCGGAGCAAGACCGATTCGGTGGCGATGGCGGCATGTACGACGCGATTCTCCGCCGCCGCGTGCGCACACTCCGACTCGCCGCCTGGCAGTGTGAAAACACAAACGCCATCATCCTCGTCGATGAAGCCGACCAGATGCTGAACTGGCTTGAAAAAGGGATGCTCAACATGCTCATGGAAGACATCCACACGCCCATCATCTGGATTTCGAATTCCATGACGTTCGTCGAAGAAAGCACCCGCCGCCGTTTCGACTTTTCGATGGAATTCAAGAACTTTACGGCGGAAAAACGCGCTTTGCAGCTGCACTCCGTGTTGAACGCACTCCACGTTCCCGACATGATCAGTGAAGAAGATATCCAGAACATCGCTGCGGAATATCCCGTTACAGTCGGAGGCTACACCAAGGCAGTCCAAAACGCCATCCCCGCCGCCAAGCAGGACAAGGGAATCGCGGTCACCGTCATCCGCAAGATGCTCGATGCCCACGCGAATTTGCTCAACATCGCCCGCGACAACACCCGCGAAAAGACGACGCATGCTCCCGCCTACACGTTGACCGGGCTCAACATCGACCAGAACATCGACGACATCGTTGAAATCGCCGAGAATTTCAATGGAATTTGGGACAAGCTAAGCGACAAAGATGCAGCGCAGTCACTGAACATTCTGCTCTACGGCGCACCGGGAACCGGCAAAACAGAATTCGTGCGATTCCTCGCCCGCAAGCTGAACAGAAATCTCGTCGTCAAACGCGCTAGCGACTTGTTCGGGATGTACGTCGGCGAAACCGAAGCCAAAATCAAGGCAGCTTTCGAAGAAGCCAAAGAACAAAAAGCCATTCTCTTCTTCGACGAAGCCGACAGTTTCTTGAATGACCGCAACGGTGCAGTCCGCAACTTCGAAGTAACACAGGTCAACGAACTTTTGACGCAGATGGAAAACTTCAACGGGATTTTCATCGCTGCCACAAACTTCAACGCACGACTCGACAACGCCTCCCGCCGCCGCTTCGCGCTCAAGGTCAAATTCGACTACCTCACCCGTGAAGGAATCGAAACCGTATGGCACTCGTTCTTCCCCAAGCTCGAATGCCCCGCACAAGTCAAGCATATGACAACTCTCGCCCCGGGCGACTTCAGTGCCGTCTACAACCAATTGCGTTACTTGCCCGCACACAAGCTCACCGCAGAATGCATCGCAGACGCTCTCGAAAAAGAAGTCGAAGCGAAGGATGGATGTGATAACAAGAGAAGGATGGGGTTCTAAAACGAGAAAGCTCCGCAGACATTAATCTGCGGAGTTCTTTTACGCAAAAAAATGGCCCGCCGGCATGAAAGCTGACGGGTCGTTCTAAAAACTACTTTTTAGTCTTTCTTAGCCGTATATATAACAGACCTTTCTGAAATGTGTGTTTTAACAACTTTATTTTGAGCCATTAAAATACCAAGTACACTGTATGTGAGGTAATTTTTCTGCCCACCTTCATGAGAGCACTCTAAATTAAGCAACCTAGCAATTTCTGAATTACTAAGCCCTTCCTCACGAGCCTTCAACAACTCTAGTATGGCTTCAGAAATGAGCTTCAATCCTTCTTTAGCATTTGATTTCATCTGTTGTTCGTCCATATTTTTCCTTTTTTTTAATTGTTCATTTCCTAATATATATACATTTTTCAAACATTTGTAAACCACACAAAAAACACATACGTATCAGACGCTAAATTTCATCAAATTCATCATCAGCAATATTATATAGATTGCTTTGGGGAGTCGCTAAATCGACATCTTTATTTTCTTGTTCCTGTTCTGGTTCGTTCGGCATGTAGCCAGCCATCAAAACATCCCTGATTCTTTCTAGAAGGTACTGGACTTTAGAAGAAACCGCGACCTTAGACTTTTCCGAAACATTCCATTTAAGCAGAGCATCATTCAGCAACCCCTGCATAGCTGCGAAAATGCACGACAACATAAATTCACTTGTTCGATTTTGAATGCCATTACGCATCAGAGAGAAACGGTCCAAAATTTTTTTGACATCAGCCAGTAGGAATTCTTCTTCAGAATCTCTTTGGGTAAATTCCTTCCAGTACGTCAGATGCATTTGCGGCCATCCAGTCAGCTTTTCATAGAACTCCCTAAAACCATCATAGTTGAACGTTTGGTTATAAGAACATTCATCCCACATGGCAATGGTCACTGCGAAATGGAATAGGAATATGCTAGACAGAACAAAATGACGATCCGGATTTTCCTTGGACAAAGCCAAGTTCTTATCCTGAATTTCAGTCCATAAGTCATTATGATAGTCAATGCAGAACCAACCATCGTCCCTTGATTCTGTGTTAAAGACATTCTTGATGTCTTCTTTGTATTCATTTTCCAGATATTTTTTGATCATAATAATTCCTTGTAAAAAAGAAATAGATACAATAAACCCCACCCATATATTATCGTCAAATGGGTGGGATTTGTAAAATACCTCTACCCCGCCTCTCTACTCATCATTTTCGTCAAACATTTCATCATTTTCGGCAATCATATCATCATCGTCATCAAACATATCCTCTTTATCTGTAACATTTGACATATCCCACTGACTGATGTCGCCTTTGAATTTTGAATATTGAAACATGCCGCTCATTTCCGTTACGTTAGACACATTCCATTGACTGATATCGCCATTAAATTCGGAACTATAAAACATGTTTTTCATATTCGTCACATGAGATACATCCCAATGGCTAATATCGCCATTGAACTTAGACCATTCAAACATGCCATACATATCTTTCACATTTGACACATTCCATTTACTAATGTCACCGTTGAATTCAGAGACCCAAAACATACCCATCATATTAGTCACGTTTGATACATCCCACCCGCTTATATCGCCATTGAATTCAGTGCTGCCAAACATATTGTTCATATCCGTCACGTTCGATACATTCCATCGACTGATATCGCCATTAAATTTTGAGCTGACAAAAAGCCCTTCCATGTTCGTTACATTTGACACATCCCATTGACTTATGTCACCATTGAAATCAGAACCGCGAAACATATCCGTCATATCCGTCACGTTCGATACATCCCACCCACTGATATCGCCATTAAACTTGTTTCTCAATCGAGCTTCTTTAGTCCATTCCCCATACTCCTCATCGAGGATTTCTTCGCCGTAATCATTAAAAATTCGCTTAAACCCAAACAACTTGCGCATATTCGTCACTTGCGACACGTCAATATAATTCAGGTCACATTGCAAGCCCTTTCTTTCAATCGCCGCATCAATAATCTCCATAAGATTATAACAGTCGGTAGCAACAACTTTTTGAACCCGTTCATCTACTCCATACCAGGACGGATAGCAATTCGCCCATTCCGTAGCTGAATCTTTAAACATATCATCCTTAAGCGTCTCATTTGACACATTCCACTGACTAATATCTTTGTTAAACACGGAATTAACAAACATCATACTCATATCAGTCACATTCGATACATTCCACCGGCTAATATCACCATTGAATCGAGAATTGACAAACACACTCCTCATGTCTTTCACGCACGACACATCCCACTGACTGATATCGCCATTAAAAGAAGAGTAAAAAAACATCGCTTTCATGTTTGTCACATGCGACACGTCCCATTGACTGATATCGCCATAAAAATGACTTCTTTCTAAAGCTTTTCTCTGCGATTCATCCAATTCTTCTTCGGGAATGATTTCTTCCGTTTCATAATCAAATGGACAAAAACCAAACAGCCAACTCATATCCGTCACCTGCGACACATCGATAAAATTCAAGTCACATTCAAGACCGTTTCTTTCAATTGCCGCATCAATAAGTTCGATAAGATGATCACGATCCCGAGCAACAACCTTATGGACCTGTTCATCTTTTCCATACCAAGATGGATATCGATTGTTTTTCTCAATACCAGAGTTAAGAAACATACTATCCTTAATCGTTTCTTTTGAAACATTCCACTGACTGATATTACCTGCAAACAGAGAATCTCTAAACATTCCCCTCATATCTGTCACATTCAACACATCCCACCCACTAATATCGCCATTGAATTGTGAATGAACAAACAGATATCTCATATCCGTCACTTGCGACACGTCAACATAATTCAAATCACACTCTGAGCCATTTCTTTTAATTGCGGCTTTAATAATTTCAATAAGATTTTCGCGGTTCTCGGCAACAATCCCATTTACTCGCTTACCCTTATACCAGGACGGGTAACACATCGCCCATTCCGTAGCAGATTCGTCAAACATACAGCCAAAATCTTTCACATTCGATACATTCCAATGACTGACATCGCCATTAAATGGAGAACGAACAAACATGCCTCTCATATCTGTCACACGAGACACATTCCAACGGCTGATATCACCATTGAACTTAGAACAGCTAAACATACACGCCATGTACGTCACATTAGACACATCCCAATGACTGATATCGCCATTGAATTTAGACCTCCAAAACATGCTTCCCATATCCGTCACGTTTGATACGTTCCACCCACTAATATCGCCATTAAACTGAGAGAGAGCAAACATTTCTCTCATGCTCCACACATTTGACACATCCCATTTACTAATGTCGCCGTTGAACGGAGAATGGCTAAACAATCCACTCATATCATACACTTGTGACACGTCAATAAAATTCAGGTCGCACTCATAACCATTTTCGTCAACGGCTTTACGGATAAGTTCAATAAGATGTTCTTTGTTTTTGGCGATCATAATAAATCCTCTTGGATGTCTGGGAAATTTAAATTAAAAAAAGGGCGACTAGCCCACTAGAGTGAGCTTGTCGTAGATATAGCAGATTTTTTCTTCAGTTCGGTTAGCCTTGTAGACCATACGGTCTTCGACCTTGCCGATTCTGGTGGAGAAGTAGAGACCATCCTGGGTGAGCATTTGAGCGTAGTCCGACACCTTGTAATCTCGCAGCAGGTTGGAGTTATTTTCGACGTACTGAACTTTTGATTCATAATGGTAGAAGTCGATGTAACGGTCGGGATTACAGAAATGGAGCAGACCGTTGCGAATTGGAGCGACTGAATCAAGCTTGGTTTTGAAGATGAAATGGACCAAAGACTGTTTCAGTTCGAACAAGTTTTTGAACGTCGGCTTTTTCGGCCATGAGATGAACTGTTCGAAGATAGAATAGATCAACATCAGTTCTTTTTTGCGAGTGAGGCTATTTGTCGATGCATTCCAGAGACCTTCTTCTATATCGTAGTCGTCAATGTAATCTGCCCAACCTTCTTTGAAAGAAAGTGCCTTGCTATATTCTCCGCAAGAAGTTTTACAAAAAGAAATACCCAAGCTCCACAACCAGTAGAAATGAGCAGCCAGCAGTAGTAATTTTTCCACTACCGGTTCGGATGTCGCTAGTTGCTTGATTTCTTTCGTGACTCGCTTAGCTATTAGTTGTTCGAAACAAGCCTTTGTTTTATTGAGGACGGGCCCTCGAAATAAGTCTGAGAACCGGTAGTCGCTTTCGTAGAATTCTATGGAGCCATCGTCGTTGAGTATTGCGGGTGCCGAAAAATCGATGGCGCGGTCTTCGACAAGAGTTTTTTTGATGAACGCATCGAACAATGCGTAGATGTATTCTTTATCCTCCTGCTTAAAGCGTGGAGAGTCATTTGTCTGTACAGCACAAGACATATCCATAACTTACCTCTTTAATTAATGGATTAAAAGTCAAACAAAGATGTCAAGGAAAAACGACAGAGGGAAACAGGAAAACAATTAATTTTCCTTAAACCCTAAAACATTATTTTCATTAAACAATTATAAAATAAAACTCATAAAAGCCGGGCAAATATAGTAAAAAATATGATTTTTGTCAAGGTCATTTTCTGTCACTCCAGCTAGTTGACAAATTTAGGCAAAACAACGATACAGAAAAAAAAGGAGATTATTATGAATTCTGCTACCGTTATTTTTTCTAACATGGGCGACACGGACACGTTGGTTCTCAAACACATCTGGAAAGACCTGCCGAACGTCAAGGTCATCGAGATCAACGGATTCAACGGGCCATGGTCAAAGAAAGTCGAACAAGCGTTGCTCACTGAAAAAGACACTATTATATTATGTGGGCACGGCTACCCCAGCGGACTCTTGTCACCACAAACCCACGGCAATCCATTTATTATATCTGAAAAAAATGTACGCCACATCAAAGCCAAACGCGTTATCGGAATCTGGTGTTACGCATCGTCATTTGCCAGGAACATGAATCTCCACGGATTTTTCTCGTCGATGTTCATCAGCAACCCCACCGAGGCACACATCAACGGCTGCACCAAATCAAACGGCGAAACAATCACCCGCGAAGAAATTCTGTTCGGTCAACGTCTGAACAAACTCATCGCAAGCGACATCCCGATGAGCGAATGGAAACAGAAACTGATCGAGCAAGCTGACAAGTCGATAGACATTGTACGATTCAATTATAATGGTCTAACGTATCTGGAATAGCAATTTTTATTATATTACATATTGCAATTATGTTCCACCCGATCCGTCATTTCATTACGATTACAAAACACCGAAACGAAGTCATTCGGCTTTGTATAAAGGCGGGTATCGGGTTACAGGGGCTATTCCACGATTTGTCGAAATACAGCCCTACCGAATTTATTCCTGGCGCGAAGTATTACACAGGCAAGGAATCGCCGAACAACGGCGAGCGTCGCGATACAGGTTACAGTCTTGCATGGATGCACCACAAGGGGCGCAACAAGCACCACTTTGAATTTTGGTACGATTACGACATGAAGACGAAGAAAATCGTGCCGATGGACATGCCGGACCGCTACATCAAGGAGATGTTCTGCGACCGCGTGGCAGCCTCCAAGACGTATAACAGGAAAGGTTACACGCAAGAGGCACCGCTCCTGTATTTGACGAAAAGCACCGCGCATGAGAAGATGACGGAAACGACTTACAAGAAGTTACTGTTCCTGCTCAAGAAACTCGCAAAGGATGGCGAAAAAGAAACGCTTAGGTTTATGCGGCATTGCAAGGAACTGCCAACGGAATAACTATATTTAATTATATCGCGGATGTCCGCGACTTTAACCCCGCCCTGCGGGATACCAGAACGGAAAGGCAAATTATGGAACTTGGAAGAATTAACCGCGCACGCGTCGAATCTATCACGCCTCAGGGGTATTACCTCGAACTTGAAACCGGCGGAAGCGTGCTCCTCCCCGGCAACCGCAACAAATTCACACTCGTCGAAGGCGAAATCATTGACGTGTTCGTTTACACGGACTCCGAAGACCGCCCGATTGCAACGCTTGACAAGCCGCTCGCACAGGTAGGCGAATTTGCGGTACTTACCGTCAAGGAAGTCAACCGCGTTGGCGCATTCTTGGATTGGGGTCTCAACAAGGACTTGTTCCTCCCCTTCAAGCAGCAACTCGGCGAATTGCAGAAAGGCGACCGCTGCGTTGTCTTTGTGCTCGAAGACGAAAAGAGCGGACGCATCATCGCCACCGAAAAAATCAAGAGCTTTATCGATCCGGACACGAATGACTTGCACATCGGTCAGCGCGTAGAACTCGCCGCTTACGAAGTCACACCCGACTATGTTGATTGCCTCGTGGATTATCGTTACACGGGTCGCCTCATGATGACGCCCGGCATGGAACGCATCTACATCGGCGATACGATGCCCGGATTTATCCAGCGCTTCACAAGCGACGGAAAGATTACGCTCAACTTAACTCCGATCGGTTACAAGGGCGTGATGAAGAGCGAAAGCCCCAATGCGGTCATGCAAAAGCTCGAAGCTGCGGGCGGATTCCTCCCCTACGGCGACCACACCGACCCGGAAACTATCCGTCGTGAATTCGGCATGTCCAAGAAAACGTTCAAGAAGATTATCGGAACGCTCTTCCGCGAAGAAAAAATCGTGATTACCGAAGACGGGATTCGTGCAGTTTAATCCCCTAAAAAAGGAGATTCCCGCTCGGAGGCGGGAATGACATAAAAAAAGCCGCGATTGCGGCTTTTTTCGTTTTTTAAAAATTTACTTCGTCAGCGTTGAGCACTTTAAGCTCGATGCGACGGTTAGCGCGGCGCCCCGCTTCAGTCGAGTTGTCCCCCTTCGGGCGGCTCGGTCCGTAACCCACTGCAGTCACGCGGTCAGCGTCAATGCCCTGCTCAATCATGTAATTGCGGACACTGTTTGCACGGTCTTCAGAAAGCTGCTGGTTGAGTTCTGCGGAACCCTCGCTACTCGTATGACCTTCCACCTCAATCTTAGCCTTCGGATTGCGCTTGAGCCCTGCAATCGCAGCATTAAGAGTCTTCAAGGAGCTCGGCACAAGTTCTGCACTGCCCGCCTTAAACGTCACGCCGGTAAGTTCGGAACGCGTATCGTCAAAAACAACCGAAATTCCACCCGTGCTTGCCGTGCGGGAAACATACGGAGTTTCGCCACATTCGAACGGTCCCGTCAAGCTTTCACAGAGAATCGTGTAGGAATCTTCACGCGGAATATGGAAGCTTGCTTCACCATAAACGTCCGTCGTGATGACCACCTTTTTTCCCTTGTTCTGACCCACAAACGTGAGCTTTTTCTTGGCATGCGGAACGTTATCTTCGTTCGTGTAAGTCACGTTCAACACGGCATGCGTCTTGTTCGGCGCGAGCTTGCCGGCAGATGCAAAAGATGCAGCCACCATAGCCGAAAGGGCAATACGGGATATCATTCTCATTCTTGTACTCCTAAAAAATGAAGCGTATTTTGCGTGGCAAAAATAAAAATTGATTCGCTTACTTTCAAATAATCTTTAAATATTTTCCGAAATTTCTAGATTTGCGCTCGAAAAACTTACACGGAGATACTATGAACTTCAAAAAAATGACAAGCGCACTTTTGGTTGCGGGCATGTGTTCTGCAGCCTTTGCAGCCGATGGCGAATTCAATCTCAAGGGTAATGTCCAGACTCAGGCAACCAAGATGATTGCCGACCACGACAACAACCTGAGCTCTTTCTGGATCCGCGCCAACATTGGCGGTCTCTACAAGAGCGAAAACTTTGATGCACAGGTGATGCTTCGCATTTTTGCCCCGCAGTTCGGCAACAAGATTAAGGATGGCGATGGCAAGACCACTAGCTACGACAAGATTCTCGCAGACCTCTACTGGGCAAACTACAAGTGGAATTTTGACACCTACAAACTCAACCTCAAAATCGGTCACTGGAAGACGGACTGGTCTCAGTCTACCCACTTCGGTACTTACATCGATAAGGACCTCACTGCCCGCGGCCTCTGGATGCGCGATTACAGCCACAATGCCGCTGAACTCGGCTGGCAGACCGGTTACTCGAACTTCACCGCCATGGTCGCCACAAGAGACAACAAGTTCAATACGGGTTATATCCGCCTTGAAGAAGATCTCAAGTTCGATTTCCCGCTCGAAGCAAAGCTCGCCTATCGCGTGAACGCTATTGACCCATTCCAAAATACAGCAGCCCTCACCCACCGCATTGCAACCTACTTGAGCTACAAGCCGCTCGATTTCTTGCGCGTTTATGGTGAATACGGCTATATCGTCACGCAGGAAGATGCCGTCAAGACGACAGCTCCCAACTACGTTGCTCCGGAATACAAGTACATGAAACCGGGTGACGCTTACCATCCGTTCTACATCGGTGCAGAATACACTCCGAAGAAAGATTGCTTCATGAACACTCTCATGAGCAGCCTCTATGTTGAATGGGAACACATCAATGACCGCGACGTTCTCTCTAACAACAAGGACGTCGATAACTGGGCATGGACGGTGGCATGGGCAAAGAAGATTGCCAATTCCAAGCTCCAGTTCAGCGTATACAGCGGCAACGAAATCAGCGACGTTGGATTTGCATTCCGCTTGACCAGCACGATCAAGTAATTGAAAATTCGCGAAACGCATTTAAAGCCAGGGTACAAGCCCTGGCTTTTTTATTGTTACTGGATCCCGTCGCGACGCTCTAGGATGATGTGATGCGGAAAACAAAAAAAGCCTAACCTTTTCGGTTAGACTTTTTTATACCCCTGTGGCGGAAAGTAAAAACGACCAGCCTTTCGGTTGGTCGTTTTTATACCCCCAAGCGGACTCGAACCGCTGTTGCGGGAATGAGAATCCCGAGTCCTGGGCCACTAGACGATGGGGGCGAGTGCGGCACATTATAGCAATTTAAACTTTATCCGTCAACCAATAATTGAGTTTATTTGCTGAGGGTTGCTCTGCCGCATTTACTAGAATTCGTCCGTAGTTATTAGTAGTTAGTCATTAGTGATTGATTTTAGAAATCATCTCTAATGACTACTGACCAATAACCATTAACTAAAGACTAGTCTCTATAGAAGAGATCGAGGTTGCTCTGGACCGGCGTAGAAGCTTCGAGAGTCGTCACGTAGTCGTTGAAAGCAGTCATCACACCAAAGCGATAGGAGTTGTCTACATCCTGCTTGATGGCGTCTTCGACTTCTTCGAGCTTCGGAGTCTTCTTGGAAACAACCTTGAGCATCACGGCACCGTTTTCAGCGACAACCGGAGCAGTCCATTCGCCAACCGTAGTCTTGCCAACAACCTTTGCGATCTGGGCATTGCCGTAGCCAAAGCCCGGAACAAAGCCATCGACAGAGGAATTCTTGGTTTCAAGTTCAACCTTTTCAATCTTGGTAGCAGTATCAGCCGGATTCCAAGCCTTGACCTGAGCAGCAACAGAGTTCAAGTAGATTTCGGCAGCCTTGCCAGCCTTCTGCTTGAGGAGAGTTTCCTTGATATCGCTGTAGTAGAGCGGGAGGCTACGTTCGCCAGCCTTGAAGGAACCAATCTTCTTGGCAATGACAACCCACTTGTTGTTTCTGAGCACGCCAGAGATTTCGCTTTCTTCTTTCGGGAGGTTTTCGTTCGGCCATGCGAAAGAAGCGAGACCCTTGAGGTAACCAAAGGCTGCCATGTTGCCATCACGAGAAACCCATTCAGAAGTCTTGACTTCGAGACCGCGAGCCTGAGCTTCAGTCAGCAAGTCAGAGCCAGCATCAACATCCTTCTTGATGTTGGTGAGAATCTTTTCGAGGCTATCAATAGTGTTAGAAGAAGCCGTCACGGTGAGGAGGATGTGGCCAACCTTGACCTTTTCAACTTCACCCTTAGCGTTCTTCACATTGCCGTAAGACTTGATGATGTGGTAACCGAACTGAGAGCGGACCGGTTCAGAAATCTTACCAGAGTCAAGAGCAAAAGCAACTTCTTCGAACGGCTTCACATAAGTGCCACGACCAACGAAATCATCGCTCAAGATACCGCCCTTTTCAGCACTGCCCGGATCTTCAGAAGAAACGCGAGCCATGTCTTCGAAGGTCGTCGTAGAAGAGGAGTCGGTGAGCTGGTAGTAAAGCGTCATAGCGTATTCGCGGATGCTTGCGTCATCACCGGCGGTAGCTTCGACCGGGATAGAAACATACTGGAACTGAGCAGCATCACTCTTAACAAAGAAGCTGTCGAGATGAGCGTTGAAGTAGCCAGCGACCATCACGCTATCCACGGAGTTGCTATCCACAACAAATGCAGAATTCGGGGCGACCGCCACCTGCAGTTCGTAATCCGTCATGCGGCGTTCGACACTCCACTTGGCTTCAAGAGAAGTCGGATGGACAGAAGCACCAACCAAGGTCTGGAGCTGACGAGCCGGAATGGTGTTGTTCTTCATTTCGTCTTCGAGCATGAGCATGGAGCTCCAGCGGTATGCAGCCGGAGTTTCAATCCAAGCATCGTAATCAGCCTTGTTGAAAGTCGTGTCCGTGAGGAACTTCGGCAAAGAGCTGAGGTATGCCTGAGAACGCTGGATCAAGTCATCCTGAGAAGTAGCCTGCTGCTGGATGGCATAGAGGCGAGCCTGAGCTTCCTGGACCAAGCGGGCACGAACGGCGTCGGAATTGCGCTTGAATTCGTTCTTGAGTTCGGCAACCGAGGCACTCAGTTCGGCCTTTTCGTACTGTTCGGCAAAAAGAGCCTGACGAACGAAGCTGGAGAACACCTGAGCGCGGAGCTGAGAGTACTGTTCGTCGTCCAAGTGCTGGTTCTGGTACTGATTCTGCACGATCATCTTCACGCGAGAATCAAAATCCGTATAAGAAATCTTGGTATCATTGACAACGCCGATAGGATAGCTGCGGCCCTGGTCCGGAACACGGTCCATGGCGAGGAGACCGACGGCGATACCGGCGGCAAAGATCACAATTACCCACTTGGCTTTTTCATTAATCCACGTTAACATAGAGACAACTCCATTAAAATTTTGTCGCTCGAAAAATAGCAAAAAAAAATGTTTGCATTTTATTTTATTGATATTGCAAGCCAAATATAATGCCGAAAAGCCCTATTTTTTCTATTTATTGGACATAAAAATACATCAATTCCTTTGGAGTATCTCATGTACGATATTTTGGTTCTGGGTGCCGGCATTTCTGGATTGAGCGCCGCCCTCCACGCGGCAGAAAAAGGGTTCCACGTTGTCATTTTAACCAAAGGTGCAAAGCCGGACGGCTCATCGAACTACGCTCAAGGCGGTATCTGCTCTGTCACCGAAAAAACAGACAAATTTGAATTCCATGTGGCAGACACCCTCGAAGCAGGTGCAGGTCTTTGCAAAAAGGACTCCGTGAAAATTCTCGTGAAGAACGGTCCCACGACTATCAAGCAACTCGTGAAGTGGGGCGTCCAGTTCACACCGTCCCCCGAGGACAAAACGCAGTTTGACCTCCACCTCGAAGGCGGACACAGCCACCACCGCATTTTGCACGCCGCAGACCTCACCGGTAAAGAGATCATGCGCGCCCTCCTCTGCGAACTTCACAAGCAAAAGAACATCGACTACCTTGAAAACTGCTACATCAAGGACTTGATTTGCGAAGGCGAAGGCAAGGACAAACGCTGCGTCGGTGCAAAGATTATCCACCAGAAGTCCGGCGAAGTCGAAAGCATCTACGCCAAGGCAACCATCCTTTCGACAGGTGGTGCAGGCCGTATTTGGCAGTACACCGTCTGCCCGCCCGATAGCTGTGGCGACGGCATGGCAATTGCAGCCCGTGCAGGCGCAGCTCTCCAGGACATCGAGTTCATGCAGTTCCACCCGACTAGCTTGTACGCACCGAAGTTCAAGAAGCCGTTCCTCATTTCCGAAGCGGTGCGCGGTTTCGGCGGTATCCTCAAGAACGACAAGGGCGAAGAATTCATGAACCAGGTGCACCCACTGCACTCCCTCGCCCCGCGTGATATTGTCGCTCGCGCAATCCACAGCGAAATGCAGCGTCTCGGCAAGGACCACATGTTTATCGACCTCTCTGGCCGTACCCCGAAGGACATCAAGAGCCACTTCCCGCACATTTATTCTAAGTGCATGGATGCAGGCATCGACATTACAAAGGAATGGATCCCGGTCGTTCCGGCAGCCCACTACATGTGTGGTGGTGTTCTCGTCGATACTTGGTCCCGCACCGAAATCAAGGGACTCTATGCTTGCGGCGAAGTTGCTGCAACAGGCGTTCACGGAGCAAACCGTCTTGCCTCGAACTCGCTTTTGGAAAGCGTAGTGTTTGCCATCCGCGCTGTCGATGATATCGAAAAGAGCGGCATCACTAAGGATAAATTCACCGCACCCAAGTCCAAGAAAGAAACGGTCAGCTTCGCAAAGGCCGCCTACTGGCGCAAGCGCAAGAAGATGCTCCAGGACATGATGTGGACGCACTGCGGCATTGTCCGTACCGTTGCAGGCCTCAACCAGGGTCTCAAGGTTATCGAAAGCCTCGAAGCCGACGTTGCAGCCGCTATCAAGAACAAAGAAACTGAAAACTTGCACTTCCTGGAATTCCTGAACGCCCTTCAGGTTTCCAAGATGATTCTCATCGCCGCCCTCCGTCGCAAGGAATCTCGCGGGCTTCACTACATCCTCGATTACCCGAATCAGGATCCGAAGACGAAGCACCAGAGCATTTACTTGAGCGACAAGAAATAAATCATTTTCTATATAGGGCAGCATGGAAGAGGTCAAGGCAACACAGTCTCGAAAGAAAGTCAAGGATCAACTCCCGTCTAAAATTGGCGGATACAAACCAATACAAGCTCTCAATAGCGGAGCCATGGGTAGCCTGTGGCTCTGTAGAGACCCGTCCCTTGACCGACTTGTCGTCGCCAAAAGGCTCAATACAAACTTGAACCAGCAGGACATCTACATCAAGAGATTCCTGCAAGAAGGGAGCATCCTCGCCCACCTAAACCACCCGAGCATCATCCAGCCGTATGCCCTCTGGAAAGACAGCGACGGCAACTACACAATGTCGATGGAGTACGTACAAGGTTCAAGCCTCAAGGACTTGCTCCTCAGGAACAAGCGACCGCCCATCTGGGTTGTCGAGACCATTTTGTACGAACTCTTGAGCGCCTTGAGCCATGCCCACCGCAACGGCGTGACCCACCGCGACTTGAAGCCCGCCAACATGATGATTGACAAGGACGGACGAGTGCGCCTCCTCGACTTTGGCATTGCGCACACCGAAACCCCGCTCGAAATCGGCAAGGAACTTACGCAGACCGGTTGCATCATCGGGACCGCCGCCTACATGAGCCCAGAACAAATCATGGGGCAAAAGGTCAACTACGCAAGCGACCTCTTTAGCATCGGCATCATTGCAAGCGAAATGCTCATCGGCGAGAATCTTTTCCGCGGCAAGGACTTCGAGGAGACCCGCGAAAACATTCTCAAGATGAAGTTCAAGCTGGAAGTTTTCCCAAACGATGTTCCAAAACCGCTCCGCAAGTTCGTGTTGAAACTGCTCAACAAACGCGCCAGCAAGCGCCCCTCTTCGGCATGCGACGCAGCCAACGAACTCGCCGACCTCATGAGAGAATACCCGCGCGATATGACCCCCTACATCGCCGAATGGGCCGATACCGTAAACGAAGACCAACCGATCGATTCCGTGATATCTCCGAAGCCGCAAAAAACTACATTTAAGTATGGAATAGGATTTATACTAGGAGTGATAGTTACAGCCATCGCATTCATCGGTGTGCAGTTAGCTATCTAGAGGTTTTTAGAGGATTTGTCCAATGAATTGGATAGATATTACATGCGCAGCTTGCATACTCGTGTTCGGCATTCTCGGATTGTGGCGCGGGCTCTTAAGCAGTGTGTTTAAGCTGTGCGGTTGGGTAGCCGCTATCTTTGGTGCATATTTTGCACAAGGTTTACTTGGGGATTTTTTTATACGTAATTTCGCCTTTGGCGACTTTGCGGCACGCCTCATCTGTACCTGCATCGGCTTTTTAGTGCCGTTCCTTCTGTTCTCGCTCATCGGACACATCGTTGGCGATTCTATCAAGGACACGATCGTCGGTAAGACGAACCGCATTTTGGGTATGTTGTTCGGACTCATCAAGGCAGCCCTTATTTGCTTTGTCCTCCTGACCATTCTGCATTTGCTCCCCGTCGAAGGCAATCTCAAAGCCACCAGAAACGACGCCATCGCTTACAATGTCTATAAATCGACGCTTGAAACCATGGGCTATTCTTCAGACGAAGTCAATCTCCGCAAGATGGCAAAGGAAAAAGCAAGCGAACTTACTAAGTCGATTACAGACAAAACTATCAACAAGGCAAAAGATACGGCAGAAGAAGCCGCAGACAGCGCAAAGACTGCCGTCAAGAATGCAGCCGACAGCGTAGCAAATAAAGTTAGCGAAACAGCCGAAAAAGCAAAAGACGCCGCCATCGCCGCTAAGGATGCCGCAGTAAAAACGTTTGAAAACGGAAAGAGCTCGTCTTCAAACGCTGCTAAAAAATAATCGTTATTTAGAAGCGAGGCGGGCTGCACATTCGCGGGCATCGCGGAGGATTTCTTCTTCCCCATCGACATGGCGACCGCGCATCACGAACTTACCATTGCACATGACAGAGTCAATTGCACTAGAATTTGCAGAATAGACCCAGTTGCTATAGATGTTGTAGCACGGCACCATGCGTTCATTGTCCAAGTCAATCAGCAAGCAATCTGCGAGATAACCTTCTGCAATGCGGCCGGCATTGATTCCAAAGAACTGCGCAACATTGCATGTAGCCATCTTGAGAGCATCTTCGGCAGGAAGCGTTTCTGCGGTTCCGAGATACTTCGCCAAAAGCGCAATCGTCTTCATTTCTTCTTGCATGT
>JAEEGJ010014405.1_pt1 | contig 18789 bp, 20 predicted proteins | sample 8958761 | NCBI WGS metagenome assembly JAEEGJ01 (sample SAMN16246546, study PRJNA631951) | gut metagenome | biome: gut microbiome; feature: rumen; material: RS-attached | host: Bos | place: Iran: Karaj | collected 2018-10
CGAGGGATTTCGTGGTCACCTTGATCACGCTCTGCGTGATGCGCTCTTTTACAGTATAGTCGTAGATGCCGTCGTTTTCGGATTCCCTGACATCGCCGGTGGTTTCGATAACCTTCACTGGTTCGCCTGTCACAGTGTTGGACTTGCCGATGTCATCCTCGCCGATTCTGACGCCGATCTCGGATGCGGGCGCATGGTATTCATTGAACTTGTCGGAACCGCCTTCCGCCTCGTAGGTGTCGTTTGCATCCTGCGAGGTATAGTGGTCTTCGAACTCATAGAGTCCGTTCGGCTGCTCGACATTCGTGCCGCTGTAATCAACGATCATGCCGGAGGACGTCGTATAATCCTCCGCAGTCTGTTCGGTCGTCTTCACACCGTCCGCATCGGTCGTGACCGTCTCGCTGACGGCAACTGATTCCTCCTGACCTGCGCGCGTTTCAACCGTGACCGCGGCGTCCGCATTCGCTTTCAGCAAGGAAAGCGGAAATGCGGATATCGCGAACAGAACCGCAAGTATTGCACTCAAGGCTCTCGTTCTCTTCATGTTACATTCCTCTCTGCAGCTATCGATCTATAAGTTCTATTCATATACGAGCCTCTTTCTGTGTCCTGCCGGATCGGCTTAAAACGGGTTTTATCACTCGTATTCAACGCTAGATATAGTGATGGATCATGATCTTTCACTATATCTATAATATAATATCACACGATTTCGGATTTGTCTATCGCAAATGGGTAAATTGTATAATTTGTTTATCGACACGGTCCTCTTTTTCGTTTCATGCATACGAAACGTGGAATTGCGGCTTGCCGACAAAAAAAGAGGTATTATACGACTTAATGACGGTATACAAAACTTTTCACGCGGCGGCGTGTCCGGCACGCGAGAAAACAGATTGTGCGTTTTCAGACGACCGTGCTCTGTCGGCAGGCGATCTCCCGATCCGTTACAACGCAGGAGCTGCATGCCATGCCGTTCGGAACGGCAAACTTTCCCTCGAACAGTTCGAGCGCACGGTCGTTGACGCCGATATACACGGGGCCGGTCACGTACTTTAGGTTCCTATTCTATTTTTCGCGTAATACAAACCGCCCGCAGGTATATACCCGCGGGCGAATTTGATGCTGTTGATTTGACGGTCCGTCTTACATCACGTAGTCCGAGGCGTTGATCACCTTGCTTTCGTGATTCAGATGCAGCGCGCCGGTGATCTCGTCCTTCAGGCTTTCGTCGCCGCCGATCGAAGCGACGTCCTTGGAAACCGCGCTGACCGCCGCTTCCTGCTCCTCGGTGCAGAACACCTTTGCGCAGTCGGCAATGGTGAGGCGTTCGAGGATCAGCTCGTTCGGCACATCCTTTGCGATGTGCACCATGGCGCAGTCCGTCACGAGGATCCCGTCCGCATACTTTTCGAGCAGCGCCTTGTCCACGGTCGCGCGAACATGGTCCTCGATGATCTTGCCGGTCTTCTTTTGGATCAAAAGCTCGTCATAGTGCGCGTCGATATCCTCGAACGCGTCCGTAAGCGCCTCGGGCAGCTTGACGTCGCCGTTGACGTACAGGTATTCGATCTCGGGAAGGACATCCGCGGCGTCCTCCTCCACGGTCAGATCGCCGTTGATATACGCCTTCGTTCCGAACTTCTTGAGGAACCGCTTGTTCATCCTTGCGTCTAAGCCGAAGAACTTCGTTCCGTCCGGTACGATCTGAATATCCGTGTCCTCCGAGAGCATCGGCACGACCGCCTCGGCAAGCGATTCCGCGATCAGCGCGGTCTTTGCCGCAAAGCGCACGTTCCGGCTGCGCAGCTTTTCCGTGTCAAGCGCAAGGTCGGTGAAGATCAGCCGGCGGAACGCCCAGTAGAGCGCGTTCTCCTTTGCCCGAAGCGGGAATGTCTTGTCGATCACGGCGTTGCGGTTCAGGCGGATCGCGCCGTCCGGATATGTGTTGACCGAGCCGTTCACGCTCAGATTGTTGAGCCTGCCGGAAATGCTCTTGGGCATCGTGACCTCGCCGTTCACGTTGATCTGGTAGTATTTTTGAGCCGCTTCCGCAGCGTCGGCGTCGATATTCAGCACGCCGTTGACGAACAGGAGCACCGTCTCCCCGTCCTGCGGCGCGCGGTCCGCCGTCAGATCGTACGACCCGTTCTGGTTGATGATGCGCACGTTTTCGCCCGCAGGCACCTCGATCACGTCCGCGACGTTCATGATCACGTTGTACCGGTTGATCAGGTCCTTTTTCTCCGGCGTCACGAGCACCGTCGCGGCGTTGACCACGACCTGTTCATAGTTTTTCAGCGTTTCCTCCGACACGTTGCGCATGTCGCAGACCGCACAGTTTACCATCATCTTTTTCATACTTTTTTCCTCCGATCGTTCTCTTTCGTTGATTCTGTTCATTTCGTCTGGTTCCAAGGAGGCATCAGCCCGCCCACAGCAAACGTCATAAATGCTTTGTGATGCTCTCTGATCAGCTTTTCGGGATCCGGTTTCCCCCGGTATTCGGACGGAATCCGCTTCTGTTTTATGAATCTCATGTGCATAACTCCTTTTTCAGCATCTGTCTTGCCCGCGAAAGCTTGGTCCGGACGGTCGCCGCCGGCATACGGAACAGTTCGCCCAATTCCGCCGCGCTGTAGCCCTCGATGTACCGCATCTGCATGAGCGTCCTCAGCTCCGGCGGAAGCCTGCACAAAAGCAGGTATGCTTCCGTCTGCGCGTAACCGGGCTCCTCCGCGCCTTCTCCCTCATAGAGCAGCTGCTGCCGCTTGAGAAAACGGGCGCTCCGCCTCATTTCGTCCAGAAACAGGTTCTTCGCGGTGCGGTACAGCCAGGCGCGCTGTTCCTGCGGCGAGAAAGCCGCAAGACGGTCCGCGTGCTCCAGCGCGCGCAGAAAGGTCTCCTGCGCAAGGTCCGCGCCCTTTTCCGCGTCGTGGTACAGAACGGAACAGAATCGGGCAAGTTCCTCGAAATGCTGCGCATACAATTCGTTCATCGTTTGCCCTCCTTTCTCTTGCCGTTCACCTATATAACGAACAAAGCCGCCGCAGTGTTTCAGCCGTTTTGCAAAAAAAATAAAAAAGATGACGATTGAACGCAAAATTCGCTCCGTCATCTTTGTATCACAAATCATCTTCGGTTTCAAGCCGTCGTCCGCATTATGCGCCGAAGATCCAAAGCTTCAGGACCGCCGCCGCTTCCCGAAGGTACATGCCAAACATATAGATCGGATACCCGTCCGAGCCCGCAAAGCCGCCTGCCCGCATGCCCATCGCCGCCGCCATGCTTCTTGCGCGATAGAGATGGTACGCGCTCGACACAAGCACGATGCGATCGGTCTTCCCGCCGTCCGTTTTGATGACCGCCTCGGAAAACGCGAGATTTTCCTTTGTGGAGGTCGACATATCCTCGATCAGAATGCGTTCCTGCCCGATCCCGTGTGCAGTCAGATACCGGCGCATGCACTCGGCTTCGGAGATACCCTCGCCGGCGCCCTGTCCGCCGCTTACGACCGCTTTTGTGCGGGGATTTGCTTCAAGGTAGCGCGCCGCGCCTTCGAGCCGGTGCTCAAGCGTGATCGACGGCGTTTCCCCGTACACCGCCGCGCCGAGCACGACGATATAGTCCGCATCCGGGTCCGGCTGTTCCGAAGCCGCCTTTATGATCGGGATCTCCACGATCAGCAGCCCGCAGAGCGCAATTCCAAGGAGGATCGACGCCGTGATCTTCAGCGTTTTTTTCCCGAATCGGAACACAAAGAGCATTGCAATCAGCGCAAGCGGCGCGATCGACGCGATCTTGTATCCCGCCTGCGGGAACATCCAAAGGAAGCCGACAAAGCAAAGCTCGACGGCGATCACGATCCAGAACATCCAATTCCGCTTCCACGCCGCAAGCGCGCCGAGCGCCAAAAAGCCCGCGGACAGCAGCCGGTATTTCGGATGCACGCCGAACCACACGGCGATCGCCGTGCTGAGGATCAGCAGCAGTCCCGCCGCGTGCCATACGGTAAAGCTTCGTTTTGCCGTTTTTTGTTCCTGCTTTGCCTGTTCCATTTCTCCGCTCCCGTCTTTGATATCCAAATCGTACCACAAAGATGTAACCAAATTGCGTCGAATTTATAAATTCTTGCGCAGGAAAGCGCTGAAATCATCGAAAAGCCGCACCTTGCATGAGAATGCGGCGAACGGACATACTCAAAGAAAAAGGAGGTTTTCCATGAGAAAACGAATCGGTGAACGGACGCTGCTGTTCCGAAGCGAACCGCGCGTCAGAAGCGCGGCGGCGATCGTTGCAAAGAACGAAGGCGACGGCGCGTTTTCCGGCATGTTCGATACGGTCCTGGAGGATGACAAGTTCGGCGAGGACAGCTTTGAAAAAGCAGAATGCAAGATGTTTCAGACGGCGGCGCGTCTGGCTTGCGAAAAGGCGGGACTTGTGCTTTCGGACGTCCACGCAATGCTGGCGGGCGATCTTCTGAATCAAATCATCACGGCAAACTACGCCGCGCGCGATCTCGGAATCCCCTTTCTGGGGCTTTACAGCGCATGCTCCACAATGGCGGAATCGCTGCTTTTGGGCGGCGTTCTTACCGACGGCGGATACTGCTCGCCGGTGCTGTGCTGCGCGAGCAGTCACTTCTCCACTGCCGAACGGCAGTACCGCTATCCTTTGGAGATGGGCACGACCGCGCCGCCGACCGCGCAGCGTACCGTGACCGGCGCAGGCGCGCTGCTGCTGTCCGCGCAGGAGGTGCCGCTTCCGGTCTTTTCACACATTGCGCTGACCGCCGCCACGATCGGCAGAGTCGTCGATCTCGGCATCACAGACATGAACAATATGGGCGCGGCGATGGCGCCCGCCTGCTGCGATACGATCCTTGCGCACCTCAATGACATCGGCAACCGGGTCGAGGATTACGATCTTATCGTTTCCGGCGATCTCGGCATGTTCGGCTGCGAAATGCTGCAGGATCTCGGCAGGCGCAACGGTCTCGATCTTACGGGGCGCTATCTCGACTGCGGCGCAAGCATCTATCTCAAAGAACAGGGCTTTTTGTGCGGCGGCAGCGGCGCGGGCTGCTCGGCGGTCGTGCTTGCAGCGGAGCTATTGGAGCGCATCGAGCGCGGCGACGTGAACCGCATGCTGTTCCTTGCGACCGGCGCGCTGATGAGCCCGACCAGCGGCATGCAGGGCGAGACCATCCCCGGCATTGCACACGCAATCGTGCTGGAACGGAGGAACTGATGCAGTATCTTTGGGCGTTTCTGATCGGCGGCGCGATCTGCACCGTCGGTCAATTGCTGCTGTCCTTTACGCGGCTCACCTCCGCGCGCATCCTCGTGCTGTTCGTGGTCGCGGGCGTAGTCCTCGGCGGGCTCGGGATTTACGAGCCGCTTGTGGACTTTGCCGGCGCAGGCGCAAGCGTTCCGCTTTTGGGCTTCGGCAACGCGCTTGCCAAAGGCGCGATCGAAGGTGCAAAGGAGCACGGGATCCTCGGCGCATTCTCCGGCGGACTGAATGCAACCGCCGCGGGCATCTCCGCCGCGGTCCTGTTCGGCTGGCTTGCCGCGTTGATCTTTCGTCCGAAAACCAAATAAAAACGGCTTGACAGTCTAACGAGTGTTAGGTATACTCTACCTAACACTTGTTAGGTTTTGGAGGAGCCGATGGACACAAGGGAACGAATCATGGATACGGCGCTTACGCTGTTCGCCGATTCCGGATATGAAGCCGTCTCGATCCGGGACGTCTGCAGGGAGGTCGGCATCAAGGAAAGCTCCGTTTACTACCATTTCAAAAACAAGCGGGACATTCTCGATTCCCTGCTGAACCGATTTGAAGATCACGTAAACGCTCTGCTTGCGGTCTTTCGATCCGCATCGATGACCGGTGAGACACCTCCCTCTTTCGATTGGATGGATACGTACTTTTTCGATCAATACCTGTTCGATCCGTTCTGCAACAAGCTGATGCGGCTGATGATGATCGAACAGTTCCATGACGAGCAGATACGGGAAGCGTATGAACGGTGGCTGTTTACAGAACCGTACAGAATCGAAACGTCCGCGTTTCTGATGCTTGCTAAGGTCGGAGTGATCCCGGAAGCAGACGCCGCGCAAATGGGGCGCAACTATTATGCAAACATCACGATGCTCATTTTCAGGCATCTTTTGAACGGCGCTCTTACAGAGGAAAGAAAAGATGCGTTCCGCACGGAAGCGCATGCGTATATCAACACGATCATAAAGCAATTGGGAGGAAAGGAAAATGTCTGATATCGTGATCGTCGGCGCCGATTCCGGGATCGGTTATTATATGGCGCAAAGTCTTTTGGAACGCGGAAACCGGGTTGCCGTACTGGATATTTGGACAGAGCACATTTCCGCATTGACGGAAAGCTTTCCGGATCGACTGCTCGTTTTCAAGGCGGACGCCAGAGATTTGCAGTCCGTTTTCGAGGGTGTGCGAGAAGCATATGATCGTTTCGGATCCGTCGACGTCGCGATCCATAACGCCTGCCTGTGCACATTCGAAAGCGAACCGGATACGGATATAGAGACCTATCGGAAAGTGATGGATGTGAACTTTTACGGCGCGCTGCGGCTTGCCAAGGCGGTTTTGCCGTTCATGCGGGAGGCGAAGCGCGGACGGCTGATCTTTACAAGCTCGGGCGTCGGCGTGACCGGGTTTAAGAACATTTCGCCGTACGCGTCGTCCAAAGGCGCGATCGAAGCGCTGGCAAAATGTCTTGCCATCGAAAACGAACGCTATGGGATCACGGTCCATCTGTTTCATCCGCCGCTGACCGATACCGGCTCTGCTTCCGGCTTGCCGATCCCGAAGGAGTTCAAGGCAAGCGCGCAGAAGGTCGGCGAGGGATTTGCAAAGCATATCCACTCGAAAAGATTCGTCATCTGTCCGAATGCGTCTCAGGCGTTTTCCATGTTTCTTTGTTATCGTCATCCGCTGCGATTCGGCAGGTTGCTGACCAAAGCGACGGAAGGCGCGGAGAACAAACAGCAGGGCGAATAGAAAAGTCGGAGAAAGCATTTGCTCTCTCCGATATTCTTTGTATTTGATTCTGTTCCCGATAGTATCGGGTTGGTTTTACTGCGTTTATCCTGCGCGGCGTTTGGCTTTTGCGCGCGCGTACAGGTACAGGAACAGGACCATCAGGATCTCGCCGAACATGCTGATGAAGAAGATCAGGTCGGTGTTGCCGGTCGCCGGACCGAGCGCGGAAAACGCGAACATCAGGAATCCCGCCAGGAACAGATGCGGCGTCTTCTCCTTGATCCACACGATGATCCCGACGATCATCATGGGGATGACCGTACCGAACGACAGGATCCGACTGACCGTATCCGCCCACTTCGGCGTACCTTCGCCCGCCTTCATGCGCGTGACGTTTGCGATCGTTTCCGGCACGAGCTTGGTTGCCAATGCCTGCGCGACGCCCGCAACCATGACGAGCACGGTGACGATCCAAAGGACCGTCATCACCGGCTTTTTCAAGTTCAGCGCATAGCCGCAGATCGGGAACAGCAGCGGGATCAGCAGTCCGTGCGCGATGAACCGCGCCGGGCTGACCGCAGCAAGCGTTTCCGGCGGCAGCACGGACCCGAGCCCGATGATCGCCGCATCCAGAATGAGTCCGAGCGTCAGAACGCCCGACCACAGCGCGACCTTTGACTTATTCTTCGCCGCATGCAAAAACAGCAGCGCGGCGATCAGCGCTTCGCCCGCCACGATGCACCAGATCGCGACCGGGCAGATTTTGATCAGAAATTCTCTCATGGCGTTATTTCCTGTTCTTTTCTTTCGATCGCTTGTCGTTGATGATCTTCATATGCTCCGCGGTGACGAGCGTGACGTTGTTCTCCTTCGCCCAATCGACGCAGCCCTTCAGCACGAGCGGCAAGAATACGCGCGGTACGTTCAGAATCGTTTCCAAAGCGTCGTCGGTAAACTTGACCTTGTCGTCGGCGCGGTCCGCGGCGTAGCGCACGGATTCGAGCGATTGCTTGCGGATCGCGAGCAGCTCAGCATGCATTCTGCGTTTCCGGTGGAACCAGAAATTCTTGGAATCGCGATAGCCGTAATCGACCGGCAGCGGCGGAAAATCCTTTGCTTTGACGCCGTTGATGATCGCATCGCTGTACTTCTTTTTCATGAGGATCTTATCGACGCGCAGGATAAAGTGCGCGCCGAACTTCGACGTGATGCCGTTGAAATCGTGATACGGCGGCTCGTAACCGGTAAGCGTCCCAGGCTGATCGTTCGCCGCGCCGTCGAGATTCCGCATCCAGGTGCACTCGATCGCCTGGATCGCGTCGGAAAGCACCATCGGACGCTTCTCGCCTGTTTCCTCCTCGATCATGCTCTTTTCGAGCCGGAAATTGCACTTCGGCATCTTGTCGGACGGCTTGTCCCCCGGCCAGCTGAGCTTTACCGCTTCCTTGAAACTTTTCGGATCGTCATCGATGAAGTTGATCGCGCACTTGTCGTCGCGCAGGATGTTCTGCGCCGTGTTCGATGAATTGCGGCAGCACAGCAGCATGGCATAATAGTCCTTGCCCGCCACATAATACGGCTGCACCAGCGAATACGGTCCGAGCGTCGTGCTGCCGTCTTCGCACAGCGTGCTGATGATAACGGTCGGCATCGGAAAAAACAACGACGTTTGATAGAAATTGTCCACGATCCGCAGATTTTCAAAGCTGCTCATTTGTATCTCCTCACTTTCGTTTTGCATGAAATTCTCGCTTAAACGCAGGCGGCATTCCCGCCCAGGATCCAGTCAATAATTGCCTTTGCCGTGATGCGGATCTGCTCCTCGTTCGTGATCGAAGGCTTCCCGTCGCCGTCCTGCGCGCCGTACATGCCGAAATACGCATGACACCCGCCTTCGATGACGGTTTCCGTCACATCATCCGGCAGCAGACTTTTCGCCTGCTCATACGCCTCGCGGTTCAGCACACGGTCCTCGCTGCCGTAGATCGACAGCACGCGAAGAGCTTCCTTCGCAAGATCCTTATCCGAAAACGAAGCCAGCAGGACCATGCCCGCATAGACGCCGGGATGTGCCTCCGCCTCGATCGACGCGACCGCGCCGCCCAAAGAATGCCCGCCGATATACCATTGCTCGATCTTCGGAAACGCTTCGCGCACGCCGTCTGCGGCATGCATATCAAAAACCGCCAGTCGGAACGGCATTCTGCACAGCACGCACAGGACGCCGTTTGCGGAGATCTCGCGCATCAGCGGCGCGTATGCTTCCTGCTCCACCTTGCCGCCGGGATAAAAGATCAGCCCGACCTTCGCATTGCCAGGATCGAACACCATGTTTCCGTCCAGCGTCCGTTCCTCGACCGTCCGTTCGACAGAAAAAGCCGCGATCGCATCGTCGTCGGCATGATAGTAGCTTTCCAGATAAATGAGGCTTGCCGACAAAAGCAGAGCAAGCAACGCGACCGGGACCACGATCCAAAGAGCTCTTTTCTGATGCTTACCGTTTTGCTTCATACATCCTCCGAGGCGAACACGCGCATCCTCATTGTATGCCCGCGATCCGCAAAAGTCAATCGCGCACCGTGTCGAAAAAAAGCGTTTTGACAGAGCGTTTTCAGACCGCGCTTATCCGAGAAAACGGACTCTGATGAAGTACAGAATCAGCAGATGAACCGGATAAAACAAATAGAAAGCGTATTTCAGAACCCGTCCCTTGATGAACCCGCGTTTTCCGTTATAGAATGCGAGCGGAACGAACGCCAGCGCCGCCTTCCAGCCCGAGGACAGCGCGGCTACGCCGACGACGTCGCGCAGCAGCTCACGATCGCGCAGCGCGTACATGAGCACAACGGTACAGAATCCGGTCATGCCGTAGTCGGCATGCAGAAAGAACGATACGAGAAGCAGCAGCGCAATCGAACCCGCGCGCAGAAACCACCGCTTCCTAAGCCCTTCATAGGCACAAATCCCGAGATAGCCCAAAAGCAGCGTAAAGAATACGTTTTGACTGCGCATGGAAAACCATACATGAAGCCGGAACAGGTCGTACGGGATTTCGGAAAGCAGCGCAAACACAAGCAGGGCGATTCCGTAACGCACTTTGCTGCGCGTATGCCGATACCCTTCGATGATCAGAAACGCAAAAATCGGAAACGCCAATCTGCCGATCAGCCGCATCAGATAATACAGCGTCACCTGCCGACCGAACAGCGTAAACAGCAGGATATGATCCGGATGCAGCAGTACGCCGATATGATCGATCAGCATAAGCGTTGCGGCAAGAACCTTCAGAGCGCTGCCGCTGATAATATGCAGTTTTTCCGGCAAAATCCGTTGATCCATCGTTCATTCCCTTCCGTTCAGCCATCGATCCGCCTCGGCGCGGTTGTGAAAAATCAATATCTTCCTGCCATCCGCATAGCGGTCCAAAAGCGTCAGGATCTCCGGGCGCTGTTCCGTGCGAAAGCCTTTGACCAATGCGACAAGTTCCGCGTCGAGCGTTTGTTCCGTCCAAGGCATATCCGGTCGCTGCTCTCCGACGCGCGACGCGATCCCATCCATGCAGGTCTGCTCGTCATAATCCAGAAAGATCACCGTATCGCAAGCCGCGATCCGCGATTCGACCGTTCGGCTGTAATTGCCGTCCGCGATCCATACGGGTTTTGCAAGGATTTCGGCAAGCGCAGCGTCAAATTCTTCCCGCGTGATATGCGTGCGGTCCGGTTTCCACCAGATATTGTCGAGATGATACAGCGGCAGCCCCGTTTTTTTGTGCAGCTTCCGTGCAAGCGTGCTCTTGCCCGCGCCCGGACAGCCGATCACGGCAACGCGGTTCATAACGGATCCCCTCCCGCATGGATTGATCTCGCTGAAAATCCGCGGATTTTCACTCCTCATCCTCATCCTCGTCTTCGTCCTCGTCGACCCAATCCGGATCCTGCTCAACGAGAAGCCGCAGAATGCGCATACGCTCCTTTTTGAGCACGGTCACGGTCAGGTCCTCATAGACGAAGCTGTCGTAGAGCTTCGGATAGCCGCCGAGCTGTTCCACCGCCCAGCCGCCGACCGTTGCGTTGTCGTCGTCAAGGTCCTCCTCTTCCTTGTCGAACTCGTCCAGGAAGTCCGAAAGACGCATATCGCCGTCGACCTCGTAGCGGTTTTCGCCGATCTCCACGAATTCCTCCTCGATCTTGTCCGTCTCGTCCCAGATCTCGCCGACGAGTTGTTCGAGCACGTCCTCCATGGTCAGAATCCCCATCGTGCCGCCGTATTCGTCGGTGACCACGACCATGTGGCTCTTCTTACGGCGCATCGTGTCGAGCACGTCCGGCAGCGGCATCGTTTTGTGCACATAGGTGACCGGCATCAGAAGGGACTTGATCGGAACGTCCGGGTCTTCGACCATCGCCTTATAGAGGTGATTCAGATGCAGAATGCCGACCATATGGTCCGGCGTACCGCGATAGACCGGAATGCGCGTAAACGGCGACGCGAACGCGATCTTCATCTGCTGCTCGCGCGGATCGTCCAGGTCGATCGCCACAAGGTCCACGCGCGGCGTGATGACCTCGTACGCCAGCACCTCGTCGAAATCGAACGCCGACTGCAGAAGGTCCGCGGTGTCCTCGTCGACCACGCCCTCGTCCTCGACGGTGTCGAGAATCGTTTCCATATCGTCCTCGGTGACGACGTCGTCGCTCTCCTTCTCTTTCCAGATGCCGGAAAGCAGCTTCAAAAAGCGTTCCAGCAGCCAGATCAGCGGGAACAGCAAAAGCCACAGTCCCGTGATCGGCAGCACGACGAGCTTTGCAAAGCCCTCGGCGCGCTCCGCCGCAAAGATCTTCGGCAGGATCTCGCCGAACGTGATGATGAGTACGGTCATGATCGCCGTTGCGACCCACGCGCCGCTTTCGCCCATCAGCGCGATCGCCAGCGCCGCCGCGATCGACGACGAGCCGATGTTCACAAGATTGTTGCCGATCAGGATCGCGATGAGCCCGGAATCGAATTTTTCACGGAAGCGCAGCGCAAGTCCTGCAAGCCTGCTGCCCTTTTCCTCGGCTTGGTGCCTAAGCTTTGTCGGATTCAGCTGCATAAACGCGATCTCCGCGCCGGAGAACATAGCGGACAGCACGATACAAAGGGCGATCAGAATATAGCGCAGGGTGTTACTCATTGACTTCACCCCCTACGTCGTCCTCGTCGTAGATCTCGCCGACAAGCTCCTCAAGGATGTCCTCGACGGTCAGAATGCCGAGCACCTTTTTGTCGTTGTCCCGGACGATCGCGATATGCGTTTTCGCCTTGCTCATACCGGCAAGCTGCTCGTCGATCGGCGTGCCGACCGTGACATAATACGGCTTGTCCATCACGCGCGACAGCGAAACGTGCCCGCTTCGCTTCAGATATTCTTTCAGATACTTCCGGATCTGCACCACGCCGACGATCGTCCCCTCGCGGTCCACGACCGGCAATCGGCTGTGATTCGTCTGCTCGATGATCTTCACGACCTCTTTCGGGTGCATGGCAAGCGACACGGTCTGCACGTCTTTCAAAGGCACATAGACCTCGCCCACCGGCGTTTCCGTGAAATCCAGCGCGGACTGCATCAGATCCGCCGTGTCCTCGTCGATGTCGTCCTCCTCGTCGAGCGTTTCGATGATGTCGTGCAGCTCCTCCTCGGAAACGGTCGGCTCCTCCTCGTCGTGTACGCGGAACAGCTTTTTGATGCCGTTTGTCAGCGAGGTAAAGACGAAGTTCAAGGGGTACAAAACGCGCATCAAAAACCGCAGAGACGGCGCAACAAACAGCGCAAAGCTCTCGTTGCACGCCTTTGCAATGGTTTTCGGGATCATTTCCGCAAGCAGAAATACCAGCAGCGTCGTCGCAAGCGACGTCGCCGTTGCTCCTGCGCTGCCCCAGTTTAAGCGCACCGCAACAAGCGCGGACAAAGACGCGCAGCCGATGTGCATGATGTTGTTTCCGATCAGAATGGTCGTGAGAGCCGCGTCAAAGTGATCCAATATATACAGAACGCGCTTTGCCGATTTCGATCCGTTGTCCGCGCGGCTCATGATGCGGATGCGGTTGACGGACGCAAGCGAGGTTTCCGCCCCCGCAAAGTACGCGCCGCCGAGTAAAAGCACGAGGAAAAATACAATCAGTCCGATCACGCTCCGGAAGTCGCCGGCCTTGATCTCATTTGCCGTTTCCTCCGAAAGCCATCGTATAAGAGGACTTGGACTACTGTCCACTTCCTAACCACCTGCCTTGTTTCATAGAATAGCTGTATTATACGCGATAATCCCCAAAAACGCAAGGGAAAAGATAGGAAAAGCGGCTGTTTCGCAGCCGCTTTGACACAATCATTAGCTTACTCATAGTGTAAAGCAATGACTTTCGGAATAGTAACAGTCGCGCCCATTACCGTTGTATACGACATTAATCCATCAAAAATACCGTATACCGTAATCCTATCATCCTCTAGGATTCTTACCCCTGTACCATAATTATCAACACATAGATAGATGACGTCATCCCATCTTCCTTTAGTGGCTGCGCGATAAGTCGAATAATAGGACGAAGATGTTGCTTCAGACGCAACTTGAAGGATGTTGCAACTGAACTTAACATATTGACCTTTATATAGATCCGGACTCCTTGCAAGATCGTTATACATCCCTGCTTTACAGTGCTTCTTCAGCCATGTTATCTTTTCCTGTGCTGACAAATCATAGCTTTCACGTTTTAGTTCTTTGCCGCAAACTTTGCATTTTTGAATACGTGTGCCGGAATCAGTATAGGTTGCTTCCTTGATAATCTCCCAGTTTCCTGCTTGATGAGATGCCATGGGAATATCTCGCGTTTCTTCTGTTTTACAATTCTTACATACCCTTTTTTCAATACCTTTTTCAGTGCATGTTGCTTTTTTTGTTATCTTCCAATCGCTAAATTGGTGTTCCAACAATGCCAAAGCATGTGTTTGTTCTTCTCCGCAGATTTCACAAACTCCTGTTTCGATCCCTTCTTCGGTGCAGCTTGCTGGTTTAGTTATCGTCCATTCGTGAACGACATGACCGTTTGCCTCGCCTTCTGTTTCACCACAGCGCGTACAAGTTTTCGGTTCTGTACATGTCGCTTCTATCCATTCATGACCAAGTGCTTCTCCCTCTGTTGCACCGCAACGATCGCATGTTTTCGGGTTTGTGCAGTTTGCATCCAGCCAGTTGTGTCCAAGTGCTTCACCGTCGGTTTCGCCGCATCTGTCGCACGTTCTCGGCTCTGTGCAGCTTGCTTTCTTCCAATCATGACCGAGCGCTTCACCTTCGGTTTCTCCACATCGAGTACATGTTCTGGGAGACGTACAAGTTGCATTTGTCCATTCGTGTCCTAACGCCGCACCTTCCGTTTCACCGCACAAAGCACATGTCCTCGGTTCTGTGCAAGTTGCTTCCTTCCACTCATGCTTACAGCCACAGCCCGCTAACAACAGAGCAACAAAACAGCATAGAATTGTTGTAGATACGATCAACTTAATTTTTCTATTCATATTGCCCCTCCATAATCTTTTTCATAACGAATATACTCAATATTTGAGTTTTTGTCAATACTCAAACATTGAGAGTGTTATATTGCTCGCAAGTGAGGGTGTTATGAATTATCGTACAAGAATTCGGGCAGTCAGAGAAGATCGCGACCTGACGCAAAAACAGATCGGCGAAGTTCTGCAGAAGTCCCAGCAAGGGTATAACCACATCGAGGACGGACGCGCGGAGCTGAAGATCGACGACCTGATCCGTTTGTGCCGGTTTTACAATTTATCGGCGGATTATCTGATCGGGCTCACAGATACGGTCAAAAAGTTGGACGAGGATTGAATCCCCGTCCTTTGTAGTTCAGATTGTATAAAGCTATTATGAAAGTGCAACGCGTTATAAATCGAGCCATTCCACCGCGCCGGTTTTGATATCATAGACCGCGCCTTTGATTTCGATATCTTCCGGGTCCGGTTCTTTCAGAAACGCTCTTTTAAGGACCTTCACGCCGTGCGCCACGTTCAGGCGGCATGCCTTGTTTGGATCGCGTTCCATGCCGATCGCCTTCTGAATGTCCCCGGTGATAAAGGAGATGTGTCCGTCCGCTTCGCCGTGCAGCGCTGCGCCGACCGCCCCGCAGCCGGTATGCCCGAGCATGAGAACGAGCTTGCAGCCGAGATGCGAAACCGCGTATTCCACGCTGCCGATCTGATGCTTGTCCAGCACATTTCCCGCGACGCGAATCACAAACAAATCGCCGATCCCGGCATGAAAAATCTGTTCCGGAATCACGCGCGAATCCGAGCAGCAGATCACAACCGCATACGGATGCTGCCCGTGCTCCGCGGTCTCCCTGCGCAAAGCCGCATTTCCATGCTCCATGAAATACCGGTTGCCCTCGTTCATACGCTCGATGATATCCATGTTTCCGCCCTCCTGTTTGCATCAGTATAGCACAAAAGCGGCCCTTTGCGCAACCGTCTCCGTCTTTTCCTGCGTCACCGCAATTCTTTCTGTTGATTATTTTGTGCAAATGATATATAATATCAGTATTATCGGAGGCGAAACGGCGCGGGCGCTGACTGCGGACCGTTCCGTCTCCGGAAAGCGGACGGTGGATCGTATGGAGACCAATTATTATGAATGGTACAGCGACAATCTGCAGCGCGACATGCCGATCAAGGTCTACGGGCAAGCGGGCAAGCCGGTTCTGTTCATTCCGTGTCAGAACGGCAGATTCTACGACTTTGAAGACTTCGGTATGGCGAACGCTCTGTCCGGATGGATCGACGGTGGAAAGATCCTGGTCTTCTCGATCGACACGATCGACGTTGAGACGTGGAGCAACCGCGACGGCGATCCGTATTGGCGCATCCGGCAGCACGAGCGCTGGATCGACTACATCACGCGCGAGGTCGTTCCGTTTTTCCGTTCCTATGCCAACGAAAAGAACGGCTGGGAGGGCTATCCCGGCGTGATGACGTTCGGCTGTTCGATGGGCGCAAGCCACGCGCTGAACCTGTATCTGCGGTTTCCCGACCTGTTCGACCGCTGTCTCGCGTTAAGCGGCGTTTACCATGCATCCTACTGCTTTGGAGATTACTCGGACGAGATCGTATACCTGAATTCTCCTGCGGATTATATGGCGGAGCTGCCCTATGATCATCCGTTCATCGCGGAGTATAACCGCCACCGCGCAGTCATCTGCACGGGGCAGGGCGCCTGGGAGGAGCCGTGGAGCACGCGGGCGATGGACGAGCATTTTCAGCGGCTCGGCATTCACGTCTGGGCTGACTACTGGGGATACGACGTCAACCACGATTGGCCGTGGTGGTTCAAGCAGGCGAACTACTTTCTCCCCTATCTTCTCGACTGAAAGGAGACTTTTATGAATTTCGTTTACATTTCGCCGAACTTTCCGGAAAATCATTGGCTGTTCTGCCGTGGGCTCAAAAACAACGGCGTCAGCGTATTCGGCGTCGGCGACTGTCCGTACGACAATCTTACTCCGGAGCTCAAGGATTCTTTGACAGAGTACTACAAGGTCTCCTCCCTCGAAAACTACGACGAGGTCTACCGCGCCGTGGCGTATTTCGCATATAAGCACGGGCGGATCGACTATCTGGAATCCAACAACGAATACTGGCTCGAAAGCGACGCCCGGCTTCGCAGGGATTTCCATATCACCACCGGGTTTTTGCCGGAGGATATGCCGCAGGTCAAATACAAATCCCGCATGAAATCGCGATATATCGACGCAGGGATTCCCGTGGCGCTGTATCATCTGGTCGATGACAAGGCGGGCTGTCTGGCGTTCATCGAAAAGGTCGGCTATCCGGTCATCGTCAAGCCTGACAACGGCGTCGGCGCGATCGACACACTGCGCATCCATAGCGAAGCGGACCTTGATGCGTTCTTTGCGCGCAAGGACGACAAGCAGTACATCATGGAGGAATACATCGACGGAAGCGTCGTATCGTATGACGCCATCATCGACGGAAACGGCGAACCGATCTTTGAAGCGGGCAATCTGACCATCGACAACATCATGGACATCGTCAATGAGCGACGGAGCTGCCGCGTGATGATCCGTGCGCATCTGCCGGAAGCCCTACGCGATATGGGACGCGCAGCGGTCAAGGCGTTCGGCGTGAAAAAACGCATGGTGCATTTTGAATTCTTCCATTTGAATCGCGATCAGCGCATCGGCAAAGAAGGTGCGTATGCGGGTCTGGAGGTCAACATGCGTCCCTGCGGCGGCATTCTGCCTACGATAATCAATTATGCTTACAGCACCGACGTTTATCAGATCTGGGCGGATATGATCGTATTCGGCGAAAGCAAGAAAGCCGTCGGCGACCATCAATACTGCGTTCTGGCGGGTCGCCGCAACGAACGATCTTACGTCATGACCCGCGAAGAGGTCCTTCGCGAATACCGGGATCATATCGTCGAGGATTCTACCGTCGACCCTGCGCTGGCGACGGATATGGGCGATTATATCTTTCTCGCCCGCTTCCCGACCTGGGAAGAAGTGCTTGCATTCTACGATCGCGTCCTGAAAGAATGCTGATATCCACAGAAACGAAAAGACGCTCGAAAAGGCGTCTTTTTTGTATCTCCAAACAAGAATCCGCCTGTTTACGTCTGAGACACAGTATATGTTTATTATTGTCATTCTGAGTCGAAGTCGAAGAATCTTTAAGATCCTTTGTCATCCCTGCGGGATTCCTCAGAATGGCACCGTAGGGAACGCCGACTTCATCACGTCATCTCGACAACCCTTCCGTCTCGGCTTCGCCGATCCGCCCTCCCTGTGTAAGGAAGGGCAATATCGTGCCGACGTCTCGTAGGGAGCGTCCTCCCGAACGCCCCGTAAAAATAGATTCTCCGGCAGTAGAATCGACATGAACCTTCCCGCAGGGAAGATATCACCGCCGAAGGCGATATCACCTGCAAAGCAGATATCACGCGCGCGAAGCGCGCATATCACTTTTTCGTCGCCTCAGGATGACACCGTAGAGACGACGTCTGCGGTGACGAAAAAAGAGACACTCGTTTGAGTGTCTCATGGATTCCGGCAGCTGCCTATCTTCCCGGGCCGTCTCCAGCCAAGTATTGTCGGTGTATGTACGCTTAACTTCTGTGTTCGGAATGGGAACAGGTGGGACCGCACAGCTTAACCACCGGAAAGGTGTCGTTGCCAAGCAACTTGAAAACTGCATATTCGTAATTCACTTTGATCAAGCCCTCGACCGATTAGTATCGCTCAGCTCCGCGCATTGCTGCGCTTCCACCTGCGACCTATCAACCTTGTAGTCTTCAAGGGGTCTTACTTCATTGCTGAATGGGAGATCTTATCTTGAGGTCGGCTTCACGCTTAGATGCCTTCAGCGTTTATCCGCTCCGCACATGGCTACCCAGCTGTGCCGCTGGCGCGACAACTGATTCACCCTTGGTGCGTCCATCCTGGTCCTCTCGTACTAGGGACAGCGCCTCTCAAATCTCCTACGCCCACGATGGATAGGGACCGAACTGTCTCACGACGTTCTGAACCCAGCTCGCGTGCCGCTTTAATTGGCGAACAGCCAAACCCTTGGGACCTACTCCAGCCCCAGGATGCGACGAGCCGACATCGAGGTGCCAAACCTCCCCGTCGATGTGGACTCTTGGGGGAGATAAGCCTGTTATCCCCGAGGTAGCTTTTATCCGTTGAGCGACGGCAATTCCACTC
>JAEEGJ010014407.1_pt1 | contig 18785 bp, 15 predicted proteins | sample 8958761 | NCBI WGS metagenome assembly JAEEGJ01 (sample SAMN16246546, study PRJNA631951) | gut metagenome | biome: gut microbiome; feature: rumen; material: RS-attached | host: Bos | place: Iran: Karaj | collected 2018-10
GGATGGTTATTCTGAATATTGGTTTGACGGCTATATTGCCAAGACCAAAACTTGTGTTGACGGAACTCCAGAAACGACAGAACGTTATCAGGAAAAGTACGATTCGATTTTAGCAGAATGCCTTGAATTGATTGAGAAAGAGTCTAAAGCTTCCAAATAAATTTTAGTTCCTTGTTCCTAGAAAATCACGAAGGCGTTGGCATGACTATCCATAAATTTATTCGCTTGTTTAGTTTGACTGTTGCTTCGCTTTTCTGGGCGAGTTGTTCGGATTCAAATCCGCAATTTCCGATGTCGCCATCAGCAAATCCTGATTCATCGTCTGATGCAAATGAAAGTAGCTCTAGCGAATTATCAAGTTCTGCAGTAGCGCCTGAATCAAGCTCTTCCGATACGCCTCCACAAAGTTCTTCTTCTGAATCCGCATCGAGTTCGTCGGGCGTTGAAAGTTCGTCTGGCGCTAACAGCAGTTCAAGTTCTGCTGAGTATGTATTAGCGAGAGACCCTTCTGTGAGTTGTGAAAAAGTATGGCAACAAGTTTCTATTTGTGCAAAAGAATATTCTTGTGATGAACTGAAAACTATTTTAGAGAAAAAACAATCGGTTTCCGAAAAACTTCTGTCTTATTGGGAAGAAGAATTGGAATCATGTGAAGGTATCTCTGAAATGTCTCCGGCGGTTTATGGCTGTAGTCCTTGTTGCTCTACTAAGTTGTTTTTCAAAATGTGGTGTTCAAATGGCGACACTTACGCTCACTATGTGACCGATGAAAATAAAAAAGTTTATACAAGCATTCAAGAATACAATGAAATTCAAGGAATTGTTCCAGAGAATTTAACAGAATCGTGTCCGCAAGGAGAGTATGCTTTGTTTGTTGATGTTCTTGCGGACGTACAGACAACTTTGTATGAAAAGTTGTCTAAGCAACTTGAAGAAAATTCATCTTTGACTGAAAAAGGCAAGGCATATTTGGAAAGACTTTTGGACCAAGAGAAAAAAGCTTTGAAGGGGTATTTATATCCTTATTTGTTTGATTATTATGAAGAATATAGTGATTGGTATGGCTACAAAATGAAACAAGCCTCGAAAAATTGGTTCAATGGTTATATTGCCAAAACCAAAACTTGCGAAGACGGCACGCCTGTAATAACGGAACGCTACCAGCAAAAATATGATGCAATTCTTGCCGAGTGTATTGAAATTATCGAAAATGAAGTCAAGGCTGCTAGCGCTGAAGAATAGATTGTTGCTGTGCGATATTGACGGAATGTCAACGTTTTTTGTTTGTTTTGAATGTCTTTTGAAAAATCGATTTTGATAAATTATATGTTGAAGAAAAAAGGAGAATCTTATGAATATTCGAAAATTTTGGCGCTTGAGTTGCTTGACTGTTGCATCACTTTTTTGGGCGAGTTGCTCGGAATCCAATCCTCAATTTTCTATGGCTCAGGCGGCGAATCCGGATTCATCTGCTGATGCGAATGGGGAAGGTTTTGGCGATGAATCTTCGAGTTCTGCCGTAGCGCCTGAATCGAGTTCTGCGGCAGAAATTGAATCAAGTTCCACCGATGCTCCGATACCTCCTAGTTCCTCGTCTACAGTGTCTGAGGTGAGCTCATCTAGTGAAACGCCTTCTTTGGGTAGTTCTAGTTCTTCAATTGCTGGAAGTTCCTCTAGTGCTGCGAGTTATATCTTGGCTAGAGATCCTTCTGTGACTTGCTATGCTAATTCTTATATGGGAACGACGGCTTGCAGTAGTACAAAAGATATTTCTTGTGAAGATTATAAAAAGTATTTGGGTTCGGATACAACGTTGTCTGAAAAAATTATCTCAAGATGGGAAAGTGCTCTCCAGTCTTGCGGTGCTGTTAAGGACTTGTTTCGGGAAGAACCGCTTTATGGCATCTCTTATGGGGGCTGCCCAATGCGTATGTTTGTGGACATGAAATGTTCTAATGACAGCTCTTATAGCGATGTTAAATTAGATGGGAAAAAATTCTATACGAGCCAAAAAGAATATGATGAGGCTCATGGCGTCGCGCCAGATGTTATTGTAAAAAATTGCCCGCAGGGAGATTTTGCCTTATTTACGGATGTCCTTGCTGATGTGCAGAAAAAATTGTATGAGATTGTTTCTGGATGGCTTATGGAAAATGTAGAAAGGGATCCTTTGGAACAAGATTATTTAGATAGTCTTTTGGATTACGATAATAAAACTCTAAAGGGGCGCGCTCCCTATATTGTAGGGGATGTGGATGAAGATGCTCGGTTGAGTCTGCTTTCTAATTATTGGTTTGATGGCTACATTGCAAAGACGAAAACCTGCGAAGATGGCACGCCTGTAATCACGGAACGTTACAAAGAAAAGTACAATGCGATTCTTGCAGAATGCCTTAAAATTATCGAGGCAAATTTAAAGCCTGTTAGCAAATAGGTATCCTAACCACTACAAGCCACAAACCACTGCGCCGGAGCGCTATCTTCCCAGCGTTTCGCGGTAGGTGTGGACGGCGTCCTTGTAATTGCTGACCGCTTCTGCAATGCGGTCGGCAAGGTCCTGCTGGCCAACCTTCGTCATCATGTAGGCTTCATCTTCTTCGTTGCTGATAAAGCCAAGTTCAATGAGCACAGCGGGCATCATGGCGCCTACGAGAACCATAAATCCAGCACCGCCAACGCCTGTGTTCATTTTCCTGATTTTTCCGCCTTCAAAACTGTCGAGCAATTTTTCAGTAAATAAGTAGCTAGTTTGTTTGTACTGTTCGAGCCTAGCTTCGAGCTTGAACCATTCCAGCGGTGAAAGTTCGTCCTTCGCGTTCTTTTCGCCGTAGAGTGTAGCGACCGCGTTTTCACGACGGGCTATGGCCTTGTCTTCTTCGCTTTCCGGGGCGCGCAATACGTAGAACTGGAATCCCTGGATCTGCTTCTTGCGTTCTTCGGTCGCGTCAATCGCGTTGCAGTGCAAGCTGATGAACAGGTCTCCATCCCATTGGTTTGCAAGTATGGCGCGTTGGCTGAGCTCAATGAAAACGTCCTTGCTGCGGGTGAGCTTGACGTTGAAGCCTTCATCGGCGAGGTTCTTTCTCAAGAGTTTTGCAACTGCAAGTACGATATCTTTTTCTTGTGCTCGTTTGCCCGATGCGCCTGGGTCCTTGCCTCCATGACCGGGATCGATCACGATGGTGCGGACTTCGCGTGTGCCTGCAATTTCTGCTTTGGGCGGCTTCGGTTTTACGACAACCGGCGCTGTCGGTTTTGGTTCTGCAACCTTGGGCGCTTCTGGTTTTGCAACCGGCTTTTCTACAAAGTTCTTTGATTCCGGAATGGGCTTGGCTGCTTTTGTATCAATCAAAGCAGTCCTGAAAGAAATTTTCTTTGCATCGTTTTCGGCAATCCAGATATGCCCGTTATCAAGTTTGGGAGCTTGCGAAAGTTCAATCGTACGGCCGTTGCGGCTCATGTACGGAATGCCAACGGCAAACTTGAGCGTATCCCTGGGGGAGACAATCGAAAAAGTTTTTTGCACCGGATACCAGCGAAACGATCCTTTGACTTCGCGAGCAATCGTCTCCACATCGACCCTTGCCGAAGCAGCAAGGGCTAAGCTACATGCAATTAGTAGCAAAGCAAAAATTAGCGATAGGCCTTGGCGGCGCGAGCCATTTCCATCTTGGCGTCGCGGACTAAGATGTCTTGTCGCTTGTCGTGTTGATCCTTGCCTCGGCATATTCCTACTTCGAGTTTTGCGATACGGTTCTTAAAGTACAGTTTCAGCGGGATGATGGTACAACCTTTCAATTCCTTCGCCTTGCGCATCTTTTGGATTTCGTGCCTGTGGGCGAGGAGCTTGCGGCGGCGTGCCGGAAAGTGGTTGAATCGGTTTGCGAAAAGGTATTCGTCAATGTGGGCCCCGACAAGCCAAAGTTCATCTTTGTTCTCGTCGATATCAATCCATGCTTCGCCCAATGTGCATTTGCCATCGCGGATAGATTTGACTTCTGACCCGATGAGCATGATTCCTACTTCAAATGTTTCATCCACAAAGTAAAGGTGATTAGCCTTTCTGTTCTGGATAACAGGCGTACTAGATTCTTTCTTTGCCATCTTTAGGAACAAAAGCCTCTTCTTCTAAGTCGAAAGGAAGCTTATTGATTTTTTCGATTAAATCCTTGCTGGGTTCGAAAACCGGACGTGTCTGGGCGGGGATATTGACCAACTCGCCAGTCTTAGGGTTCCGGGTGCGGCGTTCCTTGCGCTGTTTATTTTTGAAGCGACCGAATCCACGCAGCTCGATGTTGCTGCCTTCGATAACAGAATTAGAAATCGCGTTGATGAGTTCTTCCACGATGACTTTGGTCTTTACTTGCGTAAATCCAGTCTGGGAAGCGATTTCATCAACGAGTTCCTTCTTAGTTATGTTGGACTGAGTCGCCTTCATATTAATGAATTTACAATATTTTTTGCGAACAGTTAGCCTTTTTTGCTCCAACCGATGCTTTTTTTGTGTCCGTGGGGCACAGCTTCGTCCAAAGCCTGCTGCAATTCGGGGCAACCTTCGCCTGTGATCGCCGATGTGATGACCACTTTCTGGCGGTGCTTCTTGAATTCCTTGATGGCATTTTCGATGCCGAGGTCGCTCTTGTTGAGGGCAACGACGAAATTCTTTTCGGCAAGCTTCGGGTGGAATGCTTTGAGTTCATCCTTCAAGACCTTGAACTGCTCGTAAGCGTTTTCGGCAAAACCGTCAATCACAAAGAGCAACGTGTGTGTACGTTCGATGTGCTTGAGGAACTGGTGGCCAAGGCCCTTGCCTTCGCTCGCGCCTTCCAAGAGACCCGGAATGTCTGCGACCACAAAGCTGTGGCCGTTCACCTGAACAATGCCGAGCACCGGTTCAAGCGTGGTAAACGGATAATCGCCAACCTTTGGACGGCCGCTAGAAATCTTGTTCACGAGGCTGGACTTGCCCGCGTTCGGGAATCCGACAAGGCCAACGTCTGCCATGAGCTTGAGTTCGAGGAAGAGTTCGCGGACTTCGCCCTTTTCGCCCGGAGTGCACTTGCGCGGGGCCTGCACCTTCGGGGTTGCGAAATGCTGGTTGCCCATGCCTCCCTTGCCGCCACGTGCGGCAATCCATTTCTGGCCCGGTTCAGTCAAGTCGGTGAGGATATGGCCCTGTTCGTCCTTGACGATCGTTCCGCGAGGAACGCTGATAATCAAGTCATCGGCGGATGCACCGGAGCAGCGCTTGGCGCCGCCGGGCTGGCCGTTCTTTGCCTTGTAAATTCGGGTATGGCCCATGTCGAGGAGTGTGGTGTACTGTTCGTTCACCTGCAAAATGACATGGCCGCCGCGACCGCCGTCACCGCCATCGGGGCCGCCGAGGGGCACGAACTTTTCACGATGGAAACTGCAGATGCCGTCGCCGCCTCTGCCAGAGCGTACTTCAATGGATTTTTCGTCTAAGAACATGCGCCAAATTTAGAAATTTTTGATGAAATTCATAGAGTACAAATTTCACCTCCAAAAACAAAAAGCGTCAAAACTCGTTAAATTGATGATTTTTTGACGAAAATGTTGGGCTTCTCAACAACGAAAAAAGTTACCGAGGTTTTCTCGGTAACTTTTGAAATTTTTGCTTGGAATCTACTTCCTACAGTCTACTTCTAACTTCCTGCTAAACAAGGCTCGTGGTTTCGTCCAATCCGAGAGCGATGTTCATGTTCTGGATGGCGGCGCCGCTTGCGCCCTTGCCCAGGTTGTCGATAATCGTCGTCACCTGCATGATGTTTTCGTTGCCAAACACCTGGATGCGGGCGTTGTTCGTGTCGTTGCAGACCGTCGGATCGAGGCGACCGTTGAACAGTGCCGGAGCGGCTTCGTACTTCATCACCTTCACGAAGTTGCTGCCTTCGTAATGCTTGGCGAGGATTTCGGTCAAGTCTTCCGGGCTCACTTTCTTGGTGAGCATGTTCGGGATGATGGCGACCGTCACGGCCATGCCCTTGGAGTAGGGGCCGAGCACCGGATTGAAGAACGGGGCGTTGTCAAGGCCGCAGACCTTCTTCATTTCGGGGAGGTGCTTGTGGGCGAGCGCGAGCGCGTAGGGGGCGGGAGCCATGATGGCCTTCGATTCGCCGGCCTTGTGACTCAAGTTTTCTTCGGCTTCGTATTCGGCAATGAGCTTCTTGCCGCCGCCGGAGTAACCGGTGATGCTGTAAGCGGCGAGGTTAGCACTCTTTGGGAGGATTCCTGCTGCAACGAGCGGATACACACCAAGGATAAAGCCGGAGGCGTGGCAACCGGGGTTTGCAATGCGCTTGCTCTTGGAAATCGCTTCGCGCTGTGCGGCCGAAAGTTCCGGCATGCCGTATGTCCAAGCCGGGTTCACGCGGTGAGCCGTGGAGGCGTCGATGATGCGCGTGTTCGGGTTTGTGCAGAGGGCGGCGCTTTCGATGGATGCTGCATCCGGCAGGCACAGGAACGTGACATCGGATTCGTTGATCATCTTCTGTCGTTCGTTCACATCCTTGCGGAGTTCCGGATTGATCTTGAGAATTTCCAGATCGTTGCGCTTGGCTAAGCGTTCGTAAATTTGCAGGCCGGTCGTTCCTGCTTCGCCATCTACAAAAATTTTGAACATTTGATAATGGAGTGGTTGGTGGTTAGTGATTAGTGGTTAGGTTTGGGGTCGCACACGATGTGTGCTTTGAGGTATGGGGTCGGCACTTCGTGCCTTTGAGTCGGCGCCTATGGCGCGATTATTTTTGCTCAAAGGGAGCATTGGCGACCGTGCTCATACCCCAAAGGGGCGAAAGCCCCGTGCTCATGCCTATTACTTATTCGCGCCGCAGCACTTCTTGTACTTCTTGCCGGAACCGCACGGGCACGGGTCGTTACGTCCGACAACCGGACCTTCGTGACGGACAGTTTCCTGCTTCACGGCACGGCCATCGTAGAAGAACCATGCACCGCCGACCTTGTGGAATTCGCCAAGTTCGTGGTGGTTGCGGGTAATGTTGCCCTGCTTGAAACGGGCGACAAATTCGACCCAGCCGATGTTCTTTTCGTCTTCGGTCTTGGTCTGCTTGATTTCGATGCCGAGCCATTCGGACTGGCGGCTCCAAGCTTCTACGCTCGGTTCGTCAAAGTCGTCGCGCTGGGTGACTTCGAGGGAATCCTTGAGCCATGCGATTTCGTGCTTGGCGTATGCCGTGTAGCGGGAGCGCATCAAAGCTTCCGGGGTCGGTGCAAGTGTAGTCTTCTTAATAATCGGTTCGCAGCAGTCGCAGTAGGCTTTGCCAGAACCGCAGGGGCATAAATCGTTTGCCATAGTAAAATCCTTATTTAAAACTGGGCTAAAAATAAAAAAATTTGATAAACCTGTGGAGCCCTTCGCGCTTTTTTTACAAGTCCCAAGTCTATAAAAAAGGAGATGCCCGCTCGGTGGCGGGCATGACAATTTAATGCTCTGGATTCTTCGCGGTTATTCGCCGCTCAGAATGACCTCGGAACACTTTGGCGATTCTGCACATTGTAGGCCCGAGGAGTTCTCTGTTCAAACTACAGGCACTTCTTCATAATCCAGAACTCTTCCTTGCCTTCGCGGCCCGGAATGCTGTTCGTGGGCTTGATGCGTTCGACAATGTCGAACACGCCGTCCAAGCGTGCCATGAGTTCGCCTTCGCTCATGCAGTGCGGAGGCCCCTGCATGGTCTTGCCGTTCATGAGCGGGTACATGAGGCAGATGAACACGCCTTCGTCCTTCATCATCTTGTAGCAGACTTCGAAGAATTCGTCGCGGCGGCCCGGGTGGATTGCCGAGAACGTGCCGTAGTCGTAAATGATGTCGAACTGCTGGCCCCCGCGCTTGGCGTCTTTCGGCGAAAGCGTGAACAAGTCGAGGTCGAGCGAGCGCAGGTTCTTGTGCTTGCGGCTCAGATGGTCCAGTTCATCGACAGCGGTCGGGGCAAAATCCACGGCCAAAACTTCGTGTCCACGCAAAGCCCAAGCCTCTGCGTCATAGCCGAACCCGGCGCCGGGAATCAGCACAGTGCCCTCGGCGGGGCAGGAGGGGTGCTTGAAAAACTCAAGCAGGGCAGGGGTCGCCTTCTTGAAATTCCAGTAGTCCTTGCCTTCGGCATAAAGATTGTCCCAGAATTCCGGGAGGTTTTGCGTTAACATTCTTTACCTTCCTTTTTGTACGCTAATTGTCCACACGCGGCAAGGATGTCCCTACCGCGTGGATTGCGGATCGTTATTTGAATTTCTGCAGCTCGCACGGCGGCGAGGAAGTCTTCCACCTGTTCGGGGGTGGGGGCGTGGAGCGTCGGGTCGTCGCCGTCGTTAAGCACGATGGCGTTCACCTTTACGCGGCGCGGGGCGCAAATGCGGATGAGCTCTTTTGCGGCCTTGGGCGTGCAGGTGATGTCCTGGATGAGCACGAACTCGAACGTCACATAATTATCGGTGCGGCGGATGTATTCGTCAACCGCGTCCAAAAGTTTTTCGATGGGCCATGTCTTGTTCACCGGCATCACGGACGAACGGTATTCGTTGTTCGTGCTGTTGAGGCTCACGGCGAGGCAGCAGGGCGTATTGCGGTCCACGAGCTCCTTGATTTTCGGGACGACTCCCGAAGTGCTCACGGTCATGCGCTTTGCGCCCATGTTGAAAAGTTTCTGGTTGTGCAGCGTGCAGCAGACGCGGTGGACATTTTCCAAGTTGTTGAGCGGTTCGCCCATGCCCATGAAGATGATATTCGTGACCTGGGCCGTGCCGCCTTCTTCATTCTGGAAGCCGTTGTCTTTGAGGTACCAGTTCACGTTGATGATTTCTTCGAGGATTTCACCCGCTTCGAGGTTACGCGTGAACCCCATCTTGGCGGTTCGGCAAAATGCGCAGTTCATGGCGCAGCCGACTTGCGTCGAGACGCATACGGAATAGCGCCCATTGGCCGGAATCATCACCGTTTCGATATGGTGGCCGTCTTCGGTCTCGAAAAGCCACTTGACCGTCCCATCGACAGAAACGGAGCGTTGGGCTTCCTTGAGGCCGCAAAGCGTGAACTGTTTCGCCATTTTTTCGCGGAGAACCGGGGAAATGTTCACCATTTCGTCGTAAGAACGCACCTGCTGGCAAAAAAGCCATTTTTGAATCTGGTCGGCGCGATAAGGCTTTTCGTCAACGTCACGAAGCCAAGCTTTGAGCTCGTCGGTTGTCAAAGTCTTTATGTTGCGCTGCCATTCCATGGCCATAAAAGATAGAAAATTTTAAGCTTTTTGTTAAGGGCTACGGCTTGCGCAATCCTCCCGCTTTGCGTATGTAGTTTAAGCATGGATTCGTGCTGTCGGCGGCTTTCTTTGCATGGTCTGCAGAGTTGCGATTCTGTTTTGCGCACTGTTGCCAAAAGAGATGTTGATAGATGCTGTCCAGTTCGTCCATGAGTGAACTCATGCTTGTTTTAAGGGCGATTGCGAGTTGAGAGAGCGTGTCTATGGAGGGGATACGTTTGCCGCATTCCATCTGCGATATGAATTGCCTTGAAATCCCGGATTCGATGGATAGCGACTGCTGCGTATGGCTTCGCTTTTGCCTTATCGAAATCAGAAGAAGCCTGATTGCCTCGTGTAATAGGGCGGTCTCGTAATTCATTGTCATGATATTTTAAGAAAATCGTCAACAACTGAGTGCATGCAATAGTTTGCAAAATATGATAATTCTTTGATACTAATTGATTCTTAAAAATTTATTGTCATAAAATGACATTAACGGTGAAATCTATAAATATATTTTAATTCTAATACACCTTTTGAAATTTCAGAAAAAGGGGCTCGGAGCCTTTACGCTTGTGTACGCAAAGTCGCGTTTTTTTGAATTTTTAGGGGATTTATTGATTATTTTTCGGGTATCAAAAGAAATCTCAAGGGGTCTATAATGATTGACGTAAAAGGAAAATGGTGCCTTGTAACGGGCGGATGCCGTGGTGTCGGGCGCCTCATCGCTATCGAAATGGCTAAACTCGGCGCAAACCTCATATTGCAGGGGCGCGACAAAAGCCATGCCGAAAAAGTGATTGCTGAACTCGCTCCGTACGGTGTTCAAGTGAAGGCGGTGGGCTGCAATCTCGAAAGCGAGTCCGAAATTGATGCCATGCTGGCCGAAATCGATGCGCTTCAAGTGCAGGTCGATCTCGTGTTCAACAATGCGGGCCTCATGAGTCAATATTTCACCGACTATCTCGCCAATACCATGGAAGACTTCCACCATGCGATGGCGGTGAATTTCTTTGCGCCGATAAAGATAGCCTACCACTTCTTGCCTGGCATGATCAAGCGCGGTTTTGGCCGCATGCAACTCACCACGAGCGGTATCGCGAACGAACCGGAATTGATGGGATATGCCTGTGCGAAGGCCGCCCTCACCAAGTTCGTGAAGGATTTCGCCTGCAAACTTAATGGTACGGACGTGATGATGAACGTGATGGATCCGGGTTGGCTCCGTACGGATTTGGGTGGCCCGAATGCTCCGAATGCCCCCGAAACGGTTATTCCTGGAGCTCTCGTGAGCGTGCTCCTCGACGATAAAAAGAGCGGCCGCTGGTTCAGCGCGCAGGATTATGTGGGCATGGCCATCGCAGACGCCGTGGAAGCCGGACGTAAAGTTTCCGCTTAAAAATCACCTTTCTTTACATGAAACCCCGCTTAATTGCGGGGCTTTTTTTGTTTTTTCTTTCAAAAAACGAAAAAATGTGCATTTTCGCACGCCACTTGCAAAAGTTTTCTTTTATTTTACGGCAAACTTTCAAAAAACTTGCAATTTTGCAAATAATAATTTAAGTTTAAAATAGGTCTAGTCCCAAGAATTGCAAGGTGTGTGTGATGTCTTTTTTGAATAAATATTCATTTTCCAAAGAGACGATAAGGGAATTGGAAAATTCCGACATCCCGCTTGCGGTCTATCAACTTGTTGATGGATCTGTTCAGACTATTCTTGTTTCGGACGGGCTTGTCCGCTGGCAAGCACCCGGCATGACTCGCGAAAATTTGCTTCTCCACCTCAATACGGACATGTACAAGAACGTCCATCGCGAGGATATTGTCTTTATTGCGACCAAGGCGAAAGAATTTGCGAAATCCAAGGACTCCCGCTACGAAGTCGTCTATCGCGAAAAACTGTATGGCAAGGATGAGTACCGCGTGGTGCACGCCATGGGCTACCACCGTTGTTTTGACGACGGGACGGTTTATGCCGTTTTCGTTTATGATGACGTGACTGCGGCGCTGGAATCGAATGGCGGCAAGCGCCAGGAATTTGACAACAGCATTATAGAGTTCTTGAATACGGACAAGGTCGAGCCGTTTGTCATTGTCGATGCGAAAACGCACGAGATTTATATGATCAGCGCTTCCGCCGAGAAAATCTGGACGCCGGTCAGGGCGTTTTTCCCGGGCATCACTTTCGAGGAGTATTTCTTCGATTCGGGAGATCGCCCGCTGATTACTATAGAAGAAGTCCTTGAACAAGGCGAAGTGCTCGTGCAGAATTCCCGCACTGGCGGTGATTTGATTCTGAAAGCGACTCTCATCAAATGGCATGGCAAGGAAGCCATTCTTCATCGCATAAGCGAACGGACCGACCGCTACTTTGATTCCTTGACGGGGCTTCCGAATTTGGAATACAGCCGCATGCGCGGTGAAGATTTCGTTGACGGTATCAGGAATGAGGGTGGCGTACCTGCGGTCGTTTTCTTTGACGTTGTCGGGATGAAACTCTACAACAATGCCAATGGTTATGACAAGGGCAACGAGTTCCTGATTCTTTTTGCGGCGTTCCTCAAAAAGCAGTTTTCGGATAACTTGGTCTGCCGCATTGCCAATGACCATTTTATTGTTGTTGCTGGCACGGAAAATCTCGAAGAACGGCTGAACGAAATTCGCAGGAATGTCAAGGCGACCGTTTCGAAGATTTCGATGGACATAAACATCGGCATTTGCAAGATTGGCGAGGGCGAATCGATTCTGGAAACTTGCGAAAAAGCGAAAATCGCCTGCAAGGTCCAGAAAAAATCAAGTGATAATTTTATCCGCTATTATGACGAGGATTTGCGCAAGGCGCTGATTTTGCAGAACTACGTCGTGAACCACATCGACGAAGCCATCAAGAATGGCTACATCAAGGTGTATTACCAGCCGGTTGTCCGTACGATTACGGAGTCGTTCTGCGGTATGGAGGCTCTGGCCCGCTGGATTGACCCGCAATACGGATTCTTGAATCCGGCGGCTTTTATCGGCGCATTGGAGGAGTCCCGCCAAATTCACAAGCTCGATAGCCATGTCATTCAGGTGGTCTGCAAGGAACTGCGTGAAGAATTGGACCGCGGAAACCCGATTGTCCCTGTTTCGTTTAACCTTTCGCGTTTGGATTTTATCGGCTGCGATATTTTCGAGGTTGTCGAGCGGGCGCTTGAAACGTACAGAATCGAACGCGAGTATATTCGTGTCGAAATCACTGAAAGCATCATGGCTTCGAATGCTTATGTCCGCAGTGAAATCGAACGGTTCCGCCTTGCCGGCTACGAAGTCTGGATAGACGATTTTGGAAGCGGCTATTCGTCGCTCAACACGCTCAAAGATTACAAGTTTGATGAACTGAAAATCGACATGGTGTTCCTCTCGAACTTTAACGAGGCCTCCCGTACCATCATCCGTTCGACAGTCCGTATGGCAAAAAATCTTGGACTGAAAACTCTTGCCGAAGGTGTCGAGACCAAGGAACAGATGGAATTTTTGAAGGGGATTGGCTGTGAAAAAGTGCAGGGCTATTTTTACGGAAAACCTCTGCCTTTAAAGGATACGCTCGATCACATGGCGTCCATCGGAATGCATGTCGAAAATCGAAAGACTCGTCATGTGTATTCCCGACTCGGCAAGCTCGATTATCTGGTGGATTCGCCCAAGGCCATCGTGTCCTTTGAAAACGCTGCGTTCAAGTTCCTTTTTGTGAACCAGCAGTTCGAAGAGCAACTCCTGAGCCTTGGCTATGAGAATTTCAAGGATGTCGAACAGGATTGCAATGACTTGCAAAATCCTTTGTACCAAAAACTTTGCAAGGCGGAATGTATTGCGTACAAGGCGCCTCAGCAGACGACTTATGCGACTCATGGAACCTACGTGTTTTTGAGTGCCCGCCTGATAGCCGATATCAACGATTGCCATATCTACGATTTGTCGTTCCGCAATACGCACGTGAGCGCCGTTGAAACGGGACTTGGTGACCAGAATGTGGTAAAGTTCCCTGCAGACGCGAAGACAATTCTGCTTTCGACTGTCAATTTGCAGAACCGCTCGATTCTTGAAGATATCCTGAAAGCGGATTACAATATTTTGTTTGCATCAGATGGCGAACAAGTTCTCAATATCTTGTTGGAATACGGAAATCGAATATCCCTAGCGCTGATTGATGCCGCGCTCCCGAAAATAGACGGTTTCAAGATTATCCAAAAATGTAAGGGCGAAAAGCGCGATTTCCAGATACCGTTTATCGTCATGACGGACAACATGGAACTGGCTCAGGAAAGCATTCGCTTGGGGGCCTATCAGTTTATCCATATGCCCATAACCAACAAGGATAGGGTCAAGGCGAAAATTGACGGGACCATCAAGAATACCGAATTGCTCCACCAGCTGGCTTTGAATTACATGGAATATGTTCCTGGCGGAGTCATCCTCTTGGAAGCCATTCATGGGGATGTCCTTTACGTGAACGGCCGTGCGCTTGAAATTCTCGAATGCGATAATGTCGAAGAATTCCGCAATTTGGCGGGCGAAAGGTTCAAGGGGGTTATCGACCCCGATGATTACGGCGCCGTGAAGGAGAATACTCAAACGCTAATTCGCAGCGGAAGTACAGTCGCAACGCAAATCACTTACTGCGTCAAGACAAAAAGCGGAACGGTCAAGCGCATTTACCATGTGGGCAAATTTTTCAGGGACACTCCGTACGGACGTATTTTGTCTGTGTTCGTATCCGAAGACGATATGGCGCTAAAGAATTACTTTGGACGCAGGAATGCGTTCAAGCTGTTTATGGAGTCTGGCGAAGCGACCCATACAAAGTCTTATGATCCGGGCTATAAGGCGTTCTTGTTCTGGAATCTCACGAAGAATTCCCCTGTAATCAGGATGGACGGCGTAACTTACATCCCTGATGAACTCGCCGATAATTACACCTACGACAACCACGTTGGTCTTTTGACGAAACTGATGTCGAAAGAAGGGGTCAATGTTCAAAAAGCCGCGGACTACACCCGCGAAAAGTTGATTCTTACTTTTGCGAACAAACGCATTGTTCCGCCGCTCAATATCAGCTACAATTTAAAAAGAGGCTGGTTCACGATTAAATCGACTTTCGACATGATGGCGGACCCGGATACCGGCGATGTCATCCTGAAACTTCAAAACGAAAACATTACGGATGTCGAAGCCTACAAAGAATTGACCGATGCCGTTGTTTTGAATCTGTACGACCAGATTGTCTATATTGACGGGAATGCCGATAGGGTGTTGAGCCTTTCTTGCGTTGAAGGAAAGCCGATGTTCGTCCAGAAACCGATTGTGGAATCGCTAGACCATCTTTGTTCGTTGTTCCACCTTGCGCCTTGTTCGGCAGAAGAATTCCTGCAAACGGCGAAACGGCTGATTACATCGGGCAAAACTTATGGGAAAAAGTTTAAGACCGTAGATGGTTCGGTGAAGGTCGTGCGGGCGAGGCTGCTTTGTGACGGTTCCCAGAAGTATATCGTTACCGTATTGGATATAACCAATGCCGAGAGCGGGCGGGTATCGTAAGGAATTTTTTTGCTTTTTTGAACACTATTTTTCGAAATGTCACCTTTTGACATGGTGCTTTTATTATATTAGTGCACATGGTAGCAGTAAATAAGTCTAAGAAAGAAATTGTGTTTTTATGTACGGAGTGTGGCAATACAACGCCGAAGTGGGCCGGCCGGTGTCCGGTTTGCGGGGCGTGGAGCTCGCTCAAGGAACATGTCGTTGAAAATATCGTGGAAGGTTCCGGGCGTGTCGGGCGCGGGCTTGGCGGTCCGGTCCATAAAGTTGTTCCGCTGAAAGATGTGGCTTCGGAGGATACGCGCCGATTGAGTACCGCGAATGTGGAATTCGACCGCGTGCTCGGGGGCGGTTTTGCTCCGGGGAGCCTTGTGCTGATTGGCGGCGATCCGGGAATTGGCAAATCGACGCTCGTGCTTACGACGCTTGCGACGATGAATGCGGCTGGCGTCAAGGCGCTATATGTGAGTGGCGAGGAGAGTGCGTGCCAGGTCAAGCTCCGCAGCGAAAGGTTGAACGTTTCCGGGAGCGACATGCTGCTTCTGTGCGAGACGAACCTTGAAAAAATTTTGGACCATGCGCGCGAAGTGAAACCGCAAGTCCTTGTGATTGACTCCATCCAGACGGTGTACAAGGGCGAACTCGCCGGGACACCCGGGTGCGCGACGCAGTTGCGCGAGTGTACGCTCGACTTGATGGTCTTTGCGAAAAATACCGGCTGCATCACGATTTTGATTGGGCATGTGACGAAGGACGGGCAGATTGCGGGCCCGAGAATTCTGGAGCACATGGTCGATACGGTCGTGTATTTCGAGGGCGACCGGAACCATCAATACAGGCTTTTGCGGACTATCAAGAACCGCTTTGGCGCAACCGACGAGGTTGGCGTTTTCGAGATGACGGGGCACGGGCTCAATCCGGTGCTGAACCCGAGCAAGGTGTTTTTGCAGGAGGGCGTACCGCCGACGCCGGGCAGTGTCGTTTGCTGCACGATGGAAGGCTCCAGGACTCTGCTGTTCGAGACTCAGGCGCTTGTGAACCAGACGAACTTTGCGGTACCGCAGCGCGTGGCGGCCGGGATTGACCCGAAGCGGCTTACGATTATCCTTGCGCTTTTGGAAAAGTTTGGCGGCGTGACGATTGGCGCGTCGGACGTGTTTGCAAGTATTGTAGGCGGTCTGAAGGTGAACGACGCTTCGTCGGACTTGGCCTTGGCGCTTGCCGTCGCGAGCAACCACGTGGGCATTCCGCTGTCGAGGCAAACCATTGCGATTGGCGAACTTGGACTGTCGGGCGAGGTGCGCGGTGTGAGCCTCCTCGAACAGCGGCTCAAGGAAGCTAGCCGACTGGGGATGACGGAGGCTGTCGTACCGGCGTGCTGCAAACTCACCGAACGGATTGGTTCGATGAACATCGTGCGGGTGCATTCCCTGGCCGAAGCAATTACGTGGCTGATGGGGAAGAAGTAGTCCTAAGACCTACAACCTATTCCTACTTACCTAAAAATGAAAAAGGGGCGCTCGATGAGCGTCCCTAATTTCCGATATTCAAAGGGCTTGGTTAGCGCTTTTCACCCGGTCTAGAGAAACCGAATGCACGAGGATCGAAACCGTTGGGGAACTTGGTTCTTTCGTTGTAAAGAACGCGTTTTGCAGTGAACTTTTCAATCTTTGCATTGCTCAAGTCTGCACCGGAGAAGTCCACGTCTTCCATCTTGGTGTCGGCATCAATCTTGACACCTTCCATCTTTGCATTGGTGAAGGTGACCTTGATGAGCTTAGCACCAGAGAAGTTTGCACCGGAAAGCTGGGCATTGTTGAATGCGGAGCGTTCGATGGTGGAGTTCGCGAAGTTCGCCTTGGTGAGGTCGGCGTTGTCGAAGATGTCCTTGAATACGTAGGCACCATCGAACACAGCCTTCATGAGTTCAGCGTAGTTGAACACGTTCTTGCTGACGGTTGCATCAAAGAAGGAGGACTTGTTGAGCTTGGTCTTGTCGAATGTGCTCTTGGAGACTTCGCCCTTGTCGAAGATGACGCCGTTCAAGTCCTGGTTGTTGAACTTCATGTTCTTGACCTTGGACTGGGCGAACTTGGCCTTCTGGAGCTGCGTTCTGGAGAGGTCAACGTCGTTGAAGGTGGTCAAGGAAAGGTCGGCTTCCTGGAGGTTCACGTTGTTGAACGTAGCACCGCCGAATTCAGCCTGGGAAAGACCCGCCTTGGCGAAGTTCACGTTGTTGAGGTTGACACCCTTGAAGTTTGCAGCGATGAGGTTGCAAGCCGTGAAGTCCGTCTTTTCCATGGTGGTCTTGCGGAGGTCGCTGTTAGCCATCAAGGAACGGGAGAAGTTCGTGTGTGTAAGGTTAGCCTTGCTGAAGTCTGCACGGGTGAGGTCCATGTCGGTCGCGGAAGCCTGCGTGAGGTCAGCTTTGCTGAAGTCGCATTCGTCGGAGACCTTCATAGCATCCATACGGGCATTCTTGAGGTTTGCCTTGGGGAATTTGCTATCGAGGAGCGTTGCACGATAGAGGTCAGCGCCTTCGAGGTTTGCGCCTTCGAAGGAGGCCGAGCGGATGTCGGCACCGCTAATGATTGCTCCCTGGAGGTTTGCGCTTTCGAAGTTCGCTTGGCTAATCACGGCGTTGCGGAAAGAAACGCCGGGAAGGCTAGCACCTTCGAAGTCCGGGGATTCACCTGCAGAGCGCTGGAAGTCCGTAACGCCCTTGATTGCCCTAGCCTTCTGGAACTGGTAGTTGTCGATACGCTTGTCGCGGAAGGAGGTGTTCAGGTCTTTGCCTCTGAAGTCCTGAGCCGACACGCTGAGTGCGAGAGCACTAAGGAGGCAGATACCAAATTTGTAAACGTTCTTCGTATTCATAATCAATTCCCTTTATAAAAAAAGTAAAACAAATATCGGATAGCCCTAAAATAACTAAAAAATTTGCAAAATTCCAAGCGAAAAATAAAAACTGACCAAATAAATACTAATTTTACGGTGTAATGACAATTTTTCATTAATTTTACGATGTGATGACAGCTTTTCGTTCAAATTCTTACAATGTAGTGATTTGCGGTGCGGGTCCTGCTGGTCTCATGGCAGCATACCAACTGGGAAAACTGGCTCAAGATGTTGGACAAATCCTTCTCGTAGATAAAAAGGAACCTTGGAAGGAACCGATTTTTTGTGCTGAAGCTGTTTCGAATAATCGTTTGAACAAATTGTGGCCTGTTGACGAATCCTGGGTCCGCGGAACCATTTCCGGTATTTACTTTACTTCACCTAAGGGTTACAAGGCCGAATTTTACAGCAAAAATTGCGGATTGCTTTTGGACCGTTCCAAGTTCCACCATGCGATTGCCGATGCCTGCGTTGATGCGGGCGTTGAATGCCGTTTCGATGCGCTTGTCAAAAAAATTGCGCATGACGGAAACTGCTGGAATTTGGATGTAAAGGTCGGTGAAGAAATCTTCAGGTTGTCGGCGTCTGTTGTTATTGACGCGACGGGGCCCGGTTGCCGCCTGACGCGCGGGGTTCCGTGCCTTGAGGGCATCGAATCGGGCAATACGGACTTGGAACCTGCAATTTTTGCGGTAGCCGAGGGCATTGAGCACAAACGCGATCATATTGATTTGTTCTATGGACGCGAGTTCCCGGGCGGTTACGGTTGGATTTTCCCGCGTGACGGCAAGGAAGTGAATATTGGTTTTGTGCTTTCGAAAAATGCAAAGCCCGATATGCCTTTGCGCGAAAAACTCAAGCAGTTTATTGCAAGACGCTATCCGAATGCCGTTATCAGGACTATTTGTGGCGGAATGATTGCTTGCGGGCAGTCGAAAAAGCCGCTTGCGAAGTGTGGACTTTTCAAGGCGGGCGATGCTGCGAGCTGCGTGAATCCGATGAGCCGTTCGGGCATTGTCGAATCGCTGATTAGTGGAA
>JAEEGJ010014408.1_pt1 | contig 18785 bp, 11 predicted proteins | sample 8958761 | NCBI WGS metagenome assembly JAEEGJ01 (sample SAMN16246546, study PRJNA631951) | gut metagenome | biome: gut microbiome; feature: rumen; material: RS-attached | host: Bos | place: Iran: Karaj | collected 2018-10
ACCGGCGCGCTCGATACGAAGTCCTCCCGTTCGGTACTCAAATTCATTGAGAAGATCAACCGCGAGTACGGCACGACGACGCTGATCATCACCCACAACGAGGCGATAGCGGAGATGTCGGACGTCGTGGTGCGCATCAAGGACGGCATGGTCGATTCAGTGACGGAAAACGCGTCGAAGAAGACCGCCGATGAGATAGAGCAGTGAGGCGTCGGTATGAAATTGAATAAGCGCTATATGCGCAGTATCAAAGCGAATCTGCCGTTTTACGTCTCGGCGTCGGTCCTCACGATGGTGACGCTTCTGATGTTCTATCTTTTCTACATCGCCGGGACAGGTATCAACCGCTACGGCGACGAATTCTTCGAAAAATACAAGTGCGAGGACGCAACCTTCACGACGTATAAGGAGATTCCCGACGAAGAGATCGAAAAGCTTGAACAGAAGTATTCCGTGACGCTTGAAAAAGAGCGTTTCGCCGGCGTTGACGAGGGAGGACACCGCGTGCGCGTGTTTTGTCTGAACGAAAAGATCGACCTTTACGAGATACAGGACGGTCGTGACATTGAGTCTGACGATGAAATCCTCATCTCCGCCGGTTACGCGGTCGAAAACGGCGTGGATCCGGGCGAAGTAATAAGGATCAGGGACAACGATTACACCGTCGCGGGCACGTTCCTTCGCCCCGACTACCTCTATATGGTCGAGAACGTGTCGGACGACTATAAAAACGTCACGACGTTTTTCCTCTGCTATATGACTCACGCCGAGTTTGAAGCGCAGTTCGGCGGAGGAAGCATCAACAACAAGGTCATCTACACGGAAAAAACCGACGAGGCGGCGTTCCGCAAAGCTATCAACGAGGACTATTATATGTCCTCGTACCTGTCCGCCGACGGAAACATGCGTATCACCTTCGTGCACGAGCAGGCGGATATGTTCATCATGTCCTCGTGGTTCATCCTTGTGATATTCCCGCTTCTCACCGTGGCGCTGGTCTGCATCCTGCTCGGGCGGCGCATCCGCGCGGAGCAGAAGCTGATCGGCACGCTGTCCGCTATGGGCTATGAAAGATCGAAGCTGATGCGTCATTACAGCCTTTACGCGGTCATTCCCGGCGTCGTTGGCGGACTTCTTACCTCCGTCGCTGCGCTGCTCCTCGCGCGCCCCTTCGGCTCGCTCGGACTTGCCGATTACGAGCCGATGAAGCCGGAATTCACGCTGCCTGTATGGGTCGCGATCGCGGGAGTGGTGATACCGACGGCAATATATTACGCTGCCGCTATGCTGCGCGTGAGAAAACTCCTGAAAGCCGACACAGTGGCACTGCTTTCCAGCAAAGTTGGCGCGGACGCGAAGAGCCGCAAAATACTCTCGCACAGAAAAACGACCGTAAAACGCAAATTCGCCGTCCGTCAGCTCGTCGGCAGTCCCGGGCGCAGCTTTGTTATTTTCCTCGGGATATTCCTCGGCGCCATGATCGTCGCCTTTGCGTTCTCGTTCATCGACTCGGTGCAGGCGGTGGGCAAAGAGGCGCACGGCGAATTCGGCAGCTTCAAATACGAATATATTCTGAACTCCCTTGAAAACGGCAAGCCGGACGAGGGTGAGCCTATGCTCGTGCTTCAGTATGAAAACGAGAGATCGAGCCGATTTTCCTTGCTCGGGATCGACCGTGACGCGACGCTCTGGAACCTTACCACCGTAGACGGAAACAAAGCCGACCTTGAAAACGGCTTTTATATCAGCACGCTCTGCGAGGCGACGTTCGGCGTGCACAAGGGCGACACGTTCACCTTCCGCTCTATCGCAACGCTCGAAGAACAGACCGTGGAGATAGACGGTGTGATAAAGAACGGCTATCAGAGCTATCTCCTCACCTCGCGCGAAAAGGCGGCGAAGATCGCCGGGATAGACGAAAAGAGTTATAACGCCGTCCTTGCCGACAAAGCGCTTCCCTATAAGAGCGACGAGGTGACCGAGATCATATCCGATAAAACCTACGAAACACAGATGGAGAATATGATGACCGCGATGGGCGGGCTGATCTACGCCTTTATGATTATCGGTATGATCGTCTGTATCGCCGCGCTTTACGCCACGATAAACACCATGATAACGGAAAACGGACACAATATCTCCATGCTTAAAGTCCTCGGATTCGATGATAGACGCATCGACTCGATGATCCTCTCCTCCAATCATCTTCTGCTTATCCCCGGCATCGTCCTCGGTATCGCCTCCGCTTACGGAGTGATGGCGTGGTACTGCAAAGAGTTCGTGGAGATCGAGCATATCATGATCCCGGCGACTCTTTATCCGCAAAGCATTCTTTACACCGCGCTCATAACTATGGCAAGCTACGTGATTTCGCTTTTGCTCCTGCGCCGCAAGATCGGCAGGACCGATATGATCGAGGCGCTGAAGGACGGGAGGGAATGATGCTTCCACTGTACATTATTTTAGCCGTAACTTCGGCTGTGCTTGAGGAACACAGCGAAAAGCCCTTCTGACGTAGGATTCAGAAGATCCGCGCGGTGATTGACCGGATTTCGTATTACACGATCTGCGCTGTATCGGCAGGGTTGCTCGGATTTGTCGCCTTTGAGATCGTAAAAAGCCTTGTTGAAAACTACGAACGAAACAAAAGCGTCGTCGGCGTGATCGTTTCCGTCGCGATTATCGTTATTCTTGGTTTCCTCGTATCTATTTGTGTTCGGAATTTTGTCAAAGAGCGCAAAAACGGCGTTCGTTGTGAATGTATCGGCGATTGCTTAAAATGCAAGATCCAATGCCAAAGCAATCCCAATTACTACGGCATACAAAGAAAAGGAGAGCAGAAATGAAAGAAATCGCTCATCTCCCGCTTTTCGGCGTCGGTCCCCTGTACGGCGGTATCGTCGTCGCACTGACCGTCGCGGGGTGCATTGCCGGAAGTCTTGTTCCTTTCGGTATAGTGCCACAGCTTAAAATACCGCTTTTGATCTTAGGGGTGCTTCTTATCATTTACGGCATATCCTTATGGGTGCGCGCCGTTATCGTGGCCAAGCTTGACGACAACATCAAAGAAAACCGCCTTGTAACGGGTGGCGTGTATTCTCGCGTGCGCAATCCGATCTACTCGGCGATTATGTTCGCCGGCACAGGCGCATTGTGCATTGCGAGCAATCTGCTTTTTCTGCCGCTCTTCTTCGTCTTCTGGGCGCTTATGACCTTGATGATGAAAAACACGGAGGAAAAATGGCTGCTTGACCGCTTCGGTAAGCAATACTCGGACTATTGTAAACACGTAAACCGCGCCATTCCGTGGTTTGCGAAGAAAGGAGACAAAAAATGAAGCAAAAAAAACAAAGCGACGTTGCGGCGCTTCTCGGATACGCCGGGAAGTACAAGGGACTGACCTTTCTGGGGCTGACCCTGTCCGCCGTCGCAATGGTGCTGGGTATGGCGCCGTATATCTGCATCTGGCTCGCGGCACGGGATATGATCGCCGTGGCACCGGATTGGAGCGCGGCGACGGAAATCTCAAAATACGGCTGGATGGCGTTCGCCTTTGCCTTCGGAGGTATCATCGTCTATTTCTGCGCGCTGATGTGCACGCATCTGGCGGCGTTCCGCACGGCGACGAATATCCGTAAGCAGGGTGTGGCTCACCTGATGAAAACGCCGCTCGGCTTTTTCGACAGCAACGCGTCGGGACTGCTGCGCAACCGTCTTGACGGAGGCGCTTCCGAGACCGAAACGCTGCTTGCCCACAACCTTGCAGATATCGTCGGCACCGTGGCGATGTTCATCGGGATGCTCGTTCTGATGTTCGTTTTCGATTGGCGTATGGGGCTTGCATGCCTGCTTGCCGCCGTGATCTCGGTCGGAGCGATGTTCACGATGATGGGCGGCAAAAACGCCAAGCTGATGGCGGAATACCAGGCGGCGCAGGACGTGATGAGCAAAGCCGGCACCGAATACGTACGCGGTATCCCGGTGGTGAAAGTCTTTCAGCAGACAGTATATTCGTTCAAAGCGTTCAAAGCGGCGATCGACGATTACAGCGCAAAGGCGCAGAAATACACAGACGGCGTCTGCCGCGTTCCCCAGTCGGTCAACCTCACCTTCACAGAGGGCGCGTTCATCTTTCTCGTTCCGGCGGCACTTTTGATCGCGCCTTCCGCGCTTTCGGACGGCGACTTTGCCGGATTCGTTACCAACTTCGCGTTCTACGCCGTCTTCTCGGCGATCATTTCCACAGCGCTCGCGCGCATCATGTTCGCCGCGTCGGGTACGATGCTGGCGAAGACCGCACTCGGGCGCATAAATACCGTAATGGATGCGCCGACGCTTGAAGTTACCTCTTCCCCTCAGCAACCGAAGGACAACGGCGTGGAATTCAAAGACGTCACCTTTACCTACGATGGCGCGGACCATCCTGCGCTCGATCACGTTTCCTTCAAGGTCGAGCCCGGGCAAACGGCGGCGCTGGTCGGTCCGTCGGGCGGCGGCAAGACCACGGCGGCAAGTCTGATCCCGCGCTTCTGGGACACATCGTCCGGCGAAGTGCTTGTCGGAGGCGTGAACGTAAAGGAGATCGACCCGCACGTGCTGATGGACAAGGTGGCGTTCGTTTTTCAGAATACCCGTCTTTTCAAAACGTCGATCCTCGAAAACGTCCGCGCCGGACGCCCGGACGCGACCCGCGAAGAAGCCGAGGCGGCGCTTCACGCGGCGCAGTGCGACGATATTATAGAAAAATTGCCTAAAGGGATCGACACCGTGATCGGCTCGGAGGGAACGTATCTTTCGGGCGGTGAACAGCAGCGCGTGGCGCTGGCTCGTGCGATTTTGAAGGACGCACCGATCATCGTGCTGGACGAGGCGACGGCGTTCGCCGACCCCGAAAATGAAGCGCTGATCCAAAAGGCGCTGAAAGCGCTCACAAAAGGTCGCACCGTCATCATGATCGCGCACCGTCTCTCCACTGTGGTCGGCGCGGACAAGATCATCGTTCTCGATAACGGCAAAGTCGCCGAGGAAGGCACGCACGCGGCGCTTTCAGTCGGCGGCGGACTGTACGAACGGATGTGGAAAGAATACAATCAGGCGGTCATGTGGAAGATCGCGTCCGGAAAGGAGGGAGCCTGAATGTCCGGAGAAAACCTGAAAAAGAAATACGCCCTGACTGATAAGGGCGTCCTCAATACGAAAAAGGGCGCCGTATGGACGGTCATCGTCAATCTCATTATGATGGCGGGTATGGGGATCCTGTATTTAATGATGCAAAACTATATGGACACGCTGACCGACGGCGCGGCGCTCCCCAACGCCTGGCTTTTTGTAGGTCTGCTCCTTGCGTTCGTCGTGCTGTCTTTCGTCACGCACCTCGAGCAGTATCGGACCACCTACGGACTTGTGTATAACGAAGTGCGCGACACACGCCTCACCCTTGCGGAACGGCTGCGCCGTCTGCCTCTGGGGTGGTTCGGAAAGCGTGATATCGCGGACCTGACGACAACGGTGATGGACGACGTCAACCGCCTGGAACATGTTTGGTCCCACTGCCTCGGGTATCTTTACGGCGCGTATATCTCTACGGCGATCATCGCCGTTGTGCTGTTCATCTACGATTGGCGTATGGCGCTTTCCTGCCTGTGGGGCGTGCCGGTGGCATTCGCGCTGCTGTTCGGCAGCCGCAGGATCTCAAAGCGCAATTCAGAAAAACTGAAAGCCGACTCCGTCGCCGTTTCCGACGGGATCCAGGAATCCCTTGAAAACGTCCGCGAGATCCGCGCGACCAACCGCGAAGAGCAATATCTCGAAGGTCTTTTCAAAAAGATCGACAAGCGGGAAAAGACAAACGTAAAGGGAGAACTTGTCACCGGACTGTTCGTCAACGGCGCGTCAGTCATCATGCGGCTCGGCGTGGCGACGACGATCCTTACCGGCGCTTCGCTCGTGCTTTCCGGCAAGATCGACTTTATGCTGATGTTCATGTTCCTTATGGTCATCACCCGCGTTTACGCGCCGTTCGATCAGAGCCTCGCGCTCATCGCCGAGATGTTCATGTCGCAGGTATCCGCTTCGCGTATCAATGAAATATACGATACGCCGAGCGCGGAAGGCGCGAACGAATTCAATCCCGAGGGACACGATATCGTGTTCGATAACGTCAGCTTTTCCTACGACGATCACGAGGTGCTTTCCGGCGTCAGCTTCACCGCGAAAGAGGGCGAGATCACGGCGCTGGTCGGTCCTTCGGGCTCAGGCAAAAGTACCTGCGCCCGCCTTGCGGCGCGCCTGTGGGACGTGACCGGCGGAAGCATCAGGGTCGGAGGCGTGGATATCTCCACCGTCGATCCGGAGGTGCTTCTCACGGATTACTCGATGGTATTTCAGGACGTCGTGCTGTTTGACGACACCGTCATGGAAAACATCCGCCTCGGCAAACACGGGGCGACGGACGAAGAAGTCCTTGCGGCGGCGAAGGCGGCAAACTGCGACGAGTTCGTGATGAAAATGCCGGAGGGATACAAAACGCCCATCGGCGAAAACGGTGCAAAGCTCTCGGGCGGTGAGCGTCAGCGTATCTCGATCGCCCGCGCGCTTCTGAAAGACGCGCCTATCGTGCTTCTCGACGAGGCTACGGCGTCGCTGGACGTGGAGAACGAAACAAAGGTACAGGGCGCTCTGTCGCGTCTGCTCGCCGGCAAGACCGTGCTGGTCATCGCCCACCGTATGCGCACCGTCGAGGCGGCGGATAAGATCGTCGTCCTCAAAGACGGGAAGGTCGCAGAGGAAGGCTCGCCGAAAGAACTGTACGCAAATGAAACCGGCATTTTCCGCCGTATGGCGGATCTGCAGGCAAAGAGCGCGGAGTGGAGCGTTTGAAAAAGGAGATTTTTATGAAACCCGACTATAAAAACTGGATGCCGAAAGGAATGGTGCTCGGCACGCTTGCCGGAACTCTCATATGCCTTGCGCTCTTCATTGTTTTCGGCTGTACCGGACTTGTTTCCGGTACGGCAAAGACTGTGCTGTTCGTCGTTTTTCTCATAGCAACGATCGTCTGCGCCTGCGTGACTATATGGATGGCACTGATGTACCGCGCGTTCGATTATAACGGTAAGCGTAAAATGTCAAAGCAGATCATTGAAGGTATCGCGGAATACGTGAAGCTTCCCGACGGCGGCAAATGCCTTGACATAGGCTGCGGCAGCGGCGCGCTGGCCATCGCCTGTGCAAAGCGCAATCCGAACGCCTCCTTTGTCGGCATCGACCGCTGGGGCAAGGAATACGCCTCGTTCAACAAGCCGCTGTGTGAAAGAAACGCGAAAGCTGAAAACGTGAATAACGTCTCCTTCCGGCAGGGCGACGCGACAAAGCTCGACTTTGCGGATGGAACGTTCGACGCGGTGACGAGCAACTACGTCTACCACAATATCCCGTCAAAAGACCGTCAGGCGATCCTGCTTGAAACGCTGCGCACACTTAAAAAAGGCGGCACGTTCGCGCTGCATGATATATTCTCCAAATCGAAATACGGCGATATGCAGGCGTTTGTTAAAAAGCTGAAGGATATGGGTTATGAAAAAGTTGTTTTGATCGACACGACGTCCGGCAGATTCATGACTTCGTTTGAAGCAAAGTGGATGGCGTTGTCCGGCTCCGCCTTGCTCACGGGGAGAAAATGACGGAACAATCAAAAACTTGTGAATTCGCTGATTGAACGCATTGAAGTCCACAACAACGACAAGTACGACGGTCACTGCCACGTCAAAGTCGATATCTGCTTTACCGTGGTCGGAATGATGAACGTTCCGGATGAGAAGGAGATTCAGACAATGATGGAGGAAATGAAAAATAACCCGAAGACGCTGAAATACGTGTCATAAACGCAAAAAGAAGAACGGTGTAACCCCGTTCAAACGAGATTACACCGGTTCTTCTTAAAAAACATCCTTATCACGGTCGGGCAAAGCCCTCCCGGGTGTTGTTTTTACCGAGGTCAGTGGTTTTTGATCCCGATTCCTTCTTCGGACGCCTGCTTTCGCAGCTCTCTGGACTGAATCCGGGTCTCCACGACAGCCCGTTCCGCCCCGGCGGTCGGCTTGTCCAGACCCTTGTAGGCCGCCACTGCCGCCTGCAGCTTCAGGGCGTATTCGATGCGCTTTCGCTCATATTCCCCGTTGGCCTTGCTCAGCAGATCCTGTGCGTCTGTGGCGCCGCGCTGATTCATCTTGCGCTGCAGATAGTGATTGGTCTGTTGCTCCAGGCGCTCCATTGGTTTTACACTGTCGCTCCGTATACTGGAAGACCTCAGCATTTGTATTATTTGACATGGAAACACCTCGTTTTCTGACTCTGCAGGCGATGATATGGCATCAGAAGCTTGCTTTTCGGGTTGCTTTCGTCATTTCCAGTTCAGAACGCTGTCCAGGGTGCTGCTTCGCTGGGGCTCCCGCTCATCCAGAAGCTCGTTGAGGGGCCTTGCGTCCTGTTCCTTGTTGTCCTGCAGGTGCTGGTCCTTCAACTGAACGTAGTCGTTGTAGAGGCCGCCGATGTCAATGTTCTGCTTCAGCTTGTCGTTGGTCTCCTCCCGCCCCTGGAACTCCTTATAGAAGGGGAGCTTGCGGAGGGCCGCGGCGGTGCGCATGGCCTTTGTGTCGTCCAACTGGGCATCCGAATTCTGGGCGTTCTCCTTGTAGATCGCCATGGCCAGGGCAGCGTCCACCTTATACTTGGGGTTGAAGGCCAGACCGCGGTTGATTTCCGCCATGTGGAGCTTCACGGTGTTCATCGTTTTGAAGTGCTCCAGCATGGCCCCGCCGTGACCGTCCTTCGCCATGCGGGCCAGGTTCTGAATCTGATCCGAGGTCAGCATGTTCAGGCAGGTCTCCAGATCTCCGGCCTTGGCGTTGAGCTTTTTGGGCTCCGTCAGCTTCTTGTTCAGCCGCTCATCCGCGTGATGGAAGGTACCGGCCCGTCGGGCGCCCACCAGCTTTCTCGCGGCGATGATCTCCGCCAGGCGCTTTTTGGTCTGGAACTCATCCAGATCGCCCTGCCGGAGCTGCTCCTGCAGGCCCTCGATGCGCTGAAGGGCAGAGGGGGCCCAGCGCTTCAGCTCCGGGGACACGGGCAGCTCGCCGGGGGCCTTCCGGGCCAGGTATTCGCTGAACAGATCGTCCAGCCCGCCGCCGTGGCCGTCGCCCACGGCGGAGATTGCCTTTCTCTGCAGCTCCGGGTCCGAGCGAATCTTGAGGATGAAGTTGTTGAAATCCGGCTGATTTGCCAGCTCTGCGGCTCGAGCCCTGATCTGTCCCAGGCTCAGGTTCTTGTTGACCAGATTGTCCTTCTCGCCTCGGACAGAGTTTGCCAGATCCCTGGCGGCCATAATGCAGGCGAGCTTTGTGACGTCCAGCTCCTTTGTCCGGGTCTCGGGGTTCCGCTTGTAGAGGTTCTCCGCGCTGCGAAGCTTCTTGATCCACCAGGAGGCGGAATGCATCTCGCTGCGGGCGGTATTCTGGGGCGGAAGGATCTGCTCCTCCACGTGATCGCTGGCGGGGCCGGGGACTCGGTCGGGCATGATGACGTCCACAGCGGCGCCCTTCAGCGCCGGATTCGCGAAGATTTCCTCGACGGTGTCCCGGAGCTTTCCATGGAGCGATTTGCCCTGAATGACAACCCTCTTGCCGGAAGGCTGGTTCACCGGCTGGGGGCCCTGATTCAGCCCCTGCGCCAGGTTCTGCCGCAGCGCCTCCTGCTGCATCTGTTCCTCGTCCACAAACTCCGGCTGGAACACGTAGTACTTGGGCTTCTGGACCTGGGGCTCCTCCTGGGGCGGGTTTTCGTTCTCCACCCGGAAGAGGAAATCGTCCTCCACCTGGGTGTAATTCCGCTGAACGGCATGTTCATCACCCTGTTCCAAGACCTGATCGCCCTGGAGAGCATCCTGGGGCTCGTTGTCCTCCTCCCTCGGGTATATGCGGTCATCCTCCGCGAAAAGCTGCTTCTGGGTCTCTACCGGCTGGGGCTTGAATTCCAGTTTCTCCTTCAGTGCCTGTCCCGCCTGCAGATCGCCTTGGGTCCATGCGTCGTCGAGACCCTGGAAGGCCTCTCCCAGCTCGCCCTGAGTCAGCTTGGCGCCCTGCAGATTGGCCCGCAGTCTGGCGACGGCGGCGCCGACCACCGGGTACTGCCCCCGGATCTTCTGATTTTTGACCGCGTCGATGGCCTGGCGCCGCCGCGCCTCGGCGGCCTGTCTCCGCTCGATCATATCCAGCCGGACAATACGCCGCCAGTGCCGCTCCTCCCGAAGCTTGGCGCGTTGGGCCCGCTTGTCCGCCTCGGACATTCTGGGATCCGGCGCCTGGGGGGCCTGGGGCTGGCCGCCGTTCTGCTGCTCCGCCTGATACCGCCTGTAAGCGGCGATCAACTGTTGGCGGTGGTTATCGTTCAGCCCTTCGTCCTCCAGAAGCGCCTGTTCATAATCGAAGGCCAGGGGTTGGTTTTCCTCCTCGGCGGGGAGAAGGCCGGCGCAGCCTTCCAGGATCCTGTTCAGATCTCTGCGCATGGCCTTGGCCTTGTCGATGCCCAGGGCGGCCAGCTCCGGCATGGCTTGTCTCCGCTCCCGGCGGACCTCCCGATGGACCTGGGCCTTCTTCTGCTCCCTGGCCCAGCCGTACAGCAGCGCCCGGTCGCTCTTCTCCAGAGGCAGGCTGTGACGGGCCCGGCGCTCAATCTCCCAGGCGGGGATGGTCTTGGAGAGCTTCTCCAGGGCGAAGCGCTCCGTCTCCGCATCCAGGGTTTCATCCCGGGCGGTGTTCAGCAGGTGGTCCATCAGGGCCTTGGGGTCGGCCCCTTCTATGGTCGCCGGAGCACCGAGCTTTTCAAAGAGCTGGTTCAGCTCCTTCCACTTGGTTCTGTCGTAAAGGGCCTGGTTCAGAAGCTCGTTGATCCGGGAGTTGTACAGGGCGATCTCCTGCCGCACGGTGCCCATGCGATAATTGTTGATCAGCTCCGTTTCCCGGTTGTGGGCCAGGTAGTATTGCTCCCGGTCGCCCACGGTGGGCATCTGGTCGTTCAGGAAGGCTTTGCGGAAATCCTCATCCTGGCGGCCGGCCTCCAGAAGCTTGTTCCGGATCCGGCGGGCAATGACGTCGTTGCGGAGCTGGACCTTGTCCTTTTCGTAGGCCTCCCGGGCCCCCGGCTCCATGGAGTCCCGCTTTTCGGCGGCCAGGGCAATGGCAGCTTCCTCCCGGTTCTGTTCCTGCTGCTGCCGGCTGTATGCTGCGTCCCGCAGGGGTTCCCGGAAGGATTCCGTCAGCTCCTCCCGGTAAAGGCTGGCTCTGGCCTGCTCCGGCGTCGCGTCGGGACCGAGTCTGGCCTGCTCGGCGGCCAGGCGCTCCTCATACGCACCGCGAAGGCGCTCCTGCAGGAACTTCTCCTGTTCCGCGGGGCTGACGGCCTCAAGGGCCGCTTCAATGGCGGAGCTTTGAAGCTCCTCCGGCGCCTGCTCGGGAAGCTGTGCCAGCTCCGCAGCCAGGCGCTGCTCCAGGACTCCGCCGGGCTCCAGGTAGCTGTCCCACTGCTTGATGGCGGCGTCCAGCTTCCGGCTGAAGTTCACCAGGGCCTGATACTGGGGGCCGTTCTCCTTGGCCGCGTAAAGCACCATGCCGGCGGCGTCCAGATCGTTGTATTGGGGCGGCAGGACAAAGGAACCGTTCTGATTGCGGTGGTTCGTCTGGGCCTGGACAAAGGCCGCCCGGCGGTCCTGCTCCTGCTTTTCCCGATCCGCGGCGTTCTTCCGCAGCTTTTCTTCCAGATCCTGATAGTGAAGCTCCTCCTCGGCGTCCTCCTCCTCCGCCTGCAGATCCGCCAGCCGGGCAGCCTCCTCCTGCTGTTGGGCAAGCTGCTCCTGCTCCTCTGTTACCAGCATATTTTCCTGGGCGGCGAGCTGCTGCAGACCATTGGTCAGCTCCAGGGAAAGCACCGGGATGATTTCCGTCAGGTGCTGGAGCACGGGCATTTTCCGGAGCGCCGGGGAGTCGGGCAGCAGCTCCAGCAGCTTGGGATTGTTCCCTGCTGCGCTGTGCAGCCGCAGGGCCAACTCGCCCTCATGATCCTCCAGCAGAGCGGTCAGACCCCGGAGCTTTTCCAGGGCGTTTTCCATCTCCTGCGCGGACACTTTGTCGCCGTCCGCCTTGAGGACAGTCAGATGATCAGCCATTTGGCGCAGCGCACGGATCTGGCGGTAATCACCGCGCTCGTCCTCCAGCTCCTGGGCCAGCTGCCGGAAGACCCCGCTGACATAGTCGATTTGCTTGGCGGTGTAGTTCCGGAAGCCCGTGGGGTCCTTGTCCCGATTGGCAAGGAAGCGCTCGCGGTGGAGTTTGTTGAAGCGGCGGGTATAGTCCGCCGAGTAGTTCAGGCCGAAGTAGACGCTCAGATCCCGGTACCGCTCCATCATGGGCTTGCTCTGTTCCGCCTGAGGCAGATTGGCCAGCAGCTCGGTATGCTCCTTCATCGTAGCTTCCAGAAGCTCGTAATTCTTGCCGTCCTCCTTCTCCAGGAAGTCCCGCAGGGTCCCGAACCGCTGCATCGCGGCGTTTTTCGTGCTCTCCCAGGTGAGAGTGCCGGGGTGACAGACTGTGTGGATGGCGTCGGCCATAGCGTTGAATTCCTTGATCCGCGCAGCGTCCTTGGGCTGGGCGTTGTTCAGGGTTCTGACGGTCTCCCGGAGAGCGGCCTCCAGCAGATCCATCTGAGGCAGGATATTCCGGTTGAACTCTTCCGGGTTCCTGTTGCGGTTTTCCACAAATTGTTGGTAAGTCAGCGGCATAAAGAAGCCTCCTTTTCTATGGATGTGGTCTCAATTATGGGTTCTGAGGTGAATATAACACAGAGGCCGTACAAAACCGTTACTGAAATGCGGATTTTACGGACGAAGAAATAACACAACAAACAATTTAGCTTTACGACTAAAAACATAGGGGACCTGAGACCGCGATCGTTTTTTCTTTCCCCGGGAGGGCCGAAGCCCTCCCGGGAGTTGGTTTTAGCTGGGGAAACGGTGATTTTTGCCGGAAATCAGGGCAAAATCAGCGCTTCACGGGTCAATCGGAGAAGCGCCCCGTGAGTGGTTTGTCAGCACAGAGAAGCATCCCCCCCTGTGCTGCCCTGCCGGAGCAGGTCCTGGGCGGCGGCGGTCTGGGCGGAAATCACCTGTAATCAGCCTTGTGAAGGACGTTCTCAACAGGGGCAAGCCCCTCGGGTCCCGAATCGTTTTGCGCGTCTGAAGGAGGATCAACAGACTACAGAAGCGGTTAGGCGGCTTGCTGACAGAGGATGATCGCCTGCCCTCCCGATCGTCGGGAAGGCACGCTTGGTCAAACGGTTCGGACAAAGCCGTTGCCCGGCGCCGGCTGGATCAGCTGCGGCTCCCGTTCCTCCATGCGGCGCTGCTGCGCAGCCTGGGCCTGCCTCAGGTTGTCCTGGGCGGTCTGCAGCTCCACCGGCTTGATCTCCACGCCCTGTCTGCCCAGCCGCAGGGCGTCCAGAGCCACGTCGATTCTTCGCTTGGTATAGTCGCTGGCCCCTTCGGGATATTGCACCGGCTGATCCGCGTCCTCCTCCGTAAAGCCCGGCATTTTTCCCGTGAGGTAGGTCATGGCCGCATCCCGGAGTCGCTGAGAGGCTGCCTGCATCCGAACCAGATCCGCCTCCTTTACCACGGCGTCCAGCTCGTGGTGATAATTCGCCATGCGCTTGTTTTCCTCCTTATTGGCCTCCGCCAGTCGGTTCTCCATTGCTTTATACGTGCTGATATAACCCTTGGCCGCCCGCCGGAGCTCCTCATAGTTTCCGGAGGAGAAGCCCCACCAGGTTCGCTTGCTCAGCAGGGCTTCCAGGGCGGCGCCCTTGGCCCGCTCCTTGCCGGCCACCGCTCGTTCCGCCCGGTTGTCCATGCCCACGGCAGTCGCGTTCTTCAGATCCCGGTAGGCCTTCTCCTGCTTGGCTGCCAGCTCCGGCAGGCTGTACACCGTGTCGTCCAGGGTGCTGAAGGTATTGGTTTCCTTCATGTCGAAGCCCCCCAGGGCGTCCTTCCGCAGGTCGTCGATGGAGGTTTTCTTGAAGTCGCTGTCACTCATGATCCGAAGCGAGGGCTTTTCTCCCTTGCGGGTCTTTTCCCGGCTGCGTGTAATGGCCTGCTTCAGAAAGCCCAGCCGGTGCTCCGCGGCAGTCAGCTCCTCCTCCGAAAGGCCGAAGCCCCGGAGGGCGTACTTCAGGGTGGCTGTGTCCAGCGCCATTAGCCGTTCGGCAGTCTGCTTCGGCATGGCTTTCATGTTGGAGAGGTTGGTCATGTGGAGATAGTTTTGCCCGGTGCGCCCCAGCTCCTTCTTCGCGATCACGCCGAAGGCCCCGTCGTTGTCGATGCCCTGGACGCCGATCAGCTTGCCGTTTCTGTCAAACTGATAGAACATATTTGCGTAATGTCTGTCGTAGTTTCCGCAGAGATAGTCCAGGACCTGGAGATTCGCAATATCCTGAAAGCCCTTGCCGTCCGTGTTTTTCAACGCGTCTCGCGGGATATTCGCCGCCTCCGGCGGGAGGTTTTCCGGGTCCATGCCCTTGGCCGCCTCCATGAAGGTGCCTTCGATCACGTTGCCGTCCTTGTCAATGATCCGCATGGGCTTGGCGCGGGCCACCACGCTGGGCATCCCCAGCAGGTCCGCCACGGCGCTCATTGCGGCGTTCCGGTTATCCAGGCGGCCGCCGTAGGGAATCTTTCCGGTATGATGGGCATAGAGCAGGGTGCTGATGAGAGGCTCGAAATTCCTGGCAAGCTGGCTCCAGCTTTCTTCACTGATCGCCGGTATATTCTGCCCGCTCTCCTCCAGGCCCAGCTCCACACAGGTCTTCAGCCTGTCGGGGTCGATGTAGTTGTTGCCATCCTTGTCGGTGATGTTGCACTTCTGCATCATCGCGGTCAGATAATCTTCATCCGGGGCGTTTGGCCCCAGCTGTTGCGCAAAGGCCGGGACCTTGCGAATGACCTCGATGAAATGGTCCTGCAGCCACCGAATGTTGCCGGAGTCCGGTTTCAGGGAGAAGAAAGGAAGGTCTGTCATTTTTTGGAAGGCCTCCGCAAGCTGCCGCTTCGGCTCGATGCACTTCTTCTTGGAGAACACGCCGGAAATCCGGTTGCCCTTTCCGTCCAGGAAGGACAGAGGGACCCGCTCCGATTGGGCGCCGCCGAGGGTTTCCGCCCCGCCCAGCAGCACGGAGCCCTGGTGGATGGTCAGGGTGCGGACCTCCTCCTCCAGAGAGGAGAGGGTTTTGGGCTCCTTTGCGGGATCGTATTGGAGCAGCGCCTGATAGCTGCCGGAGGACAGGGCCGTGATTTTCTTCACGATGTCCTTCAGCGCCTTGGACTCCCCCTCGTCCTTCAGGACCTCCTCCGCAGCGCTGCCGATGGCCTTGTGCAGCTCCATCAGGCGGGTTTTGTCCTGAGCTGTCACCAGGGGCAGCTTTCTCCGGCTCCGAATCTGCCGGAAATTGGCGGTCTGCGTGTCATAATTCCGAAGGGCGTCCAAAAGGGCGCGGTGCTTTTCTGAGGCCTGGGCCTGGAGCTGCTGGATCAATTGCTGAAGGCTTGGTTCTGGCATAATGTTTTCCTCCTTGTTCTGGCTCAGAAGGCCGGGCGGTACGCCGTGAAGCGCTTTTGGAAAAACCATCCGGAGTCTGAACGTCTTTGCAGAGATTATACCATCTGCGGCGTACAGAACCATTACAAAGCAACCGTCTTTTTCTATCCCCCATTCTCACATCTATTGTAACGCTGCAGTGAAAAAGCAGCTTCGTCAGAAAAGGATGTTGCCAATGCGGCTGCCGTATGCTATAATCAAAATGCCGTATATCGCGCAATAAATATACAACCGTCTATCACGCCGGGTACGGATTGCATTTCCGGAAGAACGGGAATGCTCCGCCGCTTTCAGGCTTCAAAAAGCTCTGCGTGGGACAGACAGATACGAATGAACGTGAATACAAGGAGGGATCGTCAAACATGCCGGATCTCACATTACAGGAACTCTATCAGCAGCTCAGGGAAGCGGAGCAGCCCTCCCCTGCCCACAACGAGCTGATTCAGGCCATCGACGCTCTGCATCAGGCGACGCTGCCCTTCCGCCGTTTTCAGGGGCGGAAGAAGCTCCCAACTGTCAAGGCCCGGGACAAGGCCCGCCTGATGGAGCTGCATCAACAGATCGGCGTCAAGGCAGAGGCTTTGCTGGCCGGCGGGGACAGCCAGGTGTTGAAAGAGCTGGTGAAAAAGATTGCCGCCCTGTCCTCACGGAATTACAACGCCCTGCTGCAGTACAACCCCAACGTCCCCAGAACCCTGGACAGTCTGGAGGAGGAGAGCCGCACCTTGGTTCTCCACGTAGGCCGGGACGAATTCGGACAGGCTCAGAATCTCGGCGCGGCTCTTTCCGAGCGGATGCCCCTGGCCCTGTACAACGACCAAGGGAAAAAGATCAACGGCCTGTTCACCAAGAAAAAGATTTTTCAGGTTCAGGAGCCCTTCCGGAAGGCGCTGGATGCCGCCCTGGCCTCCGGAGCGCTGCAAAACAACGAAATCGCCAGGGCCGCTTTTCAGCATCTCTGGAACAAGATCGGAACGCCCCTGACACTGATACATCCCAAGACCAACGAGCCGGTACAGTTGACCAACGATCCGGCAAATAACATCTATGAGCTCCTGAAAATGTCCACCGGTCAGGGCAAAAACGGCAAGCGGATCGACACGCTCTATCTCTTTGACGCCATCAGGCAGCTTCTCCCTGCGGACCTGGCTCAGAAATTCCAGCCGGAAATGTGCATTGAGCTGAAGGATCAGCTTGAGCCCCTTCGCAGCTCCATCTCCATGAACCTCTCCGCGGCAAAGATCCCCGAGGGTGGGCGGCTGGACAGCCGCAACGCCGCCATGAGCGCCGTGGCGGATCTGCTGGGGATGCCCCGGATCGTTGCCCGATCCCGGCCCATGAAGATCGTGGATGAAAACGGCAGGGAAATCGAGGGCACCTTCATGGAGCTCGCCCGGGGGCTGGACATCAAGAATCTGAACGCTCTGGCGTCGGGCATCGACGAAACGGCCATGGAGTTCAGCACCGGCCTCGGCTTTAAGAGCATTGCCAATCTGCAGGTGCTGGACTATCTCTGCGGCAACGTGGACCGCCACGCGGCGAATATGGCTTATCAGTTTGACCCGTATTTCAAATTCTACGGCGTCCAGGGCTTCGACAACGACTGCGCCTTCGGTACCCTCACCCTGGAGAGCGGCATGGGCAAAAATCGGCTGGTGGGAACGAAGGCCATGCGGGCCATTCCCGCCTCGACCTACATTCGCGTCATGCAGCTGACACCGGCAACCTTGAAGTACGCCCTGCGGGGCTTTGGCCTGTCCGAGGAGGAGCTCGACGCCGCCGGAAAGCGTCTTACCACCCTGCAAACGGATCTGCGCAATGAAAAGCAGTTCTATGAGCGGTTCGACCGTGAAAACCAGCAGCAGCGGGGCAGCCTGCAGCCGAATCATACCCGGATCCTGCAGGATTACGAATGGAAGCACTACTCGATGGACCAGTTTTGCGCGGAGCTCGACGGCACTTACACAAATAACACCTTCGCCCTGGCCCACAGAAGCGTGTCGAAAATGGGCGAGAAGTGGGAGAATCAGGAAGAAGAATTCAAGGATCTTTCCCGGACCGTTGCCGCAGGTATCCGGAATCGGGCCTACCGGTCCACGGCGGCACGGGAGCAGAGAAAGGCAGTCCAGCTTCAGAGCCTTCTGAGTAAACGCACCTGGCTGGGCTTCAGCTCGGACAATTATCGGCACATGCAGAACGCGGTCAAACAATACTTGGAAGCCCAGAAGCAGCTGGCGGAGCGGTTGAAGGCCGCCAACAATGAGGACGCAAAGCGCAGCTCTGCCTATCACGGGGCCCGGGACGCCGTAGTGACCAAAGGAGATCTGGAGCGGCTGCGGCAGCTCTCGGCGAATATGAAGAACGCCGCCCAGACCTATCTGAACGGCAAGCTGGAAAACGGCCAGGTTCCGGCAAATGCCAGCGAGTATACGAAGCAGCGCATCGAGGCCGCCAGGCTGATATTGGACTACGGCACTCAGGGCGAAACCGTTCGACCCGAGGAGACCAGGAAGGCCGAGGCCAACGAGGCCGAGGCAAATCGGCAGATTGCCCAGCGCATGGCTGTCCAGGCAGACGAGGTGCCGAAGACCCCGGTGATTTCTCATATTCCATAGAACGACGCCCCCAGGGGCATCCCTTGAGCGTTCTGCAAGCAGGGCGGTCGATCAGGTCCGCGGGGGCCGGCCACATCCGCCGGGGCCCGCGGACCTTTCACGTCTTCCCTCTATCGTGGATTTGTTCCGAAATTTTATTTCTTCTTTTTTTCATAATCCAGAAAAAAGAAGTTGACAAAACAAAAACCATACGCTATAATAAACAGGCTTGAGCGCGTGACCGGGCCAAGCCGAAGCGGGAGCAATCGCCGCGGACAAGTACATATGGAGTGATATCGAAGCGGTCATAACGAGCACGACTGGAAATCGTGTGTACGTCAAAAGCGTACCGAGGGTTCGAATCCCTCTCACTCCGCCATATTAGAGAATTCCCGGAATCCTTTGCGATTCCGGGTTTTTCTTTATTTTGTCAGGGTTTTCAGCACTTTTTTTCGCACACATAGGAAAGCAAACCCGAACACGGTAAAACAGAAGA
>JAEEGJ010014409.1_pt1 | contig 18784 bp, 13 predicted proteins | sample 8958761 | NCBI WGS metagenome assembly JAEEGJ01 (sample SAMN16246546, study PRJNA631951) | gut metagenome | biome: gut microbiome; feature: rumen; material: RS-attached | host: Bos | place: Iran: Karaj | collected 2018-10
ATCCGAAAGCTTATCCTCCGCATCAACATACATCGAGCGGAACTTGTACATCTTAAAATGTCTTCCATTCCTTCCGATGCGCTCCTGTTTGAAGATAACAGGGCCTTTGGATTCAAGCTTTATCGCGATCGCCACAATAGGAAACATGATGATGGTTATTAACATTCCTACTATGCTTCCCAATATATCCATAAGACGCTTGATCATAAGTCTTCTGTAATCAAGATTCTGCATCGAAAAAGAAAGCACGGCATAGCCCGCAAAGGTGCCTGCCTCCTGCCCTGCAAGTTTCAAGTCCTCAAGGCCCACATCATAATGGCAGACAACGCCCATGTTTTCAAATTCATATATGGTATTTCTTATATCCTTGATAGGCACATCCGAAGGAAGTGATATGAATACCCTGTCCACTATATTCTTCGTGGCTTCGCTTATCATATCATCAGCGCCTGCTATGACAGGAACCTTGCCTATGGTACTGCCTTTCATGTCTTTATCCATGATAACAACACTGGTCACTTCATAATTCCATTCCTTGGAATGCTTTATCCTGTCGATAACCTTTTCCGCTCTGTCAGATGTGGTGACTATCATAAGCTTGTCACTTCCCACACCCTTCCTGTAATACTTAAGCATATATTCCTTAAAGATCAGATGGAACATATATGTGAGTACCATAACAAGCGGCAAATAGATAAAGAACACGGTTCGTGACCACGGCCTGTCCTTAAAAAGAATGTACATGAACAGCGCCGAAAAAGCACTTGTTGAACCGAGACATTTCATCACAGCCATCGCTTCTCTGAAATAACCGCGTATAAAAAAGTCCCTGTTCCAGTCAGTTATGGTTGAGTACAAAAAGATAAGTCCGGCTTCTATGATGCCGAAGATGATATATATCTCGCCATTGCCGTCAGCGCTCATCCAGCCGTATCTTGTAAATACAGCCGCGGTTAATGACAGGGCAAGAGTTACTGCCTCAATAAGAAGCAGCATATATGTCTTTATCACATTTGTCTTTTTATAGATATGATTCATAACCTGTTGTAAAGCCCTTCAAAAGAACTCACTATCTTATAAGGCAGATAGCCGAGTTCAAATGCCCTCATCCTCACACGTTTTCCAAAGGGCCACTTTTCATTCCTGAAATAATCCCAGTACAGAACTTTAAACCATTGTCTTATATTATGTTTGTCTTCCTTTTCGGAAGCAGCCTCATAAAAATGAATACAATTGTGTATCTCTGAGTTTAACTGCATCTTGAAAAGTTCCATCTCTCCTCTGCCTCTGAAGAAATCCAGCTTACCTATCCCGGCTTCCTGTGCAGCAGCATAGTTTCTGCCGCCATTCCTGCTCATTATGCTGTCGCCTCTCTGTCTGTAGAAATAAAGCACTTCATCCGTAAAGGCCACTTTTGAAGCATTGTATACCAGTTTATAGGTCGTAAATCCATCTTCGAATATCTTACCCACAGGATACCTGACAGGGATTCCTTCTTTATCAAAGAGATTCTTCCTGTACAGCTTGTTCCATGCGACCATACACTGGCCCATACGTCCGGGCTCATAGAATCTTGCTTCGGCATCAAACGTCCCGAGCACTTTCACATCATCTGTTTCTTCACGTCTGATGATGTCGAATTTCCTGCCTTCGGGTATCTGCTCATAATCACAGACAGCCATATCAGCGCCTGTTTTATCAACGATATCCGCGAGCTTCTCTATCATGTTTACTGCAATGAAATCGTCCGAATCAACAAAGAGGATCCACGCACCATAAGCCCTCTCAATGCCGGCATTTCTAGCCGACGACAGCCCCCCGTTCTTTTTGTGTATCACTTCAATACGGCGGTCATCAAGAGCAAATTTGTCGCAGATTCTTGGGCAGTTATCATCAGAACCGTCATCCACAAGAATGATCTGCAGATTGGTATAGGTCTGATGGATGATGCTCCGAACGCAGTCTATTATGTATTTTTCCACCCTGTAAACGGGCACTATTACGCTGATAAGGTCTTCCATGATTCAATATCTTCCAAATAGTTTTCTGATACGCCGTCTCATCGCAGCCTTCCTAATGCCACGTCTTCCCGACTTGAGGCTTTTCTCTATCCAGTGTCCATTCATGCTATAGGCTTCAAGTGCATACTGGAGTTTAAGCTTTTCCGCAGTCGTGTAAAACGGCTCAAGATTTTCACGCTTCAGATCTTTTTTATGCTTTGCAAGATACTTAAGATCCTTGTAATGTCTTGCATCGCTGTATTTCTTTAATTCCGGTGCAAGCTCCCTTTCCATCGAATATCCGATCATGTTTGAAGCTGCGCGCTTCAGATCATCGATCGCATTCCATGAGGAACCGCCCACCTGCCTGTAGGCAGCCATCGCTTCCGGCAGATAATAGATTTTTCCGTAGCGAAGGAACCAGAATGTTATATTGTTGTCATCAAAAAGGCTTTTAAGTCTTCCCTTAGGCTCATGCTCTCTATAAATATTCCTGAACATGAATGCATCGGACTGAAGGAACATCTGTGTCCAGTAGTCCTTTAAGCTTATCTTACGCTCACGTCTCGCCGAGCAGAGAGGCTTTCGTCTGCCATCTTCATAAAGCATATCAAGGTTATGCGCACAGGCTATGCAATCCCTGTTCTTCATGGCTTCAAGCTTGTCAGCCATTTTTTCAAGACGTTTCTTATCAGTGTAGATATCATCACCGTCAAGGAATGAACAATATCTTCCTGTCGCATTTTTCAGAAGGTTCAGACGGTTTGCACTGGATCTTTCCACGCGGTTGTATTCCACGCCTTTTTCACGCGGCATCTGAAAAAGCTTTATCCTGCCGGGATTATCCTTGATATAGCTGTTGATTATATCTACTGTCCTGTCATCGGAACCGTCATCCCCTACCAGTATCTCAAACGGATAAAGACTTTCCTGAAGGAGAACACTCTGAAGGGTCTGTCCGATGTAATCCTCTATATTGTATGCTGTTATGAGTACGCTTATTACTGCATTTTCGCTCATATTACTTTTTCTGAATATCATGAACGGAAGGTAATTTTTTCACGGCTTTATGAAGTCCGTGAAATATCCGTCTCACACGTTTATTATTGTTGCCCATATTTCCAACAGGCTTTTTGTACGTTGCAGGTTTGTCTTCTTCAACTTCACCTATCACACGTTTAAATCCCTTAACGGCTTTTTCCGGAAGAAATGCTTCAGATGCAAATTTAACTGCATTCAATGAAAGCTTCTTCCTTCTGGCATCATCTGTAAGGAGCAGTATCAGCGCTCCTGCAAGTTCAGCCGGTTTCCTGATAAGTATTCCCGTCTTTCCTGAAATGACTGCATCCGGAAGTCCAAGCTTCATGCGGCTTACAACGGGAAGCCCGCATGCTTCCATCTCGACAGCTGCCAGCCCGAAAGTTTCCGTACCCATAGGATTTATGACGCCCACTGCGCACTGCCTGAAAACATCCGTTTTTTCACTGCCCATTATCCCGTGAAAAACTACATCCTTATCGATCTTACCTTCATCATCGGTAAGATACTTCATGAAAGAAGCTTCATATTCACTCTCTGCCAGGCCATAAGGACCAAGATGTGCATCCCTGTCATAAAGCTTTCCGTTTCCTATCACATGAAGCCTTGCTTCGGGAACTTCCTTTTTTATCTGTGGCCAGGCTTCTGCAAGCATATGGAAATTCTTATCCGGGATAAGAGAGCCCACAAAGCATATGCCCTTCTCGCCCGAAAGCTTTATATCCTTCATCTCCTTTGACGGAACAAAAGGGTTTGTCACATAATCAAGCTTGTCAGATACATTGTCATCGATGTAGAAGTCATACATCTCACGACCAACAGCCAGAACGCGTCTTACTTTTTCACAGCTTCTGAAAAAACATATCTCCTCATAAGTAAGTCTGTTGTGCATCCAGAAGATATATTTAAGGTCATATTTTTGAAGTTCATTTATCACTTCAGGCTTCTGATGACCTCTTAAGATAAAAACGCTATAGCCGTTCTTTTCTGCATCGGAAAAAGCTTCAGCCTCATCCTTTACTCTCATGATATTTCTGCAGGAAAGCTTTGTATCCTGCATGGCATAAACCTTTATATCAGAATCTGCATCAAGGCCTTTGATAACATAAGCAAAACAGAGGGCAGTACCGCCCGCACCCGGATTTCCATTCTCAGGAGCGCTCAGATCCATGCCCGATGCTTCCGGTTCATTGAATAAAAATGCAGCCTTTGTCATGCCGTGATCCTTATGTTGCAGCCGTTCTTATCACATTCCGCAGATAGTAACTCATCGAGAACAGGAAACAGATCGGAAGGTTCAAGCAGTCTGCCTGCCTTCATCCTGTTTAACTCCTTTATCTTCTCATCCAGTGCGTTTATAAACGATGTGTCCATCATGGACGGAGAAATACCATTTATCTTTACTTTATCTCCGCCGTATTCAGCAGCGCAGGCCTTCATGGCACCAAGAAGCGCATACTTTGCGGTTATATAATCAGCCATAAATTTCGGCGGAAGATCATCTGTAGTATATTCCGTAAGCATTACAGCCACTCTTCCAAATCCCGTCTTCTTCATGGCAGGAAGCACTTTTGAAGAAAGCATCAGAAAACTCTCTGCCTGAACTGCAAATCCGTCCTCAAGCCTTACAGTATCCAGATCCTTTAATCTCATATACTCAAATCCCGCTGCCGGAAGAAATACGAATCTGTTAGGCTCTATGTCTGACACTTCATCCATAAGCCTTTCACGGTCTGACTTGAGTTTAAGATCAGCCTTAAGCACCTTTATATCAAGGCCCGGATGATCCTTTTTTATCTCATCAAAACGTGACACCCTGCTGTTGCAATGAGCATAGATAGTAAGCCCGTCAGTGCCCTTATCTGCCAGGTGTTTTATATATGAGACTCCCACATCCGAAGATGCGCCTATGATAAGCCAGGTCTGCTTTTCCATCATTCATTCACCAGTGCTGTAATCGTGGCACTGGAAACTTTCTTTCCGTTTTCGTTAATTATCACGGCTTTGATCTTTATGGTACGTACTGCTTCATGCTGTTCCTCCACAGTGCCCATCACCGTAAGAGTTTCTCCGATATATACGGGAGCGTGAAAACGTGCTCTCACTTCCTGAAGCACACAATGCTCCCCGGGAAGATATACACCTGCAAGCCTTGAATAAAGTGACCCTGTGAGCATGCCATAAACAAGCCTGCCATCAAAGCCATGGCTTTTGGCATATTCCTCATCAATATGCATGGGATTGGTATCGCCGCTCACCTCAGTGAACTTTTCCTGCATATCTTCAGTCACCTGAACAGTGAAGGATTCAGTCATACCTATCTTAAGATCATCGATAGTGTAGTGGTTCATCCGACTGCCTCCTTGATGATATCCAGCATTTCACCGACATTCTTCATGCCCACCACATCTTTCATCTTGAACTTGAAACCAAAGGCATTTTCTATCTCGGAAACAAGTGTAATATGCATAAGGGAATCCCAGTCTTCTATGTCATCGGCAGTAGTCTCATCTTTAACGATGATACTGTCATCCTCAAACACATCCCTGAACACTTCATTGACCTTTTCGAGTATTTCTTCCCTGCTCATTTTCACCTCCGCAAACTAACTAAATCCTTAACTGCATTATTATACCATAAATAATAAGGACTGTCGCATCGACAGTCCCACATCCAATGTGCATATTTTAGGCCACAGGGACGTTCTTAAATATCCCCGAATTTTCTCCTGTATTCTTCCTCACACATCCTGTATTGCGGCTTATAGACCGGTGATGATGCCATGGGCTTAACCGAATTTAACAGGTTCATAGCCTCTTCTTTCTTGCCAAAATAAATATATACCCTGCATTTGATAAGAGAAGCGATAAATCCGCAGCTTTTTCCGCTTCGGGAGCCGATCGAAGCAACGGCATTTTCATAATCATTATGAGCCATGTAAAATGATGCATTAATCTCATCGATCAGATTATCCATCCTGCCACTCTTTCCGTAGAATGGCTTAATATAGGGCTCGGCATCCCTCATAACAGCATTAGCCCTGTCCGGGTTATGCAACTCTGCACAGATTTGCATCTCTATATCAAAAAAAGAAAGAATAGCTCCCAGATGCAGCTTATTTGATGCTTTTAAACCATACTGGATTTCCTCCGGAGTAACGTTTCCGATGGCATAAAGGGCAGACTGAATATCCTGTTTGTAAAGATATGCATTTGCAAGAGAAGTATAAAATTGACAACGATGAACCAGGGGATCCTTTGAGGCATTTTTCTTTAAATAATCATTCAGTATATCAATGTATTTGTCAGAATAACCGTTTTGTTCAAATTCCGAATTCAACAGAACGATCAGATTTAAACGTCTGTTCACATATGACAATATCAAAGCTATTACAAAAGTCAGCAATAGCCCGAAAAATACTCCTGCAGCATATGCAGCAATTTTCATTGGACCGTCAGCTGATTCTGCATAAGGTTTAGCTTCGATCAGACCATAGATCATATATATAGGGGAAAATAGTAAAAGTGAAGGAAATATTATGCGTAGTCTTGTTCTCATATTTTCTCCGATCAGGCACAGTGTGTATGCGTCACTTATTATACGTTATCACTGTTTATCAGTCTATGATCGGAAGCCATTCCTGATGAATTATCTGAGAGTCTAATCCCGATATATATTCTGTAATATTATCAAACTATACGTCAGTTTTGCCGCTTTCTTTAAGATACCTGTCCAACTCTTGGGTATATAACCATTCACACCTGCTGCAAGATTGAGCATGGTAGCTCTGTCGTTTGCCTTGATGACCTGCGGATAATCAGCTGTACTTAATATTTCCTCCGCTAAATAAAATGATCCTTCGGCCCCCTGTTCGAATGAAAGGCCTGGATACGGCTGCAATTAATGACGAGTGGATTGGCCGGCCGGGGGAAATATATGCCCGTGCGGCACGCTTGCGCTATTCAGGCGCTCGTAACGGACGCTATGGACGCTGAATGCTGGGTGTTGCAGGATTTACCGCATCTGCACCGGACGCATTCATATCGCGTCCAAGCGCCGACGGCGCCCGGGATGCCGCACTTGGCATAAGATTTCCCCCGGCCGGAAGCAAAGGTTCTAAAACCAGAATATGTTATGATAATTGTCACCGTTCCCTTGATAAGCATCTTATCAATTATGGGAGGTGGGTGACAACTACCCTAACTCAGAGGGCTGTGAAAACGGATTGGATAATACCGGCACTATTTCAATATCTTCAAGCTGACGCAATGCAGTATCCGACATACTTAATCGCCATATCTTCGGACAGGATGCATACGCATAGAAACTATTATACTCTTTAAATATTATATGACCTATCGCATCACCTGAGATCTTTCTTCTCGCATCAAAATCTATCTTTCTACATCCGGAATGGTATCAAGATCATAATCCCTGTCACTGATACTGTTGATATAGCCGAAACCATTTGGTAATAAATATCACAGAGATTATCGTTGCCATAAATAAAGTCTGCTCAACAAGTTGACAGTTTATCTGTCACTTCATTGAGCAGACACTTAGAAAAATCAGATTGTATGGCTTACATGCGTATGATCTCTAGGGCCAGATATTACATAGATATAACAGCGGGAATAACACAATTATTATCAAGGCACTGATAATCCCTACCGCCTTCTTAATGCCTTGATTATCCGTCCTTAAAACCATTGCCAAATATATCAATCCAGCACATGGATCAAACGCAACTATAGTATATTTTGACGCTCCGTGAATACCGCAAATAATCTGAACAATATAAAGAATAAGTATTACAACTACTGATATAGTGTTAAAAATCAAATTACTTTTTCTTTTTTATTCTTCTTGTTTATTATCCATTTTGCTCATCGAATCACGATTGCTGAAGCTACTTGGTAAGCGCAAGCCAATTATAATTTATCAATCCGAAATAAATATATTTTCTCCCCAACACCGCTTCAAAAAAATCAGCATCAATTCCTGTTGTCGTCTCTTTAAGAATTGGCATAATAACAGCCAAACCGAGTGAAACAATTACAATAAGCCACTTATACTTAATTAAATTTTTCTTTGAAACAGCCATCAACACGGATGAAAAAAACAGCGAAATTATAATCAGTATATTACACGGCAAAAGCTCTATTACAAAATCTTCATTTTGACCGGCATCAAAATATCTTACCAACTCAACGGTATATGGAATCCCGTGTGTAAGAAATAAGAGACAATATCCTATCCATATAAACAAATAACCTGTCCAGTATTTTTTCATCATTTTTTCATCATTTTTCTTCAAAATCTAATTCACTCCTTAATTCTTCCACTGTAACCGGACTAACAACTCCAGGTTTTCCCTGCTCCCCAGTCATATCGTTTCCATAAAAGATTTTATTAATATAATTATCTGTATTCCAATTTTTTAACACTCTATAAACCAGATCATATTTGCGATAGTATACTTTCATTCCTGTTGTTTCTAAAGCCGAAATCGACCTCTTGATTCCTATATTTTCGATATCAACAAGAATCTGGGCTCCAGCCCCCATATAACCAGCCTCATCAATGAATAAGCCTATATATGTCCCTAATCTTGCAGCATTGTTTTTAAAATCAGAACTCCAATTTTTCCTGATTTCATTCTCTACGCATGCTATTTGAGGTTTGGTTCCGGTTATATTTTCATCTAAAACCATAGTATCATCATACCCCATAGCTGCTCTATATAGTTTTTCAGGTGTTATATAATAGATATTATTTTCACTTTCATATTTAATCACACTTAAAATCGTAGAAATATTCCATGGATTTTTGAGGTCCACAATCACCTTAGCAATACCTACAGGGCTAACATTGGTTCTTTCCCCAGCATACTTCCACACTCCGCCATCCGGGGCATACACCCAGTTATCCTGATGGATCGAAAAGTCGTATTCGATCTCTGCATTTCCAACGCTGAGAATCTCTATTGTATATGTTTTGCACGGTTCAAGAAGAACGCTGCCTCCTTCCCAAATATCCGGCGTCTTTTCCTGACCATTTTTGTTATATGTTATTCTTACCACATCCCAGGTTTCACTACCATCCACCCTGTCAATATTATAAGAATAATAAGATAATTCCTCAGGTGTTATCGTAAATTTCGCAGCACTGCATTTTCTGTGAAATGATAAGGTCGGAACTGTTTTATCTGCTTTATCAGAACTGATGCTGTCTATTCCTGACTGTGTAAGCGTTCCATCCGACCAGTTTGATTCATCTTCGCTTTTCGGATTGGTCGAATCACTGAAAAGATAACTGTCATCGATTGCAGCATCATTGATATACATAGGATCAGCTATCGCAATATTCTTATCCTTTTCATCCGGATAGTAGTCATTATCTGTATCCTGTGAAAACGGATTGGATACTACCGGCACTATTTCAATATCTTCAAGCTGACGCAATGCAGTATCCGACATACTTAATCGCCATGTCTTCGGGCATGAGTCATATCCATAAAAACTATTATACTCCTTAACAGTTATACGACCAATCGCATCGGCTGAGATCTTTCTTATCGCATCAAAATCTATCTCATCTACATCCGGAATGGTATCATGATCATAATCCCTGTCACTGATACTATTGATAGTGCCAAAATCCTTTGGTAAGAAATTGCCGCCTAAGGACTCTATCCTATTCCCGTTATCAAAATCAGGCAAAGCGTCATGATCATCCCATTCACAGACAAAGCGATATTCAAAATAAGAGTTTGTATTGCCCCATTTCCCCTTACTTTGACAATACCTTTCTTTCGGACAACCGCATATCTCTATCCATGCCCAGCGATAAATCTTGCTATCACCCGGTCTCCCGTTCCCGCTCCAATTTTCATAATCCCATTCTTCACCGGTGATCCATTGATAAAAATCTTGTCCTTCTTCCACAATAGCGCCAAGCAAAATTACATCTGCGCTTTTGCAGTTATCACCACAATACTCCCGCATAAAGAATTCCTCCTCTTCTGCCGAAGTTATTGTAATAAGGTGCCCTCCAAGGGCTTCACAATAAGCCTCTGCATCGGGCCAATTCATTTTAATATCAATAAACTTATATGCATGTCCATTAAACACTTTGACAGCGTTGTAATCATCTTCTTCATCCGATCGATCTGCAGCTTCTGATCGATCCTCATAGGTTTCTACGATCCACTCTGTTTCTTCTTCATCTGATCCACTGAATACTGCAGATTTTGCTTCTACAGTTCTATCATCAGTTTCCTCTTTTATCCCGAAGTGCTCCAGATAACTGTTTCTGTCAGCAAGGAACAGGTCGCCCATATATTCTGAGCTCACACTTATCGTATTATCAGCTTCATTGTATTCACAATCTACAGGAAAAAAGGAATCTGCTTCTTCATCCAGGTAGAACACTGCATAATCTTCAAGAACTGCATTTTCTTCCACCACTCTGAAGGAGATCTTACCGGAGCTTACTTGTCCTGCAGTATAATCGATATGTACAGGCACTCCCGTAAACATTCCGTCTGCAAGAAGACCCATGTGATCGCTCACACCCTGTTGTATATATTTCTTAACATTATTGGATGCTGTAAGCTCTACGCTTAACTTAAACACATCATTATACTCATTAACAGCGATATCATCCTCAGAAACTTCCTGTCTGATCTGTGTATCGCCGTCTGTCTTATCTGCCGGATCAAGCCCAAGTGCTATCTCATCCCCATCAAGCACTCCGTCCCCATCCGTATCATCTTTAACAGGATCGGTACCGTAGATATGTATCTCTTCTCCGTCAGTAAGATCATCACCATCGGTATCCTCAAGATGGAAGTCAGTTCCGTTCTTATATTCATCCAGTTCATTCAGGCCATCTTTATCATAGTCCTCATCCGGATCATTTATACCATTTCCATCCGTATCAATATTTAAGGGATCTGTCCCATGCTTTATCAATTCATATCCGTCAGGCAGGCCATCGTCATCAGAATCAGGATCGTTCTTATCAGTTCCGATTGAATCTTCAACCTCATCAGGAAGCTCATCTCCATCAGCATCGGGGAGACTGTCCCATTCATCAAAGGGAGGCAGTTTTATGATCTTTACAGCTTCATCATCTGATACACTGTTTTCTGATGACGATCTTTCCGGATCGTATTTCTTTTCCCTTAATCCAAGGACTGTGATCTCCCTTTCCTCACCTTCCAGCTGATAACCTATCACAGCAGTCTGACCTGCAGGGATATCCTGTGCATAAGAAGGGCAGCTAAGTTCATACTGCTCATCACCTGTCTTTTCTTTCTCGGCTCCCCAGACATTTGTAAAGCTTCCTTTTGTCTGCACAGTAAGAACCCAATCCTCTATATCTGCGTCACCATTATTCTTTATCCTTATCTCACCGGTGGAACCATTATCCCACTCTGAGAAGACTGACATCTCAACTGAATAATCAGATGGATCGACTTCTGCTTCGGTAGTACACATATAAAATGTGCCCGGAAGATCAAAGCTTTCACCGAAGTTTACCTGAAATCCGAACTGAACTGATGATCCCGCAGCTATATCCTGGTTATAACCAAGATTCTTTAAAACATATTTACTTTCATCACTTGAGAGGATCTTTGCATTATAGATATTCTGTATCTCATCGTCCGTGCAGAATGAAAGATTCCAGTTATGGATCACGGAATCAGAAGTGTTTATGATCTTAACTGTTACGTTGCAACATCCATCCCAATGAGATGTAACAGTATACTCAACTGAATATGTTTCGTAATCAAAGCTATAGGTCTTATCCTCCGGAATGATCTTTTCATCATTATCAGTTTTTTCAGTTTTTGATCCTGTGATCGTATTCACCGATGCCTCATCCTCAACACTTATACTTTCAACAGTTTTACTTTCCTCTGCCGCAAAGGCATAGAATTCCCCCATATGTCCTGATAACAATACTCCGGTAAGTATTCCGGAAAGCACTTTTCTTAACTTTCTTTTGATCATAGTTGTACCTCCTTTAACGTCCGTATATAACCGATATTACGCATAAAAAAAGCTGCAAAAATATAAATCTATTTTTGCAGCGCATCTTACGGACGTTTTGCCTTTATATAATGGATTTTATTATATATATATATATATTTAGTCAAGTGAAAGTCAGCGTCAGTACCGCTTCCAAGCACCCCCTCAGCTAATATAGGTCAACAGCGGTTTAAATTCTGACGGCTTCACAAGATAATGACCTGGCTCATCCTGCATTTCCTTAAAGCCCATCTTTGAATAGATATCGGCAACCATTTTGTTTTTGGCTGTGGGTATATACTCTGCTTCAATCAGGTCATAGCCGGCATCAGATGCAGCTTTTACCATGGAATTGATGATATACTCTTCCATCGTGCGCTTGAGCACCCTGCAGCTCATAAACCATGTATCAACGAATACCCTGTCCTCAAGCTTCTTCAGGATCACTGCGCTGATAAGGCCATGGTCTCCAAAACGATCCTTAAGTGTAAAATACAGAGTGATATAAGAATCATCCGAAGACATCTTTTCTATGTCTCCTGTCTGATAACGCACAGTCCTAAGATTAAACTGATTGGAGCGCTGTGACAGTTCCGCGATCCTCGGGAAATGAAACTCATCAAACGGTGCGGCAACAGCCTTCATTTCCAGGCTTTTAAGATACTCGCTGTAATCCGCAAAGCTGTCCATTGATTTAACGCGCTCTGCTTCAGCCCGGTATTTCTCAGTTCTGCCGGCATCCTCGGCACTGATACCCGTAGTTTCAAAAAGTCCAAGACTCTTAAGATAAGGTACATAGGAAGACGGATCCTCCGGCATATCCGGCACTGTTATCTCAGGTATCATACTGCGAACCAGTTCACGTTCGAATCTGTTGTCATCAATGAACACAAGACTATCCATGCCTATGTTCAGTATGCTCTGAATCTTTCTGATATTAGTTGCCTTGTCATCCCAGTTAGCAATGAAGCATGCAATGTCATCAAGTTTAAGGACCATCTCGGGATGTTTCTCAAAAGGTTCCTTTGCAGTATCCTCGTTATTCTTGCTGCACACTGCAAGTATGATGCCTCTGTTTTTAAGTTCCTTAAGCCAGGTCTGAAACTCATGAAAAGCTCTGCCCGTACCGAGCTCTCCCACTTCGATACCGGAGAGTCCGTCATCGCCTATCACGCCGCCCCATAAGGTATTATCCAGATCGAGCACAACACACTTCCTTATGCGTCCCAGTGCACTGTCGACCGTATTCATTACAGACGCTGCTATGCGCGGCAGTGCTTCCATGGAAAAAGGCATCCTTGCCGCAAAATACATCTTGTCATCCCTGAATGCATTTCCAAGTTCTGACTTTATTGTGCTCAGATTAATTAGCGATACGGATGCGCGCGCCGCACTCTCCTGCATAAGCAGGAAGTTTAATCTGCGCTGTTGATAGATAAATGAATCTTCATATTTGAGTCCGAAATTTCCGTATATTCCATCATCTGCTTCAGGAAGATCAGGCTGAAGCACCTTAATCCCTTTAACTGAAAGAAGCCTGTCCCAAAGCGAGGTGATAAGCTTTATCCTGTTATCGGCAAAGTTCTTTCTCTCTGCAAGCTCAGTTCTGCAATAATCCGAATAAAGCCTCTCCGTACACATAACAATAAGCACAGCTTCAGGAGCGAAGTCATAAAGCTCCGATGAGGGATCTGTTATCTGCGCCATTATCTCATCATAATCGGCATCATAAACAGAAAGTGCGATACCTCTTTCATATGCTTCACCGCGAAGTGCCTGGCTTAAGTGCTGCGTTGCACAGTCACCGAGCACAGCCATCTTAAAAGGCTTAAGCCCTGTCATATCTTTTTTCAGATTCTTTTTCAGTTCAAGAAAAGTTGCCATCATACCTCCCTAAAAGACGATATATGCAGGTCCCGGAACGCTTCTGTCGCCTTTTCCGATATAAATCATAAGTATGAGAATGATATAAACCGCCCATCTGACTGCTGTGGGTGCCTTTGCGCTAAGTGTGACAGGATCCTTACCTTTGTACTTAAGCACATCAGCCACTATCAGCATAATAAGCGGCACCACTATCAGAAACAGATCATAGCTGTTCACATTATAAGCCATCTGCAGACATTGCATGAGATTCATCCCATGGAAAGCATTACCCATAAGCGTTAATGAATCCTGCAAAGTTACAGGTCTGAAAAACATGAATGAAAACATAACAAGAACAAAATTACGGATGACTCTTAGTCCGTCGCAGAAACTGCTCTTAAAAAACTTTGATGAAGAGTTGATCTTGTCATAAACAGGTTTTAAAAATTCAGAAAGGATTATCACTGCACCACAGAACCAGTCATAGGCAAGATAGTTGGCATCAAAACCGTGCCACAGTCCTATAAGCGTCCAGTTGACTGTGAGTGCCACAGCAGTGGGCAGAGTGTTCATCAGATATCTGTTTTTCTTTTTCTTAAAATGTGTACGCAGGGCTGCGCAGGGCTTTGTCCTGAGCACGGGATAAAAAACATAGGTTTTAAACCACAGACCAAGCGACATATGCCATCGGCGCCAGAATTCCGCCATGGATTTTGAAAGATAAGGCACATTAAAGTTTTCTCTTATCTCTATGCCAAGCATCTTTGATGAACCGACAGCCATATCCATGTAACCCGAAAAATCTGCATAAAGCTGTATGGTATAAAGTGCCATAACATACAGTACCCTGAAACCGGTGCAGCCTGCAGGATCTTCAAAAGCAGGATCAACGATATAACCTATCCTGTCAGCGATAACAAGCTTCTTTAAAAGCCCCCAGAGAATCCTTAACAGTCCTTCTCTTGCTTTTTCATACGAGAAGCCATGCCCTGCAAACAATTCTGTCATATATTCCGACGGATCTTCAAAAGGTCCCTGCAGCACATGAGGAAAATAAGAAACATACAGGAATACCTTCAGAGGATTCTTCATCACTTCTATGCCTTCTCTCTGCACTTCAGTCATGTAGGCGATGCACTGCAGCGCAGAGAAGGAATAACCGAGAGGCATGATGAATGAAACAAACGGAAGCCTCATAAGGGCCATTGTAAGAAGGATTATAAGGACCGAAGCAGTAAGCAGTATGCCGCTCTTTTTCCTGTACCTGTCTATTAGCAGAGCACCGACATAAGAAACAAGCGATATCGCAGCCAATAATACAAAAGCATATACTCCGGCCTTAAAGTAAAAATATCCGGAAGCCGCACAGAGTACGACCCATTTGAAGCGTTCAGGTATCAGATGATAGATCAGAAATACCGCCGCAAAAAAATATGCATATTCCAGTGTAGTAAATAACATATTACATCCCGCGTTTTCTTATCTGCAGCCCGACAGTAAGTATCAGGTTGGCAATTATGCCTGCAGCAATTATTAATATAATGACGATCTTCTGCCATTTCTTCTTTTTCTTAAGGAGCAGATCTATAAGCAGATATGAATCTCCCAAAAATGCAAAGTACAGGAATATCATTACCCTGTGCCATGAAGCAAACATGGTCGGTGAAAGCATGAGTGCCATCCTCACGGCAAAGCCCACGCCAAGCATATATATAGCACATATCTTCTGTCTTACCTCAGGGAATATCCTCCAGAGAGTGTAGCATGCGGCAGCGATATAAATAATGAGCGCTGCAACCTCCGAAAGCTGGACAAACACCTCACGCGGATTATCCATATATACCGGAGGGAAGGTAAAATCATAATTCCTTTTATGCCCGATGATGAAATCCTTAATAAAATACATTGATGTAAATGCCACATCGATCACTGCAGGAACTGCAGATGTAAAGTACAGAAGCTTCTTCTTATCTGAAGTCTCCTTTGCTTTTTCAAAGCCCGCAAACATGAGCACTGCCGTAAACAGAGCAAAGATCACAGCCGGCACCATGACAAAGTGTTCAAATACGAACACACCGCAAAGCCTTGCTTTTTCGATGAGTGTAAGGTCGAAAAACTGCGGCATCCAGTTGGCTGCTTCCATCTCGGTGCGAGCTCCGTTTCCGGGAGAAGTAAGTGCGAATACGATACCGAAGATACCTATGCAGGCACCTGTTATCTCATACCATGCATTCTTCTTATCCAGGATAGCGAATACCGAAGCCAGCACAAATGCAAACGTCACCACTGCAGCAGACTGCTCACAGTTAACTGCAAACAGTAAACAGATAAGTGCAAACCTGTATGTATTGCCCGATACTTTTTCATTCCTGTAACGCCTCATCACAACCGACAGACCATAGAGGAATGCCGCAAGCGGCCAGATATAATTAAGAGTCGTGCATATCCATCCAGCCGAACCCATATGCATATACGGATAGCATGCAAACAAAAGAAAGATAAGATAATTTCTCTTATCATCCTTCTTAAGTCCGAATATGACAGATGATGCATAAGCAGTAAGCACACATATGAGTGTATCCGCGATCTGCCATGTGATGAACGGAAGCTCTATAAAGCAGAAAAGCAAAGCTTCCGAAAGCACTCTTGATGTGTCAGTCTGGTACCTGTATATGACAGTCTGAAGAACTGAACCGTGATCCGCCTTCATTATCCTGAAGTAATAATCATCATTTGTGAATCCCACAAATGTCAGATGCATAAGGAAGAAGAACAATGCCGTTATTGCAAGCATTATCAATCTGCGGTCAGTTTCCTTTTTTTCTTTGATCATTTCAGTCATTTATTTATCCTTACTTGTTATCTGCCATTTGATCTTGTGCATCAGATGTACAGGTCTCTTAACCACATCAAGAACTCTCTTCAGCGCATTGGCATCCTTTAATTTCTTCTGATAATCATGCCCTATATAGACCATGTTGCGTCTCTTTGCTGATGAAAGATCCTGATCAAAGATATTCTTTAGAAAAGCATCTATATAATCATCCTCAAGGACAGGCTTGGACTGGGACTCGGGAAGTACCGCCGGAGCCTTCATCATCTTAAGATAGAGTTCATCATCATTATCAATCTTCTTTATCTCCTCGACCACTTCATCAAATGAAGCATAAGAAGACGCATCTATAAATGATTCCGGATTGAATTCCTCTTTGATCCTTGGGCTTCCGAAATATACAGGTATGGTGTCACCAGCAAATGCTTCGAGTATCTTTTCTGTTGTGTATCCGCTCATCGAAGAATTCTCAAAAGCAAGCGTAAACTTATAATCCCTCTCAAAAGCTATCTTATCATCAACAGGGCCGCCCACATTGTTCCTGTAGCGTCCGCCGGAATCAACCTGCTTATAAGCGGAGAGCTTATCAAACATCTCATCCCTCTCCCCTGCTCCGAAAGGATTGGATACCACACGGTTGCAGAATTTCTTTTTGGAAAGATAGTATTCATCATCATGTGTATGTTTCTTAAGTGCAGGTACTATTATCTTCTCCTTGTCATACAGGGCATATAACGGGAGCCTTAAGTATCTGTCTTCAAAATCTATGTAATGAAAACCCAGCGCATAATCAAAGAGATTAAAATCCGGCATGATATTTTCACCCGTGAAGAATATCTTCACGCAGTCCATATATTTAAAATGCTCATCCGAAAAGCCGCTGCAGAACACATAGTCAGGATCGTCACATATCTCGGGATCATAATAAAGCTTCAGTCTGTTGTAAAAGTAATTGTCATCCTTCTTGAAGTCAGGCCAGAAGCCTGCAAAATCGATCCTTATCTTTTTCTTTCCGTCTTTTCCCATCTCGTTCCTTTCCCTGCTTACAGCCCCTGCCGCGCAAATGCCTATCATCATAAGCCATATGGAGTTCTTGTTAAAATATGCAAGATAGCTTTCGGCCAATGCATAAAGCGTTGTGGCTGAAAGTACCACGAGCCCTGCCCTGTCTTTCTTCCTGTAAAACCTGATGCTCAGCCAGAAGATGCATGCCAACAGAAGCAGAATAAATATATACCCCTGTGCAAAAGCAGAATTCTCAAATCCCATCTCGGTAAGAGCCATCTCACCCTGAGGTCTTCCAAATGGCCTTGGCACCGCCGACTTAAAAAGCACCTTCGTCATCATAAGACGGCCTGTTGTAAGCGAATTGATCTTTTCAAAAAAAGTATCATTCTTTCCAAAGCGCATCTTCGGAAGCAGCTGAAACCTGAATACTATTAGTAACACCACCTGCAATATGGCCGCACCAAGCGAAGCCGCATATGCTGTGATATCAGCAGCCTTCCCCTTTACCCCGATGCATATCATCGTAAGAATAAAAACTGCCACAAAAGCCGCAGCCGCCATCTTTGAATGACTTAACAGTATCAGTATCAGGAACGGAAGCGAAACTGCAGCAGCTATAAACACGCCCTTCTTTTTATCCTTAAGTGCAGTGATCAAAAGGAACACTGCCAGCACATAGGCCCTGAATACAAAGAGCGCAAAGCCGTTTGGATTATAGAAGCCCAGTGTGAGCCTTGTCTCGGTGAAACTTCTTGTGTTTCCAGTCTGCATGACTGAATTGTGTATGCCTAATAGCGAAAGCACTGCGGCAAGCAAGATCACAAATATACTTCCCGCAAAAAACATCTTCACTGTGCGATCCCTGTTCTTGTCGCGTCCTGCAAGCAATGCAAGTATGATGCGCAGCACCAGTGCCGTGCCCTGGTATCTGTAGCATATGGCGCCATAAGCAGCCAACAGTGCAAAGACCGGAAAACCCTTTTTCAGATTCATCGAGAAAA
>JAEEGJ010014412.1_pt1 | contig 18778 bp, 15 predicted proteins | sample 8958761 | NCBI WGS metagenome assembly JAEEGJ01 (sample SAMN16246546, study PRJNA631951) | gut metagenome | biome: gut microbiome; feature: rumen; material: RS-attached | host: Bos | place: Iran: Karaj | collected 2018-10
TCCTTGGACCGCGTATCGGTAAGTATGTTGGCGGCAAGGTGCACGCTATTCCGGCCCACAACATTCCGCTCGCAACTATCGGTGTGTTCATGCTCTGGTTCGGTTGGTGGGGATTCAACGCCGGTTCTGCCCTCTCCGGCGATGCAAAGGCTACCAGCTGGATTTTGGTGACCACGAACCTCGCTGCTGTCGCAGGCATCATTACCGCAACGCTCACGAGCTGGATCGTTTCGAAGAAGCCGGACGCCACCATGGCCCTCAACGGCTGCCTTGCAGGCCTCGTCGCCATCACTGCCGGTGCAGACGTTGTCACCCCGCTTTCTTCCTGGATTATCGGTGCTATCGCTGGTGTGCTCGTAGTCGGTGCAGTCTTCATGTTCGACCGCCTGCACTTGGATGACCCGGTCGGTGCTCTCTCGGTTCACCTAGTGAACGGTGTGTGGGGTACGCTCGCTGTGGGTATCTTCGATATCACTGGCGACTACACCCTCGGCACTCAGGCCATCGGCGTGATTGCTTACGCGGTTCCCTGCTTCGGTGCTGCTAGCCTCATCTTCTACGCTATCAAGAAGACCATGGGCCTCCGCGTTACCGAACGTCAAGAACTCCGCGGCCTCGACCAAAGCGAACACGGCCAAGAATCTTACAGCGGCTTCCAAATCTTCAGCAACATGTAATTTGGGCCACTGCCAAATAACGAAAGAAGACTGCCGAAATCCGGCAGCCTTCTTTTTTACATAATAACGTAAAATGGTCTCTGTGAGCAACAAACGCCTCGTATTAACGAGGCGTGGTTGCGAGAGCGAGCGCTCTGGGTACGTACTTAGTAGATTGGGCGCGAGCGGTCTTGTTATCTTAAAGCCTTTCTAGCGGAGCGCATCAGATTCTTCAGCTGTTTTTTGTCGAGCTGCGGAACCTCGGCGTCCTTCTGGGCGCGAGACTTGGGAGCGCAGTCTTCGCAAAGGTGCTTGGTCACGGTGCCAAAGCTAGCGGCGCCGTTACTGACGCTGGTTTCCTTAAAGCGGTAAGGACGAAGCAAGGCTTCTTTCTTGCACTTGTCGCAAATACCCATCTTGGGTTCTGCGGGTTCGCGCTTGCGTTCCTTCTTGGGAGCGTCACTGGTGTCTTCCCAGGCCTTGCTCTGGGCTGCAATCTTGCGTGCGAAATGATCGTCTGTCAAGCTCATGTTTACCTTCCTTTATTTTAATTCTCTTTTTATAAAGTCATACAGGAACAGCGCCATGAACGTATTGCAAATAGAAGTCGGGTTGCCTTCTTCGGTATAAAGGCTACGGCCGAACTTTCCACGTTCCAGCTGTTTTTCCTTGAAGTCCGCCACGTAGGCGGCAAAATCCAGAATTTTCACCCGTTTTTCATCTTTCTGCTGCAGGCCGCGAATGCAGTCGTTCAACGCCGTCAACTGGGAGGGCGCCACCGGGAACATGTCCTCGGGTATAGTGAGAAAGTGAACGGGAGCCATGGTCTTGCTCAGGACTTCATCGGCCAACTTTTCGTAGGCCCCAAAAACTCCGTTATAGTCCTTGCCGCCGCGTTTGAGTTCCTTGAGTCCAAGACCAACTATAATTCGCCCAGCCTTCTTGCCGATAATGTCGGCAGAGGCCCGGTCATAAAGTTGCTGCAAACTTTGGGGGGCGGGAGCATTGATTGAAAACTGGACAGGTCTATTGGCTTCGCGACAGAGGAGTATTTCAGCAAAGCGGTTGGCGGCTTCGCCCTGTTCTCCCAAAAGTTCATCACCAATAATCAGAATCCTGTTTTCCATTACTCCTATAATCTACACTCTTCCAGGGCGTTTGACCACAGAAATCGACCAAAAGCCCTCTTTTTTTTGCCTTTTTTTGACAATATGACCATCGGCGACCAAGGCTCCAGGTACATTCTCTATAGGCGACCCATCGTCTAGAAAAATTTCCAGTTCCGCCCCCTCAGGAAGCCCCGCCATGACCAGACGACTGCGCATGGCATTGTTCGGGCACACCACCCCACGCAGGTCCAGGCGTTCCGGAAATGTTCCTTTCAAAGCCGCCGGCAGAGGGTCAACCTTCGTTTTTTCGCAAAAATCAGCAATTTCTGGGGCGAACCTCGCAGGCGAGTCTAACCACTTTCCCAGAGGATAATCTGCTAAATCAATGGCAAGCACCCGGGCAAGAGCCTCTTCAGGGGCAACGGCAACCTGATTTTCGCGCCTAAACCACTCCGAACAAGCAAAGGAAACCAACCTCCGAAGAGCCTCTTCGAAGCCAGGATTCCCCCTTTGAGCGTCAATCCACTTTTCCAGGGCAGATTTTTCTTTTTTTACATACAATTTGGGTCTATATTTGATAAATTTTTCAAGAAAAACTCTGCCACAATGTAGCAAACTTCCACGTAGGTTTCTATATTTGGCCGCAAGTTCCGAATGGAGCAAAAGGTTTTACATATAGGTTATACGGTTTTATGGCAATCAGTACAATCCTACTCGACATCATGTTCGTTGTCTATGTGATCGCAGGCATCGGGCTTGTCATCTACGGTTTTAGCTGTTACTATAGCATCTACTTATTCTTGAAGAATAGCCGCACCACACGTCTTTCCGACCGCAAAAAGATTCTGCAGTTCTATCGCGAACATTCTATGGACGAACTGCCGCAGGTGACCACCCAGCTGCCGGTCTTTAACGAAGCTAACTGTGTCGAACGCCTGCTCGAAGCTGTCTGCGCCATCGACTACCCCAAGGACAAACACGAAATTCAGGTCCTGGACGATTCTACCGACGAATGCTACGAAGTTGCCAAGAAGAAAGTTGCAGAACTCGCCGCCAAGGGCTACGACATCAAGTTGATTCACCGCACCAACCGTTCCGAATTCAAGGCAGGCGCTCTTAAAGAAGCCATGCAGGTTGCCAAGGGTGAATTCCTCGCTATTTTCGACGCTGACTTCGTCCCCGAGAAGGACTTCCTCCTCAAGACGATTCCCTACCTGGTCATGGACGATCAGATCGGCCTGGTCCAGGGTCGCTGGGGCCACTTGAACCGCACCGAATCCGGTCTTACGCTCGCCCAGTCCATCGGTATCGACGGCCACTTCGTGGTGGAACAGTCCGCCCGCAGCTGGGGCAAGCTTTTCATGAACTTCAACGGTACCGCCGGCGTGTGGCGCAAGCAGGCCATCTATGGCGGTGGCGGCTGGGAAGGCGACACCCTGACCGAAGACATGGACCTTTCTTACCGTTCTCAGCTCGCTGGTTGGAAGATGAAGTTCGTGTTCGACGTGATCGTTCCGGCCGAACTCCCCAACGACATCAACGCCTTCAAGGCACAGCAGTTCCGCTGGGCAAAGGGTTCTATCCAGACAGCAATCAAGATTTTGCCGCGCGTGCTCAAGGCCAAGGTTCCTCTCCGCGTAAAGATTGGCGCCATCCTCCACACGACGCACTACTCGATCCACCCCTGCATGTTGTTTACCGCCCTCTGCGCATGGCCGCTGCTTGCGTTCTTTGAACCGGTCGCACACCTGCCGACTTGGGCCTACACCGTCGGTTTCAGCTTTATCTTCCTCGCCGCTATCGCTCCTTCTGTTCTTTACTTTGTGGCACAGCGCTGCTCCGGTTACACCGGTTGGAAGATCCGCCTGCTCAGCCTCCCCATCCTTATGGCTCTGGGTGTTGGCATTGCAGTCAGCAACTCCCGCGCCGTGTTCTCTGCCGTCATCGGCGCCAAGGGCAGCTTTGTCCGCACCCCGAAGAGCGGCGGATCCAAGAAGAAGGCCAAGAGCCACTACGCTCAGAAGTTCCCCTGGCAGGCTGTTGTTGAACTCGGCGTCGGCGTCTACTGCATCTTCGGTCTTTTGGAATACATCGGTGCGCAGAAGTTCATTATCGGACCGTTCCTCGCCCTCTACTCTGTAGGCTTCCTCTCTGTGAGCGTGCTTTCCTTCATGCACTACATCGGCAACCTCTTCGAAATGCACAAGGCTCACGCTGCTGAAAAGGCCGCCGCCAAGGCAGAAAAGGCTACCGCTTAATTCTAGCACCAAAGCAATAAGGATTTATCCGCCGCAAATCTTCAAGGATTGCGGCGGTTTCTTTTTGGTAGTCGCCGTAAAGTTGCAGGAAAAGTCTGTGATAAGCACCATACACCTGGAGCGCCGCAAGCGACAGGGTCGTGGCGGCCACGACCGCAACCAAGAGTTCTATCAAGGTAAAGCCCCTCACCGCTCGCATCGCACAAGCCTCCGCAGCGCCCCCACCTGGGCCCACGCGAGCGGTTTTACGCCGGGCACCACCTTCAGCGAAACATCCACCCCATTCAAGCTAAAGGACGAATCCAGGCATGCAGGCGCATGGGCAACGAGATATTCCATAGACTGCGCCGCAGCCAGTGTTTCATTCGCACGCAGGCGCTCCAATTCCCGGACGCGATTAAAGCCATCCAAGTACCGTCCAAACACGACAACACCCGCCGCAAGCACCGCCAGAGCAACACAAACCTCCATTAAAGTGAAACCCATCTTAAACATAACTTGACCATCTCACATTTCACATCACTCATCCCTTAACCTCCACTGAAAAGGCTTCAAGTTTCCCGGAATAAAATCCGGCACCAGCACAGAATCCACCATCGGAATTTCGGAACTTTCAAGAGACATCACAAAAGAGGGGTAACGCATCACCACCTTGTCCGCCCCATTCGGGAAAAGGACCTCATGACGCGCAATGGCGACACCCGAGAATTCCACCCCTCGGGCAATTTCAATTCGGTCTTCGCTGAAGGCTTCCAGCCAGCGGATTTTGATGGTCCCCCGCAAAAGCGACCCGCGTAAAAGCAAAGGCCCTCGGGCATACACACGAAGCGTATCGAAGTCTGCGCTCCCCCGCACTTCGATAGAACCGTCGGCAATAAATCGACCGGAGGATGCCTGTGAAATTGAACTTTCATCCCCATCCAAATCCAGTAACAAGTCCCCCTCCTGCACCCAAAACGCCTGAGAGTTGGCCAATGAACCGGCTGAAGCCCGTCCCATAAGCCGACGGTTTCCGGATTTGATTTGCAACGTAAGAGGCGGCCGGACCATGGTGATTTCACGATTCAGTTCCTGCCTGAAGCCCTCATAGATTTCGCGCCGGAGCTTCGCAGACTTAAGCATATCGCAAGCGCTATCGCAGGCAATTCCCGCCAGCACATGAAGATGCGACGACGCTTCGCCCGTCGGCGCCGCTAATTCCACCGACAATTCCGCCCACGGGCCAAGCCTTCCACGATCCACCTTCGGGAGCGCGACATTCCAAGGTTCACCTTCGAAAAACTGATCCGAATAACCTTCTAAATACGCAATCACTGCAGACTCCGCGTCATAAGTTCGCTGCAGCATTTGGGCGCGGTGCATTGCAACTCGTCGCACCCCGCCCGGCATCTGCAACAGCGAAGTCAGCAGAAACGTCACCGCCAAAAGTATTCCTAAAGCCAGCGGCAAAACAGCGCCACGCCTACTCATGCGAAAATCAATCGCCATGCGTTCCCACCTTTTTCATGATGCTAGAATCGCCGCATGACAATTTCACATGTTCACGCCCGACTGCCCGCACCTCAAACGACCCCAGTGAATCGCCCAACGCAAAAGCCCGCGGCCGTTCGTTTTCCACAGAGACCATCGCAAACTTTTCACCTACCACACCCTTCAAGAGAAATTCCGGCAAAACGCAAGAAGACTTAACAAGCGTCGTTTTTTGCCGCAAATTCTCTACCGCATTCCGCTCTGCCAAAATTTCAGGGAATGAAAGTTCTGGAATCGACAACTCCGGTGGAACCACATCTTTCAAAATCGAAAGAGAATCACTTCTCCATTTTTCACCCAACTTCAAAAATTGGCCTAGCAATAATGCGAGCGCAAAAAACGTCAGCCAAAAAATCTTTCGTCCAAGCAAAGCGCCAACAACTTCAGAAACTCCCTTTGTCGAAAATTCTTCGGTTTTTCGCAAATCACGCCCGCGCCAAAAAGGATCCCGCGAAGCCCGCTTGAATAACGCCTGCGAAAAATCGGATTCAACATTCTCTAGCAAGTTGATTTCTTCAAAATGCTTCGCCCGAGAAAACAAGGCATCGCCTTCCAAGAACCGCCGAAGACGCGATAAAGCCTGGTCCAACATTGCCTGCGACCTCACAAAATCTTCGGACCAATGGCACAATCGACCTTCGAAAAAAACAAGTAAGCAAAGGCAGCCATCTACGTGAGCATAGCACAGATAATTACCGTCATTCGCCCCCGACGCACTCGACTCACGAATCAACCGGTCCGCAACCGCCGTCAAATAAATCTGCCGCGGCAGCGCACGCCGCCTATTTACAAGTGGCGACTCCACCAAGGCAACCAGGAATCGCGAACGTCTACCCTCCGACGAATTGAACGAGACCAGATGCCAAATCCGATAAAAGCCACCGCATTCCTTTAAGCGCAAACATGTGCGCGGAAATTCTTTTTCAAACAGATTTTCAAGTTCCGCTTGTGCCGGGATTTCGTCGAACGTCGTCATGCATTCCCATGTCAAGAGCCGCGTCTCTACAGGGATCGTACGAATGAAATTCAATCGCCAAAACAAGGTCGCTACATTCAAAATCATAAGCCAGCCTTTTCCACATGAGGCGTGATAAAGATGGCCAGTTCATTTTCTTCTTCCTCTTCGGAAGTGTAGCTGAACAGGCGCCCCACCAGCGGCAAACTTCCGAGGAAAGGCACCGCCGAACGCACCTCGGATTTATTCTTGCGAATGAGACCGCCCAGGCAAAGGGTTTCACCATCTTTCAGCACCACCACCGTTTTCAAATTCCGCGTACTAATGTCGCGCGGACCATCGCCGGAGCTACGCCCCGCCGTCTTGATTTCCGGCGAAACCTCTAGCGTAATGCGTCCTTCTTGCGTCACCGACGGCGTCAGCTCTAATGAAATGCCATCGTTAAAGGAGCGGTAATCCGTAATGGGATAACCGTCAGCAGACACTTGGCTCACCAAGTAGTAAACCGTATTCGTCACGTTAAGTTCCGCCTTGTTGCCATTAAGCGTAGTCAATCGCGGGCGTGCTAGCACCTCGGCCTGATTATTTTCTTCGAGCGAGGAGAGTTCCAATTCAAAGCGATCCGGCAACAGCCCGATTTTTCCGAAAGCTCCCGCTACCGAAAAATCCTTGTCCATAAAATCGAAGTAGCCCCGGGCTCCAAAATCGCGTTCCGCAGTCTTACGAGAGGCTCCGCTATGCAGCCCGATTTCAAAGCCGCGACCTTTCTTGAATTCCACCACAATGCACGAAAGCGTCACCTGCAGCGCGGGAATATCAATCAGTTTCAGCAAATCCACGGCCATCTGGATTTCAAAATGCGAACCGCCAAGCAACAGCGCATTCTGTTCCTTGACTTCGGTGGCGACAAAGTTCGGGCTCGGCGCAAACTTGCCCAAATAAGCCAAAGCTTTTTCACAGTGGATATGCCGCAGTGGATATAGCCTGCTTGTCGAAAGCGCCTTGTGAGTACCGCCCTCGCTCACATACAAGGTTCCGCCCTCCAACGCAAAACTGTACCGCCGCCCCTTGAACAGCGATTCAATCAAGCGTTCAAGCGGAACTCCATGCAACTTCAGCCGCACGGTTTCGCGAATGTCTCCGTACAGAGCCAGATTCAATTCCGCAACTTCTGCAAGCCTATTCAACACCTGCGAAAGTTCACCATCATCGATTTCGGCGGTGTACATATCGCCGTCTTTCCAGAGTTGGATCTTTTCTTCCGAAGAATGGGGCGCAGCGCTCCCCCGCCCAACCCGCAAGCACTCGTTTTCACGCCAAACCCGAAAACCATGTGCATTCATTAAGGCGCGAAACGCAGACTCTGCAGGCACCCGGTGCAAATCACCCGAAATTTTTCCCTCAAGGCCAGGCGATGCAAGGACATTCATGCCTGAATTGAGGGCAAATTCCCGCACAAACTCATTCACTTCCTTGTCTTTCACCGACAAAGAAATCAGTTCCCCCTGTCTAGAGAATTCATGTTTGCCCCGATTGTTGGCCCGCCGCACATGAAAAATCGATTCCCGTTGTACCAATTCCAGCCCGTGGGCCGAACAAAGCGCCGTCAACGCCTCTAGCACACCGACGCCATCCAAGTGAAATGTCACCTTGAAATCCAAGGTATCATCTACCAGCACAGGGGTGTCATAAGCCAACGAAATTAGGCGCACCACCTCGGTTATGGGAGTGTCCATAAAATCCAGGGACACCGCCTTTTCTGCAGCACTCAGCGAATTAAAGCAGAGTAAAACCCCAAGCAGAAAGGGGGAAAACAACGATTTAAAGGGCAAATTTCACTCGGGAATGGCAATAACCCTGCCGCGGGATATAAAAAAGATTCCCAATCTGGCGAATCGGGATAAAAATACATAAAAACAACTAAAGATGTGCAAACAAGCGTTGTCATCCTTTATGCATTTTTGTACATTTATGCATAGAAAAACATAAACCCGTTTTTTCAGCGCTTGGGAATGCTCAAAAACGCGACATTCTTTTTGGTGCTGGAAACATTAAGGAGCCTACATGGCACATTATCTCTTTACTTCTGAATCGGTGTCCAAGGGACACCCGGACAAAGTTTGCGACCAGATTTCGGACGCTATCCTCGACGCCTGCCTTGCGCAGGACCCGAACAGCCGCGTGGCTTGCGAAACGCTCGTGAACACGGGCCTCGTCGTGATTTCCGGCGAAATCACCACCAAGGCTGTGATTGACTACCAGCAGATTGCACGCAAGACCATCAAGGGTATCGGCTACGTGAACCCGGAACTCGCCTTCGACTACAAGGGCTGCTCCGTGCTCGTCGCTATGGACAAGCAGTCTCCGGACATCGCTCAGGGCGTAGACGCCAAGGCCGCCGACGGTAAGGAAGATGACAAGCAGGGTGCCGGTGACCAGGGCATGATGTTCGGTTACGCCGTCAATGAAACTAAGGAATTGATGCCGCTCCCGATCAGCCTCGCCCACAAGCTCATGGAAGAAATCCAGAAGCTCCGCGAACAGGGCAAGATCAAGTGGCTCCGCCCGGATGCCAAGTCCCAGGTGACTGTTGAATATGACGAAAACGACAAGCCGGTCCGCGTGGACACCGTCGTTATTTCTACCCAGCATGACGAATTCGTGAACGGCAAGGAACTCAAGCACGCCACGATCGAAAAGGAAATCATCGAAAAGCTCATCAAGAAGGTGATTCCGGCCAAGTTGCTCGACAAGAAGACCCGTTACCTCGTGAACCCGACCGGCAAGTTCGTGGTCGGTGGCCCGCACGGTGACTGCGGCCTCACCGGTCGTAAGATTATCGTCGACACCTACGGCGGCATGGGCCGTCACGGTGGTGGCGCATTCAGTGGCAAGGACCCGTCCAAGGTTGACCGCAGCGCCGCTTACGCCGCTCGCTATGTGGCAAAGAACATTGTGGCTGCAGGCCTCGCCTACCGTTGCGAAGTCCAGCTCGCTTACGCTATCGGTTACTCCAAGCCGGTGTCCGTTCTCGTGAACACCTTCGGCACGGGTAAGATCAGCGACCGCGAAATCGAAGCCATTGTCGCCAAGACCTTCGACCTCTCTCCGGCCGGCATCGTGAAGATGCTCGACCTGAAGAAGCCGGGCTACCAGTCTACCGCCGCTCTCGGTCACTTCGGTCGCACGGGCGCACGCTTCACTTGGGAAAAGACCGACAAGGCCGCTACGCTGAAGAAACTCGCAAAAATCTAAGCGACTTTCTCAAGATTGTCTTCCCGGGCTTGACCCGGGACCTCCTCTTGCAAAAAAATCCTCGACATAAAGTCGAGGATTTTTTTCTGCATTCAAAAAACGAATTACTTCTTCTTTTTAGCCGGAGCCCTTTTCTTCTTGTCCTTCATTTCGACGCGGCGGCTTCCGGAGCGCAGGCGTTCCCACGGGCCAAAGCTCGAAATTGAGAAGAAGAATCCGAAGAACCATACGAGGAATGCCACGAACTGAAGTGCAGCACAAACCCAGTTGCGTTCCCCCATGTCAAAGGTCATGGCAGAAACCAGGAGCAAGGAACCGATCACCACCGGCGCAAGCAACTGCTTGGCGGCTTTCACCAGCGCACCCGCCTGCGGAGCACCTTCGCCCAAGTGCTTCCCCGCGACTACGGCAAAAGCCATCGCACAAGCGAAGGCGAATGCAGAATGTGCGCCCCACATAAGACTGGCCGCGGCATCGAACTTCGAAGAGATAATTTCAAGGATCCCGCTCAAGAACAGCCAAGAAAGCACAAACGGGAACAGCGCGCAAGCGACCGAGAGTTTCACAAAAATGAACATGACAACCGCTACCAGCGCCAAGATGCCGAACATCGGGAGCGGCATGCTTTCGGCACCGCCCAGCACATAGAGAGCCGCAAAAGAAAGTACCGCCGACACGAGCGAGGCGATTCCCGCGCGCACGCCGCCAAATACCACAAACATCACCACGCAGGCAATACTTGCCACGCCAATGTAGCGGGCAGAATCCCACAGGCCCTTCGCCGTCTCGGTTTCAGCCAGCCACATTCCGAATGCTTCAGAAGAGCCCAGCGGCAAAGAAACCATTTCTTGCCAGCCGGTCGCCACAAATGAAACCGTCGCAATGACCATGACCACCAAAGCGATCAAACGAAAACGCAACATCAATTCCAAAAAAGTCTGAACTTTACCAGGCTTTTCACGCAAATCCATAATTACCTCGAAATCAGTAGTTTCTGTTTTTTAGTCCAAGTCTTCTTGCCAAACTTGTCGTTAGCAGACACGGTGCTGCGGACCACATAGTGGTACAGACCGTTAGCAAGCAGGCGTCCGTGATTGTCGTGGCCGTTCCAGTGCGTCACGCCCGAAACCGCATTCTTGATCACGCGAACCAGTTTGCCGTTCTGGTTGTAGATAAAGATGTCGACCTTGCTGTCGCGATCTACAGCCAAATTCTTGAAGTAGAAGGTGGTGCCTTTCTTGCCCATCGGATTCGGCACGTTGAATACGTCGGCAAGGCCAGATTCCATGTCGTCCGTGATTTCAAGATTCAGGGTCTTGGAGGCAACATTGTCCAAAACGTCCTTCGCAAACACCTTGAATACGTACTTGCCGGCAGGATATTGTTCGGCGCTGAAATTCATGCGCAGCTTGGCACGCTTCGAAGTCTGTTCCAAGTAAGGCCACGGGTGGAACGGTTCCTGCACGCCCACAACTTCGAACGAAATACCTTCGTCAGCCTGTTCCTTAAAGTCAAGCGCCGTAGAATCTTCCACAACCACCTGCAAGCAAGCGGGGGCCTGCAGCTTGACCGTTTCGCCATCGGCAAAGTCAGTCGCTACACCGCCGCCGTAGCAAGACTGAATCTGGATAGTCGGCGGAAGCGTGTCATTCAGGGAATCGGCGTAGTCCGAAATACCGCTAATCACCAAATTCCTGAGCCAAGAACGGCCCACGGCGCTTTCGTTCGAAGAATAAGCCCAGGCGCTGAATTCAGCCGTTGTATCGCCAATCGAAATCTTGCGCGGCGTCACGAAGTCCGTCGCAAAGCGGCCTCCCTTCACCGGAATCTTTTCGGAATAAATCAAGCCGCCATCGTAGAACACGTCAACGGAATCATCGTTCACTTCGAGCGACATTCTCTTGTTCGTGCGACCTTCACGCAGAACCAAGTCCACGTAGCCATTGTCGAGGCCTTCCACGGAACCCGAAAGTTTCACATGGTCAAGCGCCTTGACAGAATCCAACGGAGTGTCCAAAGAAATCTTGAATTCGCTACTCGGCATGCGAATCACCGGTTCACCCAGAAGCACATAGCGTTCGTTGTTGAAACGCTGGCGTTCATACTTCATGCTGACAGCACGCTTGGTTTGCAAGAAGGCACTACCGATGGTTTCGCCGGTTTCACGCAAGGAATTCAGCAAGAGGTTTGTTCCGAAGTTGGAATTGTATTCGGCAAAGGTTTCACGCGTCGCACCAATGGAGACGATAGAACCGGCATCGGACTTCAGCAAGAATTCTTCGGAAAGGGAGCGGGCGTTGCCTTCGTCAAAACGGCCAACCGTGCAAGAGAACGAGCCCAGAATCGTATAGCGGCCCTTGTTCGTAAGCTTTACCAAGTAGCTCGGCTTGAGCAGGCCTTCGCTTGCCCAGTCGGTCTTGGAACCGTGTCCAAAGTATGTGGTAAACAGGGCGCCCTGATTCAAGATATTCAGGAAGTCTTCGGCGGCATCTTTCTTTTGGCCAGCCGCATCTTCAGCATAATCGAGCAAGTAAATCTTCTTGAAGTTCCAACGTTCCTTCTTGTTCACGGCCATGCTATCGATAGCGCGCACCAGGTTTTCCTGGTACAAGGTATGCTTGGTCACGTCATCCATACCGCTGTTGCGGGCATCGTCTGCCGTATGCAGCAAAGTTGAGCGCCAGTCGGAATAGTCCATGACGCCTTTCTTTTCGTAGTCCTTGGCCTTTTCGATATAGCTTGCAAATTCTGCCACCGTCGCCACCGGGAGTCGACCGACGGCGACATCCAAATCGTACGTGCCATAGGGAGCCACTTCGCCAGAGTCGAGAATGCCGAAGAAGTCTTCGATGACGCCATCTTCTTTTTCGAACGGCGGAAGCACCGGGACTCCGTATTTCTTGTTGATGTCGCGGTAGTCGAAATGGCCTGCGCCCGCAAGCAACACGTAGCGGAAATTCGGGCACACGGAATAAACGTAGGCAATGTAGTTACGGATTGCAACCGGCGACATGCGGCCGCCCGTATAGCGGTTGTAAATGTCATCGGCAACCACCACCGAGGTCGCAAACGTTCCCACAGAAGAGCCATCGTTACGGAATTCGGCGAGCTTTTTCGCCTGGTCCACGAATTCGGCCGGCGTGATAATCAGGTATTCAAGCTTGGAATTGGGTCTCGAAAGATCCTTGAGCACACCATCGCCATAGTTGGCAAGGCCCTCGACCTTCAAGCCCGAGCGGAACACGTTTTCCTTAACGGCAATGTAGCGCACGTCTTCGCCAAGGGTAACGCTGTCCTTGGCGACGCCACCGGCAGCCGTCAAGAATCCGACCGGACGCATGTTCGAGAACTTAAGCACCTTGGTGTTAGACGGAACAGGCACGTTGATAACGCCCGAAACCGCACCGCCTGGCAAGAGCCATTCGGCAGAATCGACAGCCGGCGTCCACTGGTAAGCAACAGAATAGCCGTCAAAGCGGTCATACTGTCTGGGAGCCGGCAACATTTCAAGCGCATACTGGTTGCCATCTTCAACCAGGCCCGGATTGTCGATACGGAAGTTACCACCCGGCAAAAGTTCAGTATCGGTATATTCCACACGAACACCGTTGATTTCCATCGCAAAATAAATAGAATCCATGCGCTGCTTGTACCCGGCAGACGAAAGGGTCAAGTTTGCACGCTGGTCATGGTCCACCACCGCGGCACTCGCCCACACCGAACGATGCGGGAAATACGAAACAGACACATACTGCTTGCCACTCGGAACAAGCCCGGGCAACTGCTTGGTCGTTTTCATTTCAAGTTCAGAGGCCGGGACAGACGTCGTTTCCATACGGCTATGCCACAACCAGTACCATTCCTTACCGGTCGCCTTTTCCCAGTCCAGTTCCTTACCAAAGTAGGTATCGCGCAAATCCATTTCTTTTTCGGCGCGCACGTAACGCAACCAAGCAATATCCTTACCGTTACCTGCAGGGGCCGCCACCGTCTGGTTAAAGCGCATGCCCTTGCCGGTCTGCTTGTAGCCCAGCAAGAACTTCTGGTAGAACGAATACGGCGAATAAGAATGGAAATAGTCCATCTTGCCGTTCACAAAGAACTGATCTTCGCGGTCGCAACGTTTCCAGAAGGCGCTACCGTAACCAATGAACACAATGGTGTCACCGCTATTGAACAGGTTATCGGGCGCACTGCTGGCCGAGCCGTATTCCGATGCGGGCGTATGGTCGCGAATTTCGATAGGAATTTCAAAAATATGGTTCGGAATGCGTTCGCTTGCGCCAGGAGCCATATCGGCCAGCGTATCGGGCGATGCTCCGTAAACGCGAATCCATTCCACCGGAATGCCGTCCAAATCCTTGGGGTTGGGTAAGGCATTACGAATCGTGGTATAGCTCACCGCATAAAGGCCGTCTTCGCTATTGGTCGCCACATTCTGATCGCCCACGCTAAAGCGAGCCAGGAATGTCGGCAATTCACCGTCGGCCGCCTCGGAACGCAGGGCCTTGATGGCCTTCGCCTTCGAAACGCCAAAGCGCGAAGCCGCCACCGGGTTCTGCACTCTAGAAAGGGCTCGCTTGCCCGGATTCACTCCGCTTGTAGAACCGTTAAACTGAACCTTCAGGCGAAAGTTCTTGCGCAGGGAAACCGACGAACCGTTCTTAACATAAAGCGGCACGCGAATATTGGTCATCCAAAGACCGTCGCGCAACACCGGTTCCGAAACATCGATCGAATAAATCCAAGAAGAATCCGTACGAATATCGCGGTGTTCGGCACACAAGGGGGCTCCCAGCGGAACCGTCTTGGTGTCGCTTACAGAAACAGTCGGTTTCTTGTTCGTGGGCAAAGCCACCCAATAATGCCTAAAGGGCATATCATGCTTTTCCAGATAGGTCGCATTTTCGGGTTTGAATTTAACCCCAGGCAAACCGGTAGAATCACAAGGATGAATACTAGATTCAACGACAGCATCATCCAGAACGTAACGCGTCCTGGAATCTTCGACCACGCGGGCAAACGAGCAGATTGCCCCCAAGGCCACAAAAAGGGTAATAAGTACTTTGGGCTTCACAAGTCTAAAATAGCAAATAACGAAAGCCCAGATTATGGATTACTTGCGAATTTCTAATTCCGAATAGCCATTTCCATTCGTTCGGAATTCAATCGATTCTCCGGCAGGCGTTGTCGCCTTGAAAAGCCTAAAGAACGAGGGCGCCACGCCGCGTACAAGGATAGCTTCAAGCTCGGCGCGCTTGATCATGAATTTGGCGTTCCAGGGCGGCATATACCAGTGCCACGGCTGCCAATTGAATACACCCCTGACCGACTGCACAAAGGCCCTGAGCATCAACGAATATTCGTACTTGAAATAGTCTTCGTAATCGGTCAGAATTGAATTCTTTTCGGCAGGATCCTTGGTCGCATAATCGGCCACCATGAACAACGGATCTTCACCCTTCTTTTCGTAAGTAAAGAGCATGCCCGACGGCAACAGTTTCACCTTCAGGTTATCCTTGTCGCGGTGCACATATTCCTTGTCCGAAACCTGCCTGTAGTCGCGGAAAACCACCTCGGGGTCAAGCACCGGATTAATAGAAAGCGGTACCGGCTTTGCATCGAGCGAAGGCAATTCATAGAACAGGATGGTTTCGCCTTTTCCCTTGGGGAGCAACACGGCAACCAGAGGCTTCGTGCGTTCGGTAATCACCCACACCATTTCGGGCTTGTTCGTTCCCTTGAGCATGGGGTCCAGAATTCCCATAAGCGCGGGGTCTTTCACGCCATTCACGTCCCATTCCATCCAGGTACCCGTACCGCCCACGGAATCGAGCGTCGCAAAAAGGCGTTCGCCGCTAAAAGCGGTCTTCGATTCTACAGCGCCTATCACCTTGGCGGAACCCGCCGTGTAAGGCTTACCCTTGGGTGCGGCCCAAAGCACCGAACTCAAACAAACTAACGCAACAAGAGAAATCTTCGAAAACTTCATTTTAGGCACAAGAATTTTATCCACTAGAAGCCAATGGGTTCGCAAAGGGAATCATCAAGTCTCGAATACGTCATGTGGTATTCGCGGTCGAGCCAGTAGAGAGCCAATTTCTTGTTGCTCCAGCTCTTCTTGACGGCAGTGGCCTCAATGCCCTTCGTAATCAGGGGCACGGTTTCGACCAGGTCCAGTTTCCAGGACTTGTCATCCCATTCAAAGATCATGATCGGCACTTCGGGGCTCTGTTGCAGGCCAATGCTTCCGCGGTCGTTCTTGATCTTCATGGGGCCCAGTTTCAACTTGGTAAAGTTATGGATGATTCCCGCCTTGGACATGTAGAGCCAAAGCATGCGGTCTTCGGGCACCTGCCACAGGTGTTCGCGTTCGTAAAGGCGGTAAAGTAGAATCGAATAGATTTCGTAGAACTGGCAGGTATCGAGTTCGGCGGGGCCATAGGTCATGGCATGGCGTTCCAAAGTATCGAGCCAGTATTCCGAAGAATCCGTCAGCATGGCGTAAAGGTCGTCGGCCGGCGTATCTTCGCGAATGGCGACCAAAAAATTCTGGAACATGGATTCGAGCATGGCCTGCTTGTCAGATTCCTGAACCACAACCTTCTCGTTTTTCACGTTGGCCGGTGCATCGAGGCCGGCATCGTCTTTTGAAGAGCCTGCACAAGCCGAAAAGAATACGCATGCCCCAATCGCAAGGGCCATAACAATTGTATTTTTAAGAGTATGCATCGCGATACCTATTTAAAAATGACGCTTGACGAACTGCTCCGCGCTTGTTCCCTCAAGGGGTTCCAAGGCTCTGGCCCTGGCGGACAGCACCGCAACAAGACCAATACCGGAGTTTTGCTCACCTTACGGGATTTTAATTTAGAAATCAAATCGTGCGAAGGCAGGAGCGCGCACGAAAACAAGGTGCATGCATTACACCGAATGCAAATGGCACTCGCCCTGCAAGTCCGCGAAACCCCGGCAAACCCCGAAATGCCCTTCCCCGGCAGTAACGGTCACCTGCAACCTTCTAACCCCCTATTCCCGCTATTCGTGGCCCACGTCTTTGATATCATGGCCACCAAGAACGGCGACACCAAGGCTGCAGCCGCCGCATTCAACCTGACCCCGAGTGCGCTCGTGAAGATTTTGCGACAAGACAAGGCCTGCGCCACCAAGCTGCAGGGCAACCGCAAGCAAAACGGCCAGAAAGCTCTAAAACTCTAGGGTTTCCCGCCCGATTCCAATCCGGCAAACACGGTTAAAAAAGTTTTACAGTAAAAACCCCAAAAAAACGGGGGTTAAATCAGACACTTTTGCCGAAAACGGCGTGTTAGTAAATAGGACCACTCAACCAAATGGAGGTATTATGAGTCCTATCAAAACGAAACACGCAAACATCGCTACCGCATTCCTGTGCGCTCTCGCCCTCTGGAACTGCAGCAGCGATACCCACGAAACCAGCGCCACCATCAGCAAGTCGGGCACGGCATCGGTCGCACTCCGCCTGCAGTACAACACGCCGCCCCTGCTCGACAGCCTGGTGCTGGACTGCTACGGAGCCGACACGTTGCACTACGTGCATTCCGCCGACAGCGCGCTCTTTAACATGGACCTGTTCCCCAGCGACAACTGGACGTTCAAGGCCAAGATTTATGCGAACGGTGCGCTCATGCAAATGGGCGAACTCTCGACTAAGTTGGAAGCAGGCGCCATCGCAGACATTCCGATCCAGATGCACCCCATTGTGGGCTTCGTGGTGGTTGAAGTGCCTATCGGCCTCAGGAACGAAAGCGGTATCGAAAGCGGAACCATGACGCTTGTTTCCGAAGACGAGCGCTACGAAATCCCCATGGAGGAATCCACGGGCAAGCTCCTCTTCAAGAGCGGCATGCTCAAGCTCGGCGTTGAATACGAAGTACAGATTTCCCTGTTCGATGCAGACGGCAACGCCATCTACGACTTGAGCGACAGGTTCCTGCTCACCGAAGACAGCCCGGTGCCGGACCTCTCGCTGAACTCGTTGCGCAGTAAAATCGCCGTCTCCGTAAAGCCCGCCGACGAGCGCAACGTATCCATTACGCTCGCCCTCCGTGCCGCATTCCGCAAGCCCAAGGCAGATGACTTGCTGATTACGGAATACTACTCTGCGCCCAACGCCAAGGATAGCACGCAGTATGAATTCGTTGAAATCTACAACGGGAGCATCGACACGCTTATTCTCGACGACTGCACGCTCGGACTCGGGAGCGCCACCAGCATCAAGCGCTACGCCCTCACCGCAAGCGAAATCTTGCCGGGCCAGGTGCTTGTATTAGGCGATGCCGCCTCCGAAAACACACCCGCCCTCCACATCAATACCGATGGTTGGAGCGCCATGTCCAACAGCAAGGGCGCCGTGGTGCTGCAATGCGACGGAGAAACCCTCGATTCCCTGTACTACGCAAGCGCTCCTGACTCGCTGCATAGCAACGTGGTACCCGCGGTCGGTTCGGGCAAATACAATCAAAGTGGCCAACTGAACGTTGACCACTGGAACATGCGTTCGGATCCCTCGGCGTGGTGCCTTACGACTCCCACTCCGGGCGTAGTGAAATCTTGCGATTAAACGTAACTTCGGATTTTGGAATTCTGATTTCAGAATTTTAATTCAGGAAACCGACTCCGAATTCCGAACTCCTAATTCCGAATTAGTTTATGAGCTCAGCTCATAAACTAGGCGTGAATCTGCGTATTAGCGCGTTCAACGTCAAACAGCCTGCGCAGTAATTCTGTGCGGGCTGGATCGCGTTCTTCGGCAAGAGTCAGCGGACCCATGTTCAGGGCAACCAGAATGGAGCCCGGATAGTTGTTAGCGCTCTTGATGAAGTCGCTCGAAGAAACGCCTTCGGTGTAGAAGTCGACAACGAAAGTATCCCAGTCGTCATTTTCGAGCTGTTCCTGGGCTTCGGCCTCGGTTTTTACAGCCTTGATGGTTGCACCCACCAGAAGGTCGGTCAGCACGGTCAGGCAAGCTTCGCGATG
>JAEEGJ010014413.1_pt1 | contig 18778 bp, 13 predicted proteins | sample 8958761 | NCBI WGS metagenome assembly JAEEGJ01 (sample SAMN16246546, study PRJNA631951) | gut metagenome | biome: gut microbiome; feature: rumen; material: RS-attached | host: Bos | place: Iran: Karaj | collected 2018-10
CCTGTATGGCCGTAGCTGGCCATCGAAGCTGACTTTGAAGCCGTAGATGGGCCTTTCTTGTCCAAAGGCAACTTGTCAAAGCCTAAGCCGCGACGGTTGTTGTTGTCGGTGAATGGGGCCGTAGTGAAATACTTGATGGTTTCAGGCTTCAGCAGTTGTTGGTCTTCAAACTTGCCTCCATCAAGCAACATCTGTGCAATCACCGCCAGATCATGTGCGTTGGCAAATAAGCCAGCGTGACCCGAAACACCACCCATCAAAGCGGCCTGCTGGTCATGGACATCGCCCCACAGCAACTGCTTACGGAACACTGTGTCGTTCTCCGTAGGAATGATGGTCTCACGATCGCGCCAATGCAAGGGACAATAGCCAATGTTGGTCAAGTGCATGGGATGGTAAAAATATTCACGCAGGTACTCTTCCAACGATTTGTTGGTAAGCTGTGTCACCAAATCAGGAACGAAGAAAAAGCCCATGTCGCAATACACATACTTCTTCTCTTTCATCGGGCTCTTCATCACGGAATCAATGATCCGCTCCTTATAATCATTCACAAGATACATATTCTCCGCAACGCGCACCGTGTGAGCCTCGTCGATATGGTCGATGAAACACTCAGGCTTCAGACCATTTTCATCATACGTCAGCTGATGGAAAGGTATCCATGACTTCATACCCGACTGGTGGGTCAGGACGTCAATGATCTTGATGGCTCCCTTGTCTGAAGCATTGAGATACGGGAAATAGTCACCCATGGTCTTGTTGACGTCGAGCAGGCCATCCTCATAGAGTTTCATGATGGCTAAAGTGGAAGCGAATATCTTGGTCAGCGAGGCGATGTCGTACACATCCTCGGGAACCACCTTCGAACTACTGCTATAGGTAAACGTACCGAAACACTTGTCATACACCGCTTTACCATCTTTCATCACCAAGATCTGGCATCCAGGATATGCGGCGTTCTCAATGCCCATCCTGGCTACTGAATCGAGCATGCGCTCGTATTTGACATCCATCGTACCCTGAGGCAACGGCATCTGATCAATGGAGAGCGAGCCTTCCCTCAACACGGGAGCTGAGGCTGGCATGGCCACGGGAAATTCGGAAGGCAGAATGCCGTCGCCGCATTTGAACTTGGAAGCGGATACCGACAACCTGCCGTGAGCATAACGCTTACCGGTCAGGATGTCAGTCACCGAGTTGAGCACAGCGTCATTGTCCTGATAACCCACCAACAAGCCTTTCACGCTATTGTTGATACGCAACAGATCCAAGGCGTATGGGCAGGCAAACAGGTTCAGCACCACGTCATTCTGTGCCACCAATCTATTGAAGAAATCCACCGTAGCCTCGTTGATGCCGAAGTTTTTAGAGGCGCTGATGTTCGATTGCATGAGGTTCACCACCACCAAATTGTATTTCTCCAACTCAGGAAGCCATACCTTAGCTTCAGCGGCATTGTCCTTGCCAATCTGATAAGATTTTACCTTCACGCCAACGGCTTTCAGTGAGTCCGCCATGTGCTTGGCATCTTCGGCCTTGCCGATTGTCACCAAAGCGATTTCCTGGCCTTCCTTCAACGGCAGGACTTCATCTTCGTTTTTCAACAAGGTTATGGCTTCGTTATACAGCATCTGACGCAACTCCAGATAATCCTGATGGTTCAGGTCGGCAATCAGATTCCTTGTCGAGGCTGGCATATAATGATTCAAGCCCGAGCGGTACTTATACTTCAATATCTTTTTGCAGCTCTCTTCTACCCTATCGGCAATCTCCTCGTCGCGCTCCGCGCCTTCCTTGATCTGTTGGATAGCCTTTGGAACGTCGTGAGGCAGGATCAGCACGTCGTTGCCTGCCAAAAACGCCACATACGGCACGCTGTCAGCCGACACCGTCTGCGACACGCCTTTCATGTCGAGTCCGTCGGTGAAGATCAAGCCTTCAAAGCCCATCTCATTCTTCAGTAAATCCGTCACCACGCCTTTTGAGAGCGACGAAGAGGTATTCTCAACTTTCTCGATGGCCGGGAAATAAAGGTGACCCACCATGGCACCATTGACGCCACGCTCAATGAGATAACGGAATGGGGCCAACTCAATGTCTTTGACTTCTTCATACGACCTCGTCACGGTAGGCAAGGTCATGTGTGAATCGGTATCGGTGTTGCCGTGACCGGGGAAATGCTTCATCGAAGTAATCAGCCCTCTGCTCTGCATGCCCAAAGCGTATGCGGCAGCCTTCTCCCCTACGTTTCTCGGATCCTCGCCAAAGCTACGCACGCCGATGACAGGGTTTTTGGCGTTGGAGTTGACGTCGGCCACCGGCGCAAAGTTGACATGAACGCCCATGCGATGGCACTGCTCAGCCACTTGTTGACCCATCAGATAGATCAGTTCGTTATCGTTGATGGCGCCTAAAGTCATCTGGAAGGGATAAGCCACCGTCTTTCTCAAACGCATTGCCAACCCCCATTCTGCGTCGACGGAGACCATCAAGGGAGTCTGGGCTATGGCTTGCCAGGCGTTAGTCTGTTCCACCTGCAGCACCTCGTCGTTCCTGAAGAAACACACGCCGCCGATGTTGTATTGCTGGATGTATTGGGCCACTTCTTCGTAATATGGCTTGTCTGGCTGGTTGGCACGCATGCAAATCAGCTGAGCCACACGCTGCTCAAGCGTCAAGCTGTAATAAACTGAGTCAACCCAACGGGTTTCAGCGTCCTGGGCAAAAAGGCCGCATGACAGGAATAATAATCCAATGGCGAGAGAGAAAGTCTTTTTATTCATGATGTATCAATGCTTCAAATTCATCAAAATCATAGGCTTCGCCTATAACGTTTTTATCTTTATCGATGAGTACCACCGTCGGGGTGATGTTCACGTCATAATCCATAAAAGGCTGACTATTCCAGCCTTCTGGGTCGAAGAAATGCCATCCAGGAAGGCGCATGCAACGTGTTTTTTTCCGCACCTGTTTGGCATCGTCGGCCAAGACAAACGTCACCAGCTCATAGTCGTTTTTTAGGTCGACGTGCTTACGGAGCGACTTCAGGAAGTCATGGCAATGGTCGCAATCGTATGACCAAAAGCACACGATGATGCGTTCGGCCTGGGACTCATACAGGTGATACGGCTTTCCGTCAACGGTAATGCCTTCAAAATCAACGGCCTTCTCCCCTGGCTGATGGAGATACTGCGCCGGCATCGTCGTTGCGACGAAAAGCATCATCAATAGCAGCAGCATCCCTTTATATTTCATCATCAATAGATTACATAGTTGAACAAAGCGTTGCCTACACCCGTCACCAGATTGATTTCCTGATTGTTATGCAAGCTACCCACGGCAAACGGTGTCTCTCCCACCAAACCTGAACTGACAATCATGTTGCCCTTTCGGTCGATGAGATAGATCTCACGGGCTTTCTCTGAGACAATACCAAGCAGTCGTTTGTTTCGAGTGATCTTGAAAAACACCGGACGTGTGACGATTTCCGTATCGAAATGATGTGAGAACAGCTCGGTCTTAAATTTATTGTAAACTCGTAAGTCGTTTTGATCCAGGTAGATAAAATCAACACTCTTATCGCCATCGAAATCTTCGTACAGGAAGAAGTGTTTGTCGGAATAGCTGCCGAAATCGGTTCTATTCAAGGCCCCGTCGGCTCCCACATACAGCAATTTACCCTCTTTATCGGATGTCAGGAAAAGGCCTTTGCTGCGATTGGTGACATTCTCATAGATATCTGACTTAGGCGACTTTTGCATGTTTGACGAGAGGGGAATGCGGATACGGCCTTGACGGTCGAGGATGCGAACACCACCGCTGACGTCTGACACGATCAGATAATCCTTGTCTTCCACCCTGATATGCTGAAGCGGCTGACGTACCCAATCCTCAGAACGGTGATGGTTCCAGCCCTCCACCTCAACGCCTTGGATGTTATAGTTATACACCAGTCTATCAGTACCACAAAGCAGGATGCGATAGTCGTGGTTGCCATTATAATCAAACGCCGCAAGGCCGTTCGTCGCCTCAAAAGGCAAACTCACGGGATAACCCGGCATGTTGTTGCCAGCACGGTCAATGAGTTGAATGGTATGCGCTGTGTTGAAGAGAAACTGTAGCTGGCCGTTATTGCGACTGTCGACCATAAACACTTCGCTCAGCGGCGCCTCGTCGAGCTGTCTTTTCCAGCAGATGGCACCTTCGCTATCGATGAGATACATCGTGTTTTGACGGTCGAAGACCACTACATTTCTGTTTTGCGATGTGTAGTCCTCAACGATATAGGGTTTGCCTTTCAGAGGTGCGTCGAGATTGGCTTTCCAGCGGACGCTGTTTTCACTCTTCGCCTCAGTGGCCTTGCTCATGCACACGTTTACGTAAACCAGATCCTTCGAGGAGGCCAGTTGCAAAGCCTCTTTTCGGTCTTCCTTAAGCTCAAAGAAAGTGATATTGGCCGATTCCAGCATCTTCTGCTGGAAGGTTCTGAAGTCATCGTTCAAATCGAGCGTACGTCCCGAGCGGTAGCAGGCAATCACGTTTTGAATGGTCTCTATGCTGGAAGCCATCACCAGGTATTGGTCGACGATGGCATAGCAGCACTGCTTCATTGAACGGAAGTCCTCACCGAAGATATCTGAAACAAGGCCGCATTTGCCTAAGTCGAACAGCGAATAGCCCTGACAGGTTTGAGTGGCTGCGATGCCTGTTTTCGAGGCCAACCGATCCATGAACTTGATCACCGCCGAGGGATCGTTCATCCTCCCCACAAATACGTCGTATTGACCTTTACCAAACTTATTGAAGGAAACCTCAGAGAGGTAGTCCAACAACTTCTTCTCCACGTCGGTGCCATATTTCTTGTTGAAAGCGGCTACTTTCTCCGCATCGCGGAATGACTCCCAGTAAGAGGCGTAGTCCGACATGCCAAGATGGTGCATGTAACGCGTATCGGAGGGCAGGATGTTGACCACGGAGTTCTTCACGGGCAGCTGGTATTTCAGCGGTCGCCAAGCCGAGATAGAGTCACCGGCTAAGGCGTAGCCATTCATCACCAAGTCGTTGCCTTCGGGTAGCACATCAAGCATGGCCCAGCCGTTGGGATGTTTGTAGTATACATGCGCTTTCACGTTTTGTCCCAGCGTCTTCTGAAGGCGTTGGAAGTCGGCGTCATCATAGATCTTCGGTGCTTGATCGTCCTTTTTATTCGGTCTCTTCACCAACATGAATTCCTTGCGGTCCTCCACGGGAGCCATCACGATAGCCATGGGTTTGCCATTCTCAATCATCTTCTGATCGACATGCGAGCCCAGCAGGGAATCAAACATCATGATGACGGCAGAATCGGCCGACTCCACGATGATCTCCGCCTCAAGCGGCACCGCATCAAGCAGCGAGGCCTCTTCCCTTGAGCAAGAAAGGAGTGCCACAAAAGACCATAATACTATCCAAAGGATTCGCTTGCGCATAGCGCAAAAATATAACAAAAAAAGGGATTATCCCGAAGTTTTTTATCAACAATTTTGGCTCATCGGGAGATGTCGAAAAAACTAAAACTCCAACCGCATCTGGATTGCCATATTAAAGCTCTTCCGATGCAATTCGGTGATGCCATATTCTGCAATGGCCTGCTTGTGTTCTGGAGTGGGATAGCCCTTGTTCTTTTTCCAATGATACATCGGGTATTTGGCGTCGTATTCCTCCATCAGGAGGTCACGGGTGGTCTTGGCCAAAATGGAAGCTGCCGCAATGGGCTGGTATTTAGCATCACCACCCACCACGCAAACGTGTTTCAGATCGTGGTATTTATTGAACCTATTGCCATCAATCAAAAGGAACTCAGGCCTCGTCTGAAGCTGGTCGAGTGCCCTGTGCATCGCCAAAAACGAAGCGTTCAGGATATTGATTTCGTCAATCTCCTCAGCCGTCACAATGCCAATGCCGTATGCCAAAGCCTCTTTCATGATCACCTCTCGCAACGCCATGCGCTTCTTCTCGGTCAGCTTCTTGGAGTCATCCAAATCAGGATAGTCGGCTCCCGGCCTCAGGATGACTGCGCCAGCCACCACAGGACCAGCCAAACAGCCACGCCCAGCCTCGTCGCAACCCGCCTCAATCAAATCGGAATAATGTGTCAGGAGATTCATCGTCAAACAAACAAAGGAACGTAATGCATTGCCAGTACTCCTAACAACAGGATGACAAACGTGATGTTAGCCCATTTCAAACGGTCAAGCCATGCCATGTAATAGGAGAAAAGGATGCTTAAGGCCAAGAAGAGCACGCCTGACTGCATCGGATCGCCCTCGAAAAACAGCATCAAAATGCCACCCAACATCAGATTATAGGACATGGCGATCTTGGTACGTACGGCGATTGTCTTTTCCAAGCTATAGATTTGCGGCATCACCATCGGGATGAACAACGTCAGCAGCATAAAGGCCATCAACCCAACCTTCAGCCAGCTGAAGCCTTGAATCGTAAGGTGGAAACCATTGAAAAAGTCGGCGTATGCCTGCCATACCGTAAGCAGATCCCCTTTCAGGAAATGGATGAAAAAATAGACAAAATATGGGAAAAACAGGCCGATGAAAGGTATCAGGTGAAGCCTGATCACACTCTTATGTACGATGCTCAACGCAACGACGCACCAAAGAGCTAGCAGCAAGGTAGGGAACCAACACATGGTGGCCAACGAGAGGAAAAGTCCTCCATTGAACAGATACAGCTCCGGACGAGGCGTTTGATAGATGGCAAACATCGTGTGAACAAGCATCAGCAGAAACACCGACGATAGCAAAAATGGGTAAAAAGTGGTCTGCGCCGGCACCAAGTTCATCATCAACAGAAATGTCACGGCGCCCAAGGTATTCACCCTACCGATGACTTGGTTCGAAACCAAGATGGAGTTGAAAAACAAGGTTTCGAAGCCCATCAGAACCATCGCAAAGATCAACATGGCGGGCGGCCAGAAGTCAAAAAGATTGGCCACTATGTTATAAAGCGGTGTCACTGGACTGCGCCAAGCCGTATCCACATTGCCCGTGATGAACGATGGAATCCACAAGGCAATGAGTAGCAACGCGATGGTCACATACTGGACGAGGTAACTATTTCTGAAAAACTTAATCATTAAACCAAGTCTAAGCCGATATCGTGACGGTGGTTCTCACCTTCGAATTTGATCTTTTCCACATTTTGGTAAGCCTTTTCGCGGGCTTCCATGATGCTATTGCCATGTGCAGTGACAGCAATCACGCGACCGCCAGCGGTAATCACCTGACCATCCGCATTGAAGCCTGTACCTGCGTGGAACGCCACACAATCCTTCAGTTGATCCATACCCGTCATCACCTTGCCCTTCTGATAAGCCTCGGGATAACCGCCTGAGACCAGCATCACCGTGACGGCAGTCTTGGCGCTCTTGGCGTAATGCACCTTGTCAATGCATCCATCAGCACAGGCATAAAGCAAATCAGCGAAATCGCCTTCAATACGGGTCATCACGGCCTCGGTCTCAGGATCGCCCATGCGGACGTTATATTCAATCACGTATGGATCGCCGCCGCAATTCATCAAGCCAAGGAAGATAAAGCCTTTATAATCAATCTTCTCTTTTTTCAGCCCATTCAGTGTTGGCTTCACGATGCGGTCCTCCACCTTCTGCAGGAACTCGGGCGAGCAGAACGGAACAGGTGAAACAGCGCCCATGCCTCCAGTATTGAGGCCCTTATCGCCGTCGCCAATGCGTTTGTAGTCCTTGGCTTCGGGTAACAGCACGTAATGCTCACCGTCAGTAAGAACAAACACAGAGCACTCAATGCCGCTCAGGAACTCCTCGATGACCACGGTAGCCGAAGCGTCACCAAACTTGCCGCCGAGCATGTTGCCAAGCTCGTCGATGGCTTCATCCAGCGAATCCAAAATCAACACGCCTTTGCCAGCAGCCAAGCCGTCAGCCTTCAGCACGTAAGGGGCTTTCAGCGATTTCAGGAAAGCCACGCCGTCGTTCAAGTTGGCCTTGTTGACCGTCAGGCAACGTGCCGTCGGGATGCCGTTGTTGGCCATGAACTCCTTGGCGAAAGCCTTGCTGCCTTCGAGCTGGGCACCTCTTTTGTCGGGACCGATGATGCGAATGGCTCTCAACTGTTCATCAGCCTTGAAATAGTCGACAATGCCGTCCACCAGCGGTTGTTCAGGACCCACCACCACCAAGGTGATGCCGTTGGTCAGGCAGAACTGCTTGATGCCTTCGAAGTCCCTGACTTTAATATTCACATTGGTACCCGCCTCAGCAGTTCCGGCATTGCCTGGGGCAATGAACACCTTAGCGCCTTCGCCTTGCGCCAGCTTCCATGCCAACGCATGTTCGCGGCCACCTGAGCCAAGCACTAAGATATTTCTGACCACAGCCGTTACATGTTGGCCTTGAACTGCTTTATAATCGACAGCCTCCTTGGTGTTGTCTGCCGGATACATGATGATGTTTTCCATTATATCGATTTCATTAAACTATTCCAAATTACCTCTGCCGCTTGATTCCACGAGAAGTCCTCAGCGCGTTTGCGGCCTTTCTCAACCAGCGTTTTTCGCACGTCTTCATCCAATACTTTGACCATCGCATCGGCAATGTCATCCTCGTTGAAGGGATCCACAAGCAATGCGGCATCCTGAGCCACCTCAGGCATAGACGTCACGTTGGAGGTGATCACTGGAGTATCGCATTTGAAAGCCTCCAGGATCGGGATGCCAAAGCCCTCGAAATAGGAGACGTACACTGACGCCAATGCGGCAGCCGTCACTCGATGCAAATCTTCTGCGCTCAAGCGACCTGCAAACACCACATCCTCCTTGCAACTCATGGCATCGTAAGCCCGCTGGATAGGTTCCGTCCACCAGCGCTTCTCCCCTACGATCACCAGCTTCACATCGTTATGGCTACGTTTCTTGAACTTGTCGAAAGCCGTAAACAATCTGGCAAGGTTCTTACGCGGATGCAGCGAACCTACAAACATGAAGTATGGATGACCGAAACTATAATGAGCTCGCACGATCTTCTGTTCAGCCTCTGAAAGTGGCTTGAAAATCTCATTCACGCCGTTGTATGCCACATCGATTTTATCGGGATTCACCTGATAGCAATCCACGATATCCTGTTTGGAGAACTCCGAAACCGTCACGATGCGTTTAGCCTTGCGGGCAAACTTCGGGAAGAACTTCTTATAGTGCCAAAGATGGATCTTAGGCATATCGCCAGGGAAATGCTCAAAGTTCAGGTCGTGGAACTCCACCACTTGTGGCACCTTAGAGCACAGACTCAGATAGCCGTCAGGCGAATAGAACAAGTCGGCCTTGATTCTCCTTAAGGCAAGCGGGATTGACAGCTCGAAAAACCAGATGAACAGGATGGGATGCCGTGCCTGAGGGAACAGCACCACCGGTTTCACGTTATCGGCGATGAGGAACGTCGTGTCCGGCATACGGTCGAAGATGAAGTAAAACTCCACCTCGGGATGAGCGAGCACGATCCTTTTCAGGGTCTCGAAAGCCACCCAACCGATGCCTTCAAGCTTGCCTTTCAGCAGTAACCGAGTATTGACGGCGATCCGCATCTTAGTAGCGGTAAATATCTGATTTATAAGGACCTTCTACAGGAACACCGATGTAATCGGCCTGTTTCTGTGTGAGCTTGGTGAGCTTCACGCCGATCTTCTCGAGATGCAGGCGGGCCACTTCCTCGTCGAGGTACTTGGGCAAGCAGTACACGCCCACTTTATATTGGTCGCGTTTCTCCCAGAGGTCCATCTGAGCCAAGGTCTGGTTGGTGAACGAGTTGCTCATCACGAAGCTGGCGTGACCCGTGGCGCAACCTAAGTTGACTAGGCGGCCTGATGCCAACAGGAAGATGCAGTGACCATCTTCGAACACGTATTTGTCAACCTGTGGCTTGATGTTGATCTTTTCTTTCAATTCCTCAGCGCGTTCCAAACGATCCACCTGGATTTCATTGTCGAAGTGACCGATGTTGCACACGATGGCCTGATCTTTCATCTTCAGGATATGCTCAAGCGTGATCACATCGCAGTTACCAGTGGTGGTCACGAAGATATTGCCTTCCTTCACAGCTTCGTCCATCGTGGTGACTTCGAAGCCTTCCATGGCAGCTTGCAGGGCGCAAATTGGGTCGATTTCAGTAACGAGAACACGGGCGCCGTAGCTCTTCATGGAGTGTGAGCAGCCTTTACCCACTTCACCATAGCCGCACACCACAACGACCTTACCGGCGATCATCACGTCAGTGGCACGCTTGATGCCATCGGCCAACGATTCGCGGCAGCCGTAGAGGTTGTCAAACTTCGACTTGGTGACTGAGTCATTCACGTTGATGGCGGGAACCAGCAACTCGCCACGTTCCTGCATTTGATAGAGACGGTGAACACCAGTGGTGGTCTCTTCAGAGACGCCTTTCCAACCAGCCACAACGGTATGCCAGAATTTTGGATTCTCCTTGTAGGTGGCTTTGATAACGCTCATCAGGGCTTTCTCTTCCTCGCTACCGCAAGGGGTGTCCAACAGCTTAGGATCATTCTCGCAGGCATAGCCTTTATGGATGAGCAGGGTGGCATCACCGCCATCATCCACGATCAAATCCGGACCTGTACCGTCAGGGAAAGTGATGGCGCGTTTGGTGCACCACCAGTAATCCTCAAGGGTCTCTCCTTTCCAAGCAAAGACTGAGGTACCTGTTTCAGCGATAGCTGCGGCAGCATGATCCTGAGTGGAATAGATGTTGCAGCTGCACCACCGCACTGAAGCGCCCAACTTCACAAGGGTCTCAATAAGGCAAGCTGTTTGGATGGTCATGTGGAGCGAACCCATGATCTTAGCGCCTTTCAGCGGCTTGGAATCGCCATATTTCTTACGCAGTGCCATAAGGCCTGGCATCTCGTGTTCTGAAACTTCAATCTCTTTTCTTCCCCAGTCGGCCAAGTTGATGTCAGCCACTAAATACTGGAGGTCTTTATTCAACAGTTTTTCGTTCATTTTGCTTGTTTTTAATCGCCTGCAAAGATATAAAAAATAAACTAATATTTGTAATTCAGCATCACCTCAAAACTCCTGCCCGGCATAGCACGCCAGAGCACGTTTTGGTAATCCACATTGGTGAAGTTATTACAGCGCAATTCGACGCGGAACCGGTGCCAATCCTTACCCACTGCCACATGATGCAATACGTATGGCGGCAAATCGAATTTGGTGGAATTGGCATACGAGGTATTGCGATAGCCTGTAATCTCCACGATGTAGCGCACATCCCAACTCTTCCAACGAAGGTTGGCAAACAGGTTGCCATGATGCCGAGGAATATAGATCAATTGCTTGCCAAGAATGCCGTACTGCTTGGCTTTTTCACTGATATCTGTCGTGTAAGTGAAGACATAATTACCTGAGACGTTCAGTTTCCAGTTGTTGTACGTATAGCCAAAATCAATATGGCTTTCTATGCCACGGGCGAAGACCCTTGCCACGTTTTCAGGCACCCAATAGCGGTAAGACGTCGGCACCCATTGAATCCAGTTTCTCACCAACGAGGCGTATGCACCTGTACGGATATCAAGTCTATAGTCATCCTTTTTTAGGTTAAAGCTGAGTGCCCAATCAATGGTGTGTCCGTTCTCAGGCAACAAATCTGGATTGCCTCCGGGATACCAATACAGGTCATTCAAAGTAGGATTTCGATAGTTATGGCTGTATCCCAATGACGTCACATAATAATCCAAAAAATGATAGGAAAACGTCGCCGTGGGAAACACGCCCATCGACTTGCCGTCGACAATATCGTAACGGGCTGTAAGGCTCAAGTCGGCCTTCTCAAAAGGATTTCCCTCCACAGCGGAATAGATGGAAACCGTATTACGGTGTTTCGTATCCTCATAATTGTTGGAGTTGACTTGTTCCCTATCCCACTGTACCTTGGCTTTCAGCTTCCAAGTGGCAAAGAGGTGCTGTTCCACGTCAGCGATTTGATGCAACACCATGGCATTGTTGATGGAGTTGATCGAGGTAACGTCAATATGGGGCATGTTCAGCGGATGGGTCTTCAGATAATAATGTTGGTACTCGAAGAAGGCACCCGATTTCAATTGCAGTTTACCACCATCCCAGAAGAGTCTGTAACTCAAGAAATTCCTTGAGAAGCGATCCTCGGTCCACTCTTCCGTATTAATGTTGCTGACATTGGTCATGATAGGTGGCAAGTTGCGGTTGTTCCACTGGTTCCATGAAGAGAACGACAGAATGCCTTTTCCGAGCATCACGCTAATCTCAGGCATGAAGCCGTAATCCACGTATTCGGCATTGGTTTGTCGCATCCATCGCTCATCCGGATTGAGAATCGCATGGTTGTAATACATGAAGTCGTTGTCGGACGAGTTGCGGTAGGCCTTCAACCTAAACGAGACCTTTTTGCCGCTATAGCCAGCCGTGACAAAGCTTCCCCAAGTGTTAAAGCTGCCGTATGTTTGCTTCAAATCCAAGATCAAGCCCTTACCAAAAGTGGTCTTGTTGTCAATGTTGACTGCGCCACCCAAACCGCCACTGTTGTTGGAAGTGCCACTACCCCACTTTAGGTCGATGTCGTCCACCAAAAACACGGGAATGGTGCTGAAATCGACTTGTCCCAACGTAGGTGCGTTGAGTTGAAATCCATTCCAAAGCACGAGAGTATGGCTTGCCGTGGTACCACGGAACGAAGCAGTGGAGATCCCTCCGGGGCCGTAAGTCTTGATGAACACCGGGCTATGCTGAATCAATAACTCCGACATGGTCGCCGTGCTCTTGGCTTGGAGCACCAGCGTATCCATCTTCTTCATCATCAATGGATTCAAGGTCTCGGCCTTGATACGCTCAGCGGAGACATCGACAGCATTAAGCGTGATGGTGTCCTGGGCAAATACGCCACACGACAGCCCAAGCAGCCAAAACAACAGAATCAAACGGGTTTTCATCGACAAGCAAAACGTAGCCTATTGCTTTTTGAAAGCTTTCATTTCCAATACTTCTTTGGTCTCCGCCTCAGGCTTAACATCCTCAAATTCCTTGACCTTGCCTACAATCTTTCCGTTTTTGTAAACGCTTTCCGACTTCACAGCACCTGACTTGTAATAGGTTTGCTGTTTGCCATCGAACTGACCAGCCTTGTATTCGATAGTCATCACCACATTGCCATTTTGTCCAAACCATGTGGTCAAGCCATCGCGAAGACCATCTTTATAGCTGGCGATTTCACGGTTTCCACCCTGTTCATAACATGTGATTTGTTCGCCGTCAAGTTTGCCGTCCTTATAAGTGTTTTTTCCAGAAAGACGACCGCCTCGATACCAAGTGTACGATGAACCGCTTAACTGGTCATTGGTATATTCACACTTCTTCACCAAAGCACCTGTCTCGTCAATTTCGAGATAAAGACCGTCTTTTTTGCCTTCTTTATATTGCACGACCTTACGGATCAAGTTCTTATTGACATCGATCTCGTACCATGTACCTTCCTTAAGACCATTGCGGGTTTCACCCTCTTCCCTGATCTGTGCTGAAGCTACCATCGAAATGAGCATGGCGGCCAGAATAAACAAAGTTTTTCGCATAGTCATAATTTTTCTAAATTTGCATCAAAATTACAAAAATTACCAGACATGAAAGCTGTTGAAGTAAAGAATTTCAAGTTATACACCACTGCTGTGATCAGCATTGAGTGGAAGCAGGAGCTGCTCAACGTGAACCTCGACTTGGCGATGATGCTTAAGATGATGGAGATGGAAGGGCTCACCAAACAGGATATTGAGCGCTATAGCGCCGAAGGGAAGCCGATTCCTTTCAAGAAAGTGGTGCTGAAACTCTTCACCGACGATGATAAGCCGGGACAATATTACACGGATGAATCCTTCTGCGAGGATGATGATCCGACTGTTTTCTATGTAGAACTGTAAGACGCATCCCGCAGGGATGCCAGCTCTGTAGCCGAAAGATAATTGTATTGTTGTTTTTCGGCTACAGAGCTAACATCCGCCAAGGCGGATGGCTTTATAAGCTTCTGATATACTCGTCGATGGCCTTAGCGGCTTTCTTGCCGGCGCCCATGGCGAGGATAACGGTAGCTGCACCGCTGACGGCGTCACCGCCAGCAAAGATGCCTGGACGTGAAGTGGCACCCACTTCGTCGGCTACGATGCAACCCTTCTTGTTCAAGTCGAGGTTACGTGTGGTGCTGCCGATCAGCGGGTTCGGCGAGGTACCCAATGCCATGATGATCATGTCGACATCGAGGACAAACTCTGAGCCTTTCACCGGGACGGGGCTGCGACGGCCAGAGGCATCGGGCTCGCCCAATTCACAACGGACGCACTTGAAGCCCTTCACCCAGCCATTCTCGTCGCCCAAAACCTCCACAGGAGCTGTGAGCAGATCGAACTGCACACCCTCCTCCTTGGCGTGATGCACTTCCTCCACACGGGCAGGAAGCTCAGACTCGGAACGACGATAAACGATATGTACTTCTGAACCCAGACGCAATGCGGTACGAGCGGCATCCATAGCCACGTTGCCACCGCCTACGACGGCAACTTTCTTACCCACGAAGTTCGGGGTTTCGAAGCCTTCCTTATAGGAGAACAGCAAGTTGTTACGAGTCAGGAATTCGTTAGCTGAAACCACGCCGCAGAGGTTCTCGCCTGGCACGTTGAGCATCATCGGGAAGCCAGCGCCTGAGCCTACAAACACAGCCTCGAAGCCCTCGCGGTGCATCAGCTCGTCAATGGTGATGGTACGACCGATGACCACGTCCTTCTCGAACTTGGCACCCAAACGACGGACGCTCTCCACCTCTTTCTTCACAACGCTTTCCTTCGGCAGACGGAACGACGGGATACCGTACATCAACACGCCGCCGAGTTCATGCAATGCCTCGAAGATAGTGACGTCATAGCCCATGGAAAGCAGGTCCTTGGCGCAAGTCAGGCCAGAAGGACCGGAACCGATGATGGCCACCTTATGGCCATTCGGGATGCTTTGGCTGTTGAAATGCAGGTCATGCTCGATGGCATAGTCGCCCACAAAGCGTTCCAGCTTACCAATGGCGATGGGTTCAAACTTCTTGCCCATGATGCAGCTACCCTCGCACTGGGTTTCCTGCGGGCACACACGACCACAAACAGCCGGTAATGCGGAGTCGCAGCTGATAACGCCAGCGGCACCTACAAAGTCGCCTTTGGCAACACGAGCGATGAAGCCCGGAATGTTGACGTTGACGGGACAATGCTTCACGCACTGTGGGTCTTTACAATTCAAGCAACGCTGAGCCTCCATGATTGCCATGTCGGCTGAATAGCCCAAGCACACTTCATCGAAGTTATGTGCACGGATCTCAGGTTTCTGTTCCGGAACAGGAATTCTATGTTTTTTATCGAAGCTTTCCTCAGAAATGCCACCGATATGGCACTGATGTCCCTCAGCCTTCTCTTCAGCCACGAGCTGCTTACGGGTTTCCACGTTGTTGTACATGGCTTGACGTTTCATGGCCTCGTCGAAGTCGACATCCTTGCCCAAGAACTCTGGTCCATCGATGCAAGTGAACTTGGTCTTGCCAGCGATGCTCACACGGCAAGCGCCGCACATACCTGTGCCATCAACCATGATTGAGTTGAGTGAGATGGTACAACGGATGCCCAACTCCTCACAGGTCTTGGTGACGAACTTCATCATGATCATCGGGCCGATTGCCACTGCCTCGTCATAGATTCTGCCGCTGGCCACCAGTTGGCGCAGCACGTCGGTTACCAGACCCTTACGGCCGGTGGAACCGTCATCAGAGGTTACGTACAGATGGCAGTATTCGGAGAGTTCCTTTTCATAAATAAGGAGGTCCTTGGTACGGGCGCCGATGATACAGTCAGCCACTGCGCCATGTTCATACAACCACTTCACCTGCGGGAAGATAGGAGCGATACCCACACCGCCGCCGATGAACACAAAAGAACGCTTGCGAAGCTCTTCAGCCGTCATGGTAGCGAACTCTGAAGGCTTGCCAAGGGGACCCACCACATCGTGGAAGCTGTCGCCTACTTTGTATTGAGCCATCTTCTTTGTGGACTCGCCAATGGCTTTGAAGACGATGGTCACCGTGCCCTTAACACGCTGATAATCACTGATTGTCAGAGGGATACGCTCTGAGTTTTCTTCCATTTTAATGATCAGGAACTGACCTGGCAAAGCTGAATGGGCAATTCTTGGGGCGTAAACGTCCATCAGGTAGGTTTCCGCCGCAAATTCTTTCTTTTGTACAATTTCAAACATGACACAATAAGATTAAGTTGGGGCAAAGATAAGAAGTATTTCTTTGTATTCCAAAAGAAATCTTAAAAGATATTCATAGCGATGACGGCACAAGCCTCCGCATCGTCCAAGGCATTATGATGATGTTTCATCTCATAGCCGAAGTACTTCGAAACCGTGTGCAATTTGTGGTTTTCAAGGTCTGGTAAATACTTTTTTGAACCTTCGTGAGTGCAGTAAAACTTATAATTCGGATATGGCATCTTGTATAGCTCATGCAGCGCGCGCAATACATGTTGATCGAAGAGCATACCATGCGCCACAAAGGGCAAACCTTCTACCCTATCCTTCACTTGATCCCAGAGATATGGAAACGTCGGGGCTTTTTCAGTATCGGCCTTCTTAATGCCGTGAACCTTTGAGTTGTACCAGTCGTAATGGTTCGGAACCGGCTTCATCAAGCCATAGTAGCGTTCCACGATCTCATTATCTCGGACAATCACCAAACCCATGCTGCAAGCGCTGGTGAAGGCAGCGTTGGCCGCCTCAAAGTCGATGGCCACAAAATCATTCAAGTGTTCCTCAGGAATATACACCGGCTTTTCCTTGGGCTTGTCATTTTTTCTACGCCAACGTCTGCGCGGCTTATCCTGGTTCAATGCCTCAGTCACTGTATCTCGTTTTTGAAATTGCAAAGATAAATTTTTCTTGTCAATTCAAATAATAGTCGTATCTTTGATTGCGAAAACATTAACCTTATAAAACTCTTATTATGAAAAAGTACGTTTGCGACGTTTGCGGTTACATCTACGACCCAGCAAAAGGCGATCCCGATAGCGGCATCGCTCCAGGAACTCCCTTTGAAGAAATCCCTGACAGCTGGAGCTGCCCACTTTGCGGCATCGGCAAGGACAGTTTCTCAGTAATGGAATAATGGATACAAAAGCCTTGTTCAACATTGGTTACGGACTATACGTCCTGACCACCAATTACGACAACATCGACAACGGCTGCATCGTGAACACGGTGATTCAGGTCACCAGCAACCCTTTGCAGATTGCCGTAACGGTCAACAAGGGCAACTACACGCACGAGCTCATTAAGGACTCGTGCGTGTTCAATGTGTCGATGCTGACCACCGAGACGCCGATGAAAGTCTTTGAGCATTTCGGTTTCCAATCAGGCCGAAAAGTGAACAAATTCGCCGACTGCGAAGCTGAACACCGTGCCGTGAACCATGTGCTCTACATTCCGAAGTACACTAATGCCTACTTAGCCTGCCGTGTCAACAAGAGCATCGACTTCGGCACCCACACCATGTTCATCGCCGACGTGCTCGACGCCCAGGTGCTTTCCGACAAGCCTTCGGTTACCTACGATTATTACCAGAAAAACATCAAGCCCAAACCACAGCCCCAAGCCGAGATGCCTAAAGACGGCAAACGTCGCTGGGAATGTAAGGTTTGCGGTTACGTCTACGAAGGCGACTCCCTCCCCGAAGATTTCGTATGTCCGCTGTGCAAACACGGCGCTGAAGATTTTGAAGAAATAAAATGAAACAAATCAACTTAACCGATCATATCTATTACGTCGGCGTTAACGATCGTCACACCGACCTGTTTGAAAACCACATGGAACTGCCCAATGGCGTTTCCTATAACTCATATCTCATTGTTGATGAAAAGATTGCCTTGATCGACCCCGTCGAAGCCAATTTCTTGGAAGAATACCTCTTCAAGGTAAAGTCGGTGCTTGGCGACCGCAAGGTGGATTACCTTATTATTAATCACGACGAGCCTGACCATAGCAGCACTGTGGCTGCCGTACTTCGCGAGTATCCCGAAGTGCAGGTGGTGGGCAATGCCAAAACCTTTGCCCCGTTGGAAGCCTTTTATGGTCCCATTTCAAATAAGAAGACCGTTGCCGAAGGCGAGACATTGAGCCTTGGAACCCATACCCTTCAGTTCTTTATGGTACCCATGGTCCACTGGCCTGAGTCGATGGTGACCTACGAACAGAGCAATGGCATCCTGTTTAGCAACGACACCTTTGGTGGCTTTGGTGCCTTGAACGGCGGTATCTTTGACGATCAGGTTAACCTTGCATTTTATGAAGACGACATGCGCCGTTACTATGCCAACATCGTTGGCAAGATGGCCATGCAAGCCATGAAAGCCATTGAGAAACTCGGTCCACTCGACATCAAGATGATTGCCCCGTCTCATGGCCTCGTTTGGCGTTCGAACCCCGCTTGGGTGATTGGCAAATACAGCCAATGGAGCAAGCACGAAGGCGAGGAAGGCATTGTCATCGTCTACGGTTCCATGCATGGCAACACTGGCGTGATGGCCGACATCGTGGCTCGTGGTGCAGCAGAAGCAGGCATTAAAGAGGTTACGGTTTATGACGTAGCCAAGACCGAGATCAGCTTCATCCTACGCGAAATATG
>JAEEGJ010014414.1_pt1 | contig 18777 bp, 17 predicted proteins | sample 8958761 | NCBI WGS metagenome assembly JAEEGJ01 (sample SAMN16246546, study PRJNA631951) | gut metagenome | biome: gut microbiome; feature: rumen; material: RS-attached | host: Bos | place: Iran: Karaj | collected 2018-10
CCTGGCTCTCGTTGTTGCGTATACGGCTTATGGCCGATTGTGTTACTGACGGATGGACAATCTCCACATCAATTCCGGCTTTGTAGTAGAAACCCATCTCCTGGGCTACGTAATAGCCGGCAAACTGTGCCTGAGCGGTCCATTGCGGGGTAAATATCAGCTTGTCCTGCTGTGCCTTGGCCGATATGCAGGTCATGACAGTCAGAAGCCCCCAGAATATCCTCTTCACCATAATAGTAGCGTTCAACTTAAAATACTCTCAAGTCCCACCCTCAATTCAGGCATGGGGCGTTTTGTGTCCCTCTCAACTATAAGGGTCTTAAGACCCGCGAACGGAAGTATCAGTTCTTCAATCTCCTTGAGTGGTATGCCTGGTCCGAAGTATTCCCTTGCAAAGAACTCCCAGAACTTTATGGCCAGGCTCTTGGGCATGTGGAAGGTCTCCTCAATGAAATCCGCGTTGCTCAGGTTGCAGCACAGATAGACCATACCCAGGTCAAACAGGTGGTTGCCCCAGCAGAAATCGCCCAGGTCAATGAAATAACGCTCATTGCCCGTAAAGATGGCGTTGCTGTACTGGAGGTCTCCGTGTATGGCTGTGTCCTCGTCGGGGACATCGGCGATGAAACGCTCAAGCTTGGCTTTCTGGACGGCATCGAAGAACGGGTTTTCCCTGAGAAGCCTAAAGTATCGGTCCTTTACGTTCTCGAACTGTGTGGTATCCACATGGGTTGCATGCAGTTGCAGGCACATTCCGGCAAACTCACGGGCAAACTGTCCTACCTTCTCGGGCTCATCACCGGTAGCGCGGGAATAAGATTTCTTGCCTGTGATACGTCTGAAACGTATGCCGTAACGGCCGTCATCGGTTACTACGTAATCACCGGGCTCCGGAGTGGAAATGCCCATCTCATATACCTTACGGGCCAGAGTTATCTCATCCAGCGGCTGTTGTACAATGCCGGGACGATAAAGCTTGAGCATGACCGTAGGGTCAGTCTTATGGTTGAAACTCTCTCCGTTGGCACCTCCGCCGAAGAGTTCATAATCATCAAGATTTATCTTAATGGCCTCCATTATGCTAAAGAAAGCGCTAATATACACTTTTAGTACAATATTAACGACTTTTTGGGGCAAAAAAGTCACTTGCCGATGTTGGCGATGATGCGCAGGTTGAGTTGGCGGCCGGTCAGGTAGTTGGGTACCGCGAACTGGGTGTTCTGTATGTCGGTTATCCAGTAATAGGAGTTGACGTTGTTGATGCCCAGCAGGTTAAGCGCGTCTACACCCATCCAGATATCTTTGAAAAATCCTGACTTGCCGTAAATATGAGGATGCTTGTCGTAGTCAAAGATCTTATATGAAAGGCCTATGTCCACACGCTTGTATGCGGGAGCCCGGAACACCTGCTTTTCGCGGCCGCTGTGGGTGGGGCCGAAAGGCAGTCCGTCGGCCAGTGAGCAGCGCAGTGACATTTTCCAGTTTTCCCGGCGGGGGAAGTAGTCAGTGAAGTAAAGTGAGAAGTTGTACAGTTGGTCGGTGGGGCGCGGCAGCCATTTGCCTGCAATGTTCTCACGGGTGCTCATAAGTGAGAATGTAAGCCAGGATGCGGTACCGGGAACAAACTCTCCGTAGAGTTTCATGTCGATGCCGGCTGCATAGCCGTGGGCGCAGTTTTCTCCGTAGTAAACAATCCTTACATTATCCACATTGTAGGGAATCAGGCGGTCCAGTTTCTTGTAATAGACCTCGGTGGTGAACTTGAACGGACGTCCGTAGACCAGGAAATCATAGTCACCTCCCAGTACGAACTGTACTGACCTTTGTGAGCGGATCTGCCTGTTCAGGTTGACCTGATAAATGCCGCCTGTATTGACGGTATCCTTTATCTCTTTATAGAAGGGTGTCTGGTGGTATACTCCTGTCGAGAACCGGAAGGTGAAGTTGTCATTTGCGGCCGGAGTGAATCCTATCATAAGACGGGGGCTGAAAATGACCTCATTGTTCCAACTCCACCACGATGTGCGCAATCCTGCGTTCAGGGAAAAGAGTCCTATGCCGGTGTTGAAACGGTAGGTGTCCTGAATGAATGCGGCAGCCTTGTCATTGGATATGCCATGGTCAGACTTGAGCGAGTAGATCATCTCCATGGGGCCGGTCTGGGTGTAGGGCAGGGTGTAACCTGCCGAGTCACGCATCTCCCATTCCCTCATGTGGTCCGATACAGTCTCGCGGCGGTACTCGACGCCCCAACCGATGGTACCTGCCAGATCTGTGTAATGTGTACCCTTGAGCGATGCTGTATAGACTGTTGACTTGAGGCGGTTGCGCGCATGCTGCATGAATGAACCCACCGCCAGGCTTCCGCTGCCGGTGGCCTCGTCAAGCCAGTACTGGCTGAGTATGTCAAATGATTCGCTCTCACGGCTGCTGAAAGCCGAGAGATTGAAACGATATACGGAATTCTCCTCCTTGCGTTTTATGTCAAGCGCTCCGAACATGGTGTTGAAACGGTCGCTTTCCCAGCCGTCATAGTAAACCTTGAATGTCTTGGGATCCTTGGCCGTGCCGAATGTGGTGGTACGGTCGGAGGGGGTGAAGTTGTAGCGGTTTACTGCTGCATTGCCTATCAGACCTATCTCCCACCTGGTGTTCGGGGTCCAGGTCATGTATGTCTGGTAATCCAGGAATGACGGGTCATACTCACCCTTGGTGTCCAGCGTCCCCAGCAGGTATCGGGTGGTCTTGTATCGGACGCTGCCGGAGAAACTGAATTTGTCGTTTCCGGCCCCCACATATGCGCTTGCACCCAGAAGGCTGGCCATAAGGACTGATTCAAACTTCTGCGGACGGCGGTAGTTTATATCCAGGACCGATGACATCTTATCGCCGTAAGCCACGCCGAACCCGCCGGTTGAGAAACTGATGGACTCCACCATATCGGGGTTGATGAAACTCAGTCCCTCCTGCTGTCCTGCACGTACCAGCAGCGGACGCAGGATCTCGGTGCCGTTCACGTAGACGCTGTTCTCGTCAAAGTTGCCGCCACGTACGTTGTACTGGCTGCTCAGTTCGTTGTGCGTGCTCACACCGGCCTGGGTTGCAATGATTGACTCCACGGAGCCTCCGCCCACATCGGCCGTAAAACGCAATCCCTCAGAGTTGATCTGCTGCATGCCGTTTGTCTGGCGGCGGGTGGCGTTGATGTCCACGTTCTCAAGGGTGTAGTTGGAAGTGGGGAGCATAATGTCCAGCTGCACGGTATCGGGAGGGCTTATGAGGGTGCGCTTGCGTGTCTCGTGACCGACCATGCGGAATATCAGGTTAAGGGTATCGGTCCTTGTATTGACATTGAATGAATACTCGCCCTTGAGGTTGGTCATGGCCGAGTGCAGCGTGAGTTCCTCATTTACCGTAGCAAGCTCTACAGGCTGTCCGGTCTCATCGGTCACACGTCCGTAGATATACACACGACGTGCCTGAGCAAGGGTTGCCAGGCACAGCAGAATGACTGTAAGTGTATATTTTCTTATGGACATGCTTTTTTAATAACGTACAAATCGGCGTTAGAGTATAATTTCCGGACCGTGATGAGTCACTTTTTTCCATTATTTGCATAACTTGCGTCCATCCTTTGTTTTTTAAGTCCTTATCAGCAGTTAATTATGAGAAGAGTGTTTGCAGGATTTTTATTGTCGGCGTCAATGGTAATGTCGCTGATATCGTGTTCAGAAAAGAGTGGAGAGTATTTCTCTTTCCCGGTCAAAGAGGTTGATTACCTTGGCAAGTGCGGTCCCGCAGTGAGCGGAACACCCGTAAGTTGGAGCCCGTTGGGATGCAGTGATTTCGTAATCAAGGATTCGCTGTGCATGATAGTGACGTCCGATCCCGAGGGCATGCTCAAGGTAGTTAGTCTGAATTCCAACTCCCTGATAGGAAATTTCTGTACAAAAGGTCGCGCCGCAAATGAGTTCAACCGGGTGACAGACAACATGGATCAGCCGTATGTAAAAGACGGAGACATATTATATCCTCTCACGGACGTGGATTTCCCCGGTATGGAGGTCAAGGTCGTGAATGTATCCGAATCACTCCGCAAAGGGTCAACGGCCATTGACGCAGTATTGGAAATAGACGCGGACAAGTGCTGTCTGTTGGACAATGATAAGGACAGACAGTTCCAGATACAGGAAATCTATTTTCCCGAGGGATTGGAGAATATTGGAGATAAGGTTCCTCAGAAGTACGTACTTGTTGAGAATGGTGTGGAGAATGAGATAAACGTGTTCCCAAAAAGAATGAGAGGTGCCGATGAGGGTCTGATGTTTGCCCCGTACGGTGGGGCTATTTACAAGCACCCGGCCAGGAACACTGTCGTACAACTTATGAGCGGTATAAATCACATTATCTTCTTTGACTTTGAAAAAAACCGACATTTTGCCATTCACCAGAAGGGTACGCCCTCATTTGAGGATGAATACCCCGGCCTGGGTCGTGACGAGATGTTCTTTACCGATGCGGCTCTATCGGATGATTATCTGTTTGCCCTTTACTGGAATGAGGGTAACGAATGGGGGACAAATAATCAGGACAACCGTCCTGAGATTCTGGCGTTTGACTGGAACGGAAATTTCCAGGGAGGATGCAGGCTGGCTGAACGCATTGCGTGTATTGAATATGATGCAACCCGTAACGTGATTTACGGATTGTCCAGATCAACCGAGACCATCTACACATACCCCAATCCCGTCAAACGGTAAAAAGTTGCGGCTTTAGCGCGCGCATACGTGCGGACGTTCCGAGAATTATGACTAAATTCGCGGACAACTAATTGTTTTTCCCGTTATGAACAAGTTCAGCGACCTTATAGCAACGCGCCGCAGCATGCGCAAGTTCACCACAGAGAAACTCTCTGATGAGCAGAAACAGACCATCCTGCGTGCGGCCCTGATTTCACCCACCGCCAAGAACAACCGCGGTTGGGAGTTTGTGACCGTTGAGGATCCGGCTATGCTGGAGAAACTCTCCAAGTGCCGCGCCATGGGATCCGGTTTCCTGGCCGAGGCTGTGTTTGCCGTTGTGGTGCTAGGTGACCCCACCAAGAGTGACTGCTGGATAGAGGACTGCTCCATTGCTGCCATAGATATGCAGTTGCAGGCCGAGGATCTGGGCCTGGGCAGTTGCTGGTGCCATATGCGCGGCCGTGCCGATGCCGACGGCAAGAGTACCAAGCAGACCCTTATGGAACTGCTGGGCATACCTGAGCAGTATGAGCCCGAGTGCATTGTGGGCGTGGGCTACAAGAATATGGACCGCAAGCCTTACGAGGACGACAAGATAGAGTGGACCAAGGTTCACAAGGAGAAGTTCTGAGAATGAATATAGCATTGATAGGATCGGGCCGTGTGGCCACTTGCATGGGACCGCAACTCAAGGCTGCGGGACACACCATCGCTTGCGTCTACAGCCGCACTATGGCCAATGCGCTTGAGCTGGCCGATGCTCTGGGAGTTCCCGCAACGGACAGCCTGCTGAGCCTGCCTGAGGCCGATGTCTATCTTACAATGCTTACCGATGATGCTCTGGTTGAACTGGCTCCGGCCATAGTGAAGGGTAGGGAGAACGCCCTGTTCCTGCATACCGCCGGCAGCATAGCTATGGATATCTGGAAGGAGGCAGGTGCCGGCCGTTACGGAGTGCTTTATGCTATGCAGACATTCTCCAAGGGTGCACAGATTGACTGGCCCCAGGTTCCGGTATTTGTGGAGGGCTCAGATGCTGCAGAACTGGAGACAATAATACATCTGGCATCAGGCCTTTCAAAAAAGGTTACGCCCTTGAGCTCAACCGGCCGCAAGAAACTGCATATTGCTGCGGTGTTTGCCTGCAATTTTGCCAACCGGATGTATGCCATAAGCGAGGACCTGCTGGCCACTGAGGGGGTACCTTTCAGCGTGATGCTGCCGCTGGTGCGTGAGACCGCCCGCAAGGTGGAGACCATGAGCCCGCGGGATGCCCAGACCGGACCCGCCGTACGTGGTGACCGCAAGGTGATAAACGAGCATCTGGAACTGCTCAGGGACTATCCTGAGTACGCCCAACTTTATAAACTGATTTCTGTTGACATAAACAAGGACCTGAAATGATAAACTACGACCTTAAATCTATCAAAGCCCTGATCTTTGACGTTGACGGGGTGTTGAGCAAACCCATTATGTCGCTGTCACCTGAGGGTGATCCGGTACGTACGGTAAACGTAAAGGACGGTTATGCCATGCAGCTGGCCGTCAAGATGGGACTGCATTTGTGCATCATTACCGGTGCACGTGTGGAGGAGGTGCGCAAGCGCTATGAAGGTCTTGGAATTCAGGATGTCTATATCTGTTCAAAGATAAAGATCAACGACTTCAACCACTTTGTAACCAAGTATGACCTTAAGCCCGAGGAGATTCTCTACATGGGTGATGACATCCCCGACTGGCAGGTCATGAGCAAGTGCGGACTGCCTTGCTGTCCGGCCGATGCATGCCAGGAGATCCAGGCGGTATGCAAGTACGTTTCACCTTTCAAGGGAGGCGAAGGCTGCGCCCGTGACGTGTTGGAGCAGGTGCTCAAGGTTCAGGGTAAGTGGATGAAGGACGAACACGCATTCGGCTGGTAAGCAATGGAACTCCCCTACAAGATAATACTGGCTTCAAACTCACCCCGCCGCCGTGAACTCCTGGGCGGTCTGGGACTGGACTTTACCGTCAAGGTAATAAGCGGCATTGACGAGTCGTGGCCGCATGATTTGAAAGGAGAGGACATCCCGCTCTACATATCGCGAGAGAAGGCAGCACCCTACAAATCACTCATCGGCCCCGATGAACTTGTAATCACGGCCGATACCATTGTCTATGTGGACGGAGAGGTGCTTGGAAAGCCCCGTGACAAGGCTGATGCCCGCCGTATGCTGCGTCTTATATCGGGCCGCTGGCATGAGGTGATAACAGGCGTGACTCTTATGACCGCGGAGCGTGAGCGCAGTTTTGCCGTAACCACCAAGGTCAAGTTCTGCAACCTGACCGATGATGAGATAAACAGTTACGTCGAGAGCGGACTGCCCATGGATAAGGCCGGTGCCTACGGTATTCAGGAATGGATAGGATATGTGGGCGTCGAGGCCATTGAGGGCAGTTATTTCAATGTCGTGGGCCTTCCGGTACAACGGCTCTACCGCGAACTCATGAACTTTTGCAAAAACGAATAATCAATAACCCTGACTTATGAGAACCTTTAAGCAATTACTGACTTTTGCGGCAATGCTGCCCGTTCTGGCATCAGCCCAGAATCCGATAATCAGCACTGTCTTTACCCCCGATCCCGCTCCGTTCGTGTACGGCGATAAGGTATATCTTTTTACTGATCATGATGAGAGCGGCCGCAACCGCGACTTCAACATGAAGGACTGGATGGTGTTCAGCACTGAGGATATGGTGAACTGGACCTATCTGGGAACCCAGGTGTCAACCGCCACATTCAAGTGGGCCCGTCAGGGACAGCGTGCGTGGGCCTGCCAGGCTGTAGAGCGTAACGGCAAATGGTACTGGTACGTATGCTGCAACAAGGCAACCGGCGGTGACGCCCTTGCAGTTGCCGTGGCCGATGACCCGCAGGGACCCTGGACCGATGCCATAGGCGGCCCTCTGGCTGAAGGGTTTGGATTCATCGATCCCACAGTATTTATTGATGATGACGGCAAGGCTTACCTGTTCTGGGGCAACAAGGGCCTCTGGTATGGTGAGCTTAACGATGATATGGTATCATTCAAGGACGGCTGGCAGGAAGTGCCCGGCTACCATGATCCCGAGTGTTTCGGCGAGCTCCAGTCCAAGATGAACTGGGCCAAGGGGCAGAACGAGATGATGACCCAGTATGAGGAGGGTCCGTGGGTGATGAAACGCAACGGGACTTACTACATATCATATCCCGCAGGCGGTGTTCCGGAGCATATGGCATACTCTACCGCTCCCACTATAAACGGCCCGTGGACATACCGTGGCCGCATCATGGATGAGGCTGAGAACAGTTTCACCATTCACGGCGGAAACATCACCTTCCAGGGGCGTGACTTCATGTTCTACCATAACGGCGGACTGCCCGGTGGCGGCGGTTACAACCGCAGTGCCTGCGTGGAGGAGTTCAAGTGGAACGATGACGGCTCATTCCCGTTCATCCCGTTCACCAAAGAGGGCGTGGTAACTCCCGTCAAGAACCTGGACCCCTATACACGTGTCGAGGCCGAGACTCAGGCTGAATCATACGGTCTGAAAGTTGACCGTCGCGACGGCAAGGACCATTTCGTGACCGATATCAGTGACGGAGACTGGATCCGTGTTCGCTCGGTTGACTTCAAGGAGTGCGGCCAGAAGGCTGTGATAGTTGTAGTGGGAGAGCAGAAGGGCAAGGGTACCATTGAGTTCTATACCGATAACATGGAGGGAGAGCCTTTCTGCAAGGTTCCCGTTAACCGTGACAATGCCGGATTCCCTACAGCCGCATTCACATATCTGATTGATACTGATGTCCAGGGTGTTCATGACTTATATCTCAAGTTCAGTTGCGAGACGGACAATCCTTTCACCCTTGACTGGTGGCAGTTCAACGCCCATGCCAACATGCCTATCATCCAGACCCGCTTTACGGCCGATCCTGCTCCGGTAGTCATAGACGACAAGGTTTATCTCTACACCACTCATGATGAGGATGGAGCCCGCGGTTTCCAGATGTTTGACTGGCTGCTTTATGTATCGGACGATATGGTCAACTGGCAGGATTACGGTCCTGTCGCCTCACTGGACAGTTTCCTGTACTACGACGGCAAGAACGGAGCGTGGGCCGAGCAGGTTGTCGAGGCCAACGGAGCCTACTATATGTATTGCCCCATACACGGTCACGGAATAGGTGTTCTTATGTCGGAAAATCCCTATGGACCGTTTTCTGATCCCATAGGTGAGCCGCTGGTATGGCAGAAGGAGCACTGGGACGATATCGATCCCACGGTTCTGATTGACGATGACGGTCAGGCATACATGTACTGGGGTAACCCGAATCTTTACTCGGTCAAGTTGGGCAGTGACATGATTTCACTTGCAGGACCTATCATCAAGCATCCCAAGATTGAGGATTATCAGGAGGGCCCGTGGATCTGGAAGCATGACGGTCATTACTATCTGGCATTCGCCTCGACATGCTGCCCTGAGGGTATAGGATACGCCATGAGTGACGGTCCTGAGGGTCCCTGGGAGTACAAAGGCCATATCATGGACCATACTGTACGTACCCGAGGCAACCATCCCGGTATCATTGAATATAAAGGTAAGAGCTATGTGTTCGGCCTTAACTATGACATAATGCATCTCAAGACATTCGCACATGCCGAGCAGCGTTCGGTATCGGTTGCCGAGATGCATTACAATGAGGATGGCACCATTCAGGAGGTTCCGTACTTCATTGACAATGTCGTTGAGCAAGTCAAGCCTTTCAATCCCTACCGTAAGGTTGAGGCCGAGACAATGGCATGGGGATACGGACTGAAGACTTCATATGTGAATCCTGAATTCGTCTTTGATCCCAAGAGAGGTTATCCTGCCCGTAACATGTATGTCCATGGCATAGATAACGGAGAGTATTTACTGGTGCGCGGCGTTGATTTCGGACGTAAGGGATCCAGGAAAATCAAGGCTGCGATAGGATCGGACGGAGTAGGCGGTCTGGAGGTTCATATAGACAGTCCTGACGGTAGGCCCGTTTCGATCATTCCGGTTTCTCCTACAGGAGGTCAGACCAATTTCAATCTGTTTACAGGCAAGTTCAAACGTCGTGTCCGCGGACAGCATGACCTCTATTTCGTATTCACCGGAGCGGGAAATGATTTATTTGCTCTTGACTGGTGGATGCTAATCGAACCGCTTTTTTAGTACCTTTGCGGCCGGAAAATACCAAGTAGATGATGAAGAGATTGATTACGTTTGCATTAATCACTGTGTTTCTGGCCGTTCCGGCAAAAGCTTACGATTATACCTTTGATGTTACACTGCCCATAGTATCTCCCGATGCCCGTAAAACCGGACTGAACAAAAGCGGTGCCATTGTATTGGGAACCGAGGCTGTACTTATTACCGGTATTATGACATCACTTTACGTGTCATGGTATTCGGGGTCTGAGACGGGCGGATTTCACTTCTATAATGACAATAAGGAGTGGCTGCAGATGGATAAGGCAGGTCATGCCAACTCCTGCTATAACTTTGCAAACATAGGTTATGAGGCACTGTCCATGGCCGGCATTGATGAGAAACGTTCCATACTGTACGGAGCGCCACTGGGTATCACCATAATGACTCTGGTCGAGGTTTTTGACGCCATGTCAAGCAACTGGGGCTTCTCATGGGGCGATATGGGTGCCAATATCCTGGGAACAGGACTCTTTATGGGGCAGCAGGCCTTATGGCATGAACAGCGTATTGCACTTAAATATTCCTATCACAATTCCGGATTATCCAAGTACAATGTCAGCAATCCTGTTACCATGGAGCGGGATTACATAATGGGTGAGGACTGGCTTGACCGTCTGTATGAGGATTACAGCGGCATCACCATCTGGGCTGCCTGTGATGTCAAGTCACTCTTTATGAAGGATTCAAGCCGATATCCCTCCTGGCTGGGATGGGCAATCGGTTACAGCGCCGAGGGTATGACCGGCGAATACAACAACTTTCAGCCTTCCGGTAAGGCCGGATTGGACGGAAACTGGGGCCGTGGCTGGGAGTATGATCCGGTGAATGCACCAGGTCAACTCAAATATATGCCCAATGAAGCCCGTCAGCGCAGGTTCTTCCTGGCGCCGGATATTGACATATCGCGAATACCCTGCAGGAACAAGACCCTGAAGCACGTCTTAAGGGTACTCAGCGCCGTCAAGATTCCCACTCCTACACTCGAATACCGTCCCGGTGAAAACAGACTGGCCTGGCACTGGTTTTATTTCTGATTGTGTATCTTTGCGATATGAGTCACAATCCTTTGTTACCATATCTAGTCGAGGGTCGGATAGAGGCCGGGTGTGATGAGGCCGGACGCGGCTGCCTGGCAGGGCCCGTATATGCCGCCGCCGTCATCCTTCCGCCGGATTTCAGCAATGAACTCCTGAATGACTCCAAACAGCTTACCGAGAAACAGCGTTATGCCTTGCGTCCCGTAATAGAAAAAGAGGCGTTGGCTTGGGCTGTGGGTATTGTTGACAATGTCGAAATAGATAAGATAAATATTCTCAAGGCGTCATTTACAGCCATGCATCGGGCTATAGACCAGCTTAAGGTGCGCCCGGATCATCTGCTTATAGACGGTAACCGTTTCATCCCTTATCCCGGAATACCGCATACCACCATCGTCAAGGGTGACGGTAAGATGATGTCCATTGCGGCCGCATCGGTCCTGGCCAAGACCTACCGTGACGATTTTATGAATAAGATAGCCCTTGAGTATCCCCAGTATGACTGGCTGGAGAACAAGGGCTATCCTACTAAGAAACACCGCGACGCCATAAAGCAATACGGAACCACTCCGTATCACCGCATGTCATTCAACCTTCTGGGTGACGGCCAACTGTCTTTTGATTTCTGATACGGGTGATCAGATGGTCACTTTGAAGCGGTAGACTTTTCCATTCTCAAGCGTGAGCTTGCGTGGGATGGTTTTAGCCATGTCGCATCCGGGGAATACGGTGACACTGTTCCGGCGTTCCTCCTCATCATCGTAATAGTTTCCGCCGAACTGGAAGTGCAGTTCATAACCAGCCTCCAGATCCTTGTCAAAACGGACGGGTACAAAGAAAGTCTTTTCAACCACATCTTCGTCTATCAGGCATAAATCACTGTTGTTGCCGGAGTCGAGAAGATAATAATCCATCGGTCCCCTTTCTATTGTGAAGGGCTTTCCGGTATAGGAACCGGTTGTCACATCAATACCGCCCATCCGGACAAATACCGGGTCACCGTTTATTCCCCATCCCACTTCTTCTTCATTGTCAGGATCTACAACCTTGATACGGATTGAGTTGATCCTTGCCTGGTCGAAAGGCGAGCCGGGAGGCGCTTGATACGGAAAATTCCTGAGGGTTACCTCGATACGGAATACGCTTATCTGGTGCTCCATGTACACATGGGCTTGGTCTCCGGAAATATTAACCTCACCCAACATAAGATCTACGTCCGATATGGACTCTGTATCGTTATCCTGAAGGGGAGAAGAAGCGGTAGACAGGCTTCTCATGTAAATGGTCGGGGAGCCCTCTCTTACACCGTCAAATATCGAACAACCTGCATATGAGTCAATGGGCGGATAGAGGCAGATTATCCTGTCTCCTTCATTTCCGGTCCAGCATCCGGAGAATTCCGCCTTCTTGCGGCCTCTTTCGCCTGTTGAAAAGAACTGGTCAATTGCAGTTATACCGTATTGGTTGAAAGATACTACTGTGATATTCTCTTCATCGTCCCAGTATCCTTTCAGTATGTCATCCTCGTATTCATACATAGTCTTGGTGGACGGAGAGGATTGCAGGGAGGCCTGTATGGTCATGGGAACGCCAACCTTTTTTTCAGGTTCCGGTTCCTGGGCTACGGACATGGTTTTCTGACAACTGGTTATCAGGACTGCAGTAAAGGCCGCCAATGTAAGTATTGTATGTATTTGTTTCATATTACGGACTATTTTAGTTTAAAAAATAAGTTCCCAGCCTTCTTCGAAATCCGGTACTTCGCTGCTGGCACAGATAACTCCTTCAAATCTCAACTCGATGACCTCCGTCGTAGGAGGATAGTACTTCTTCAAATCGTCTTTCATAAATTGATGCAATGTTATAACAAGGCGCAGCACACATTAAAGGACATAAATGGTGTTGCTCGTTTCGAGATACAAAAATAATGTTTTATCGGTTAATAAGTCAACAGTGTCAATACGAATGTTTACATTTGTGTCATTATGCGTAAGGATATTATATTGGCGGCTCTGACTATTACACTTCTGGCTTCATGCGCAGAATTTGACGAGCTGTTCGGAAAGGACGACAAACTGAAGGCGGGAACCGCATCGACCGCCGTTACTGACGACGGTCAGTTGTACAACATGGGTTTTGACCTATGGTGCTATGACGGTGGAGATCCCGAGTTCTATGATTCGCTTGCCACCGATGACCAGAAGAGGGTATGGGGATCGGCCAACTCCAGCACAGCATCGTTCGGAAAGTCTACCTGCACTCCCGACAGCGTGATGGTTGCAGTAGAGGGGGAGGGCAAGAATGCCGTAAAACTCCAGACCCAACTGATAAATGCCGTTATTACAAAGAAACTTGCCGCCGGCAGCATCTTTACAGGCAGCATGGGCAGCGTCAGTCTTACCTCACTGAGCGCTACGCTCAAGTGGGGCATCCCGTTCACTTTGAAACCAAAGGCTCTTGAGGGTTATGCATGCTACCAGCCCAAGTCAATCAATGTGGCCGATAAGGCTCACGGGGACCTGAAGGGAACTCTTGACAAAGGGCACGTTTTTGTGATGCTTACTGACTGGGACAAGCAGTTTACGGTCGATCCCGCCAAGGAAAAGTTCGTGGCCGAGGATGATGAGCACGTTATCGGTTACGGAAAGGTTACGTTTGAAACTGTCATGGAGGGATATGAAAAATTCCGCATCGACATAGATTACCGTGATGAACGCACACCCAAGTTCGTGGTGATAGTGGGCTCATCAAGTGCTCTTGGCGACTATTTTACCGGCGGCGAGGGTAGCACCCTCTGGCTGGATGAGTTTAGGTTTGTTTATTAAAACGACGCAAAGGGGTCGTTTAGTTTTGCGTCATTTTTTTATATTTGCAAAAAAGTCAATTAACTGACCATGCTTAAGAAATGTAGAATTATTCTGGCTGCGCTGTTCCTTATCGGGATAACGCTGCTTTTTATCGGGATAGGGCATAACTGGTGGGGCTGGATGGCCAAACTCCAGTTCCTGCCTTCCCTTCTGGCCCTAAACCTTACAGTCATAATAGGAGTAGTATTGCTCACCCTCCTGGTGGGCCGAATCTATTGCTCAGTAATCTGTCCGATGGGCGTGTTCCAGGACCTGATTATCTGGATCCACCGCAAAACCAGCAAACTTTTCACAAAGAAAAGCCTCAAGTTTAAGTACGTGGGTGAGCATAAATGGGTGCGTTACGGCGTGCTGGTACTTTCAATAGTATCAATCATTGCAAGCGGCCAGATGCTCATTGCCCTGATTGCTCCGTACAGCGCATACGGCCGGATGGTCCGTTCCGTTGCCGCCATGGGGTCCGATACAATGACGCCCGCGCTTATCATAACCGGCCTTCTGACGCTGGTAATCATCTGCATCTGCGCCTGGATGTGGGGCAGGGAGTACTGCAACACCGTCTGCCCGGTAGGCACCACGCTCAGTCTTCTGAGTCGCTTCTCATTATTCCGCCCGGTAATAGATGAGAGCAAGTGCATAAACTGCGCCAAGTGCGCCCGCGGCTGCAAGTCCGGATGCATTGATTTCAAGGCACACAGGATTGATTACAGCCGATGCGTAGACTGCTTTGACTGCATAGAGAACTGCGGAGAGGGCGCCCTCAAGTTCAAATACGTACTCAACCGCAAACCCGTCAAGGCCGATGCCCCCACAGATGAGGGCCGACGCGCATTCCTGGTAACCACAGCCGTAGTGGCCGCAAGTGCAGCCGCAAACGCCCAGGACCATATGCACGGCGGACTGGCTGAGGTAATTGATAAGAAATCACCCAATCGCTCGGAACGTCTGGTCCCGCCCGGATCCGGCAGTGTAAAGAGTTTCTATGACCACTGCACCGGCTGCCAGCTTTGCGTGAGCGCCTGCAAGAATAAAGTACTGCGCCCGTCATCGGACCTGGAGCATTTCATGCAGCCGGTCATGGAGTATGACAAGGGCTACTGCCGCCCCGAGTGCAACGCCTGCAGTCAGGTCTGCCCGGCCGGTGCCATCAAGCCGGTAAGCGTGGAGCAGAAACTGGCCGTCCGCATAGGTGTGGCTCATGTAAATCTGGACCTCTGTCTGCCTGCAACCGGTAAGGACAGTTGCGGCAACTGCGCATATCACTGCCCGTCGGGCGCCATAAGGATGGTGCGTCAGCCGGGATCACGCAACCAGATACCTGCCGTATCCGAGGACCGATGCATAGGTTGCGGAGCATGTGAGAACCTTTGCCCCTCACGCCCCATAAGCGCCATCACCGTTAACGGATTATCTATTCACCACAATGCCTGATTACTATGGATAGAAGAGATTTTATCAAATATATGGGCGCGGGAGCAGCCGCATTGGCACTTGATTCCTGCACCCCCAAGGCCGCCAAGAATCCCGGTAAGACCGGAACGTCAAACAAGGACCTGCACGGAGAGATGCTGCAGCACTATCCCGGCATAGGTGTGCTGGGTTACGGTTGCATGCGCTGGCCGCAGAAACGTAACGAGCTGGGCAGGCAGGTGATTGACCAGGAAGAGGTTAACCGCCTGGTTGACTTTGCGCTTGAGCATGGTGTAAACTACTTTGACACATCGCCAGTATATCTGGGAGGTGACAGCGAGCGCGCCACTGCCGAGGCTCTGAACCGCCATCCGCGTGACAAATGGATTCTGGCCACCAAACTGTCTGTTTTCGGCAACTCAACGTTTGAGGGCTGCAAGACCATGTACCAGAACTCTCTTGAGATATTCAAGACAGACCACATAGACTATTATCTGCTGCACTCCATCCAGGACGGCAATGATTTCCGCAACCGTTTTGAGAACACCGGAATCATGGAGTTCCTGGTCCAGGAGCGTGAGGCAGGCCGTATCCGCAAACTGGGATTCTCATTCCACGGCCACAAGGACGGATTTGACCAGATGATGGAACTGCATGACAAGTACCACTGGGACTTTGTCCAGATTCAGATGAACTATGTGGACTGGGCGCATCCAAACGGCCGAAACACCCGTGCCGATTACCTCTACGCCGAACTGGACAAGCGTGAGATCCCCATCGTGATAATGGAGCCTCTGCGCGGCGGAGCCCTATCGGACGTACCGGCCCAGATTGCCGACCAACTCAAGGAGCGTGAGCCAGAGCGCTCAATTGCATCATGGGCGTTCCGATACGTGGGCAGTTTCCCGCGTGTATTGGCCGCCCTGAGCGGAATGACCTATATGGAGCATCTGCAGGACAACCTGGAGACTTACCTTGATTTCCAGCCGCTGGATGATGAGGAGAAGAAGTTCCTGCTTGATATGGCCACCCAGATGGAGGACTACCCGCTGGTAAAGTGCACCGCCTGCAACTACTGTATGCCTTGCCCCTACGGCATCAACATACCCGGCATATTCAAGTTCTACAATGACAACATCACCGCCGGAACATACGTAAAGAGCAAGGAGCAGGCCGGTTACGCCCGCGCCCGCCGTAAGTATCTGCTGGCATACAACGAGGCTATCCCCACAGTCCGTCAGGCCGATCACTGCATAGCCTGCCGCCGCTGCGAGAGGGAGTGCCCACAGAACATCCGCATCCCGGATGAATTGCGCCGCATAGACCGCTACATAGAGAGCCTCAAACGCGAGACCATAGAGTGATACCGACAATAGAATACGTACAGCAAAGGTTCAGGGAGTTTAACGTCAGGATGTTTGACGGTAAGCTCCCTGAACCTCCTATATCCATTACCAATGCCAAGACATACTTTGGGGTGTGCGCTTTCCGCAAGCACCGCAAGTGGCACGGGCGGCTGGAGTATTCTGATTTCAGGATACGTATAAGCCGGCGGTTTGACCTGCCTCAGGAGGAGATTGACGATACAATCATCCACGAGATGATCCACTATTGGATAGGTCTTTTCACTCCGGCCGATATGCCCGGACACAGCCCGCTGTTCCGTAAAATGATGGCCGATATCAATGAACGTTTTGGACGACACATCAGCGTGTCACACCGACTGAGTGCGGAGCAGCAGGAGCAGGCAATCGATAATCGGCCTAAGAAACATATCGTAGCCAGGGTGGTGCTTAAAGACGGTCGCACCGGCATCAAGGTGATTCCCTGCATGGAGCGCCACATCCGCCGTTACCGTCGCGGGATGATGGCAAGCGGCAAAGTCAGTTCAATAGAGTTCTTCCAGACCACCGATCCCTTCTTTAACCGCTTTCCCAGCTCATCGGCCTTCACAGTCTACTTCTTGGATCCTGATGTCATTGCAGAACATCTCTGCAACAGCGTGGAACTGTAAAATGCGACGTTTTTGCAACGTTTCTTTGTTGTTTTGATATTATATCTGTACTTACATTTGTGCCGGAAACAACAAAACAATGAGTATGAAAAAGCATTTGTTCCTATTGTCAGCTTTGCTGCTTCAAGTAGCAGCAGTTTCCGTGTCTGCACAGGATAATGAATATGTTGATCTGGGCCTCAGCGTAAAATGGGCTACTTGTAATGTGGGTGCCGCTACACCTTTGGAGGTGGGTAAATACTACGACTGGAACTATAAGTTACAGCAGGATGAAGATTGGCGTATCCCTTCAAATGATGAGATGATAGAACTGCTCAGTTACTGTACCTGGAATTGGGTTGATAATGCAGATTCATGCGGCTTTAAGGTAACAAGTGATATTGAAGGTTTCACTGACCGTTCCATCTATCTTCCGGTCTTAAAAGAAAGAACTGCTATTCATGAAATAGTTAGAACCAGTGATGTTGGATATCGTTTTGAAGTGGTGGATTCAACCGATAATTATAGAGGGAATTATATGACAAACTTCATAAGTGGTTCAATAAGGCCTGGATACCTTAGACTCTATGAAGGCGATTTTGCGATGTCAAAAAATGGAGAGCCGTTTTGGGACAAATATTTTATCCGTCCGGTCAAGCAGCTGGATCCTCAGACAAGCCAAAACAGGGTTCTGCCCCAAGTTGAGTTAAGAGAAACCACTTTTAATACAAAGAATCCGGTAATTGTTGATATATCAGATTTTGAAGGACTTGGAATAACGCCCGTTGATGAAGGACTTCAATGGTAGTATCATATAAGCATTATTATGAAAACACACCTTTAACACAAGACGCATTTCTCACATATATCAGTTTAGATGACAAACCAAAATCATTGCATTATGAGAAAGAAGGTTCTGATGTTTGTATCTATACTGATGTCATTGTGCATTCCGGCATCGGCCCAGCATAATAATATGGATTCACTGTTGCTGCGCCTTCAGGAGTTTGGCAAACAGACCGGTGTAAAGGTGGAACGCATTGAAAAAGCTCATGAATACGTTGACTTGGGCTTATCAGTAAAATGGGCTACCTGTAATGTAGGTGCAGAAAAACCGGAGGAATGCGGCAACTATTATGCATGGGCTGAAACCAAAACCAAGAGCACCTATAACATATCCACATACTCATACTCCAAAGGAACAATCCGGTCTCACACCAAATACTGCAACGACAGCGCTTATGGGGCCGATGGGTTCACGGATAACAAGGTCGTTCTCGATGCAGCCGATGATATTGCTCACACAGAGTGGGGTGATGATTGGCGCATGCCTACAAATGAAGAGTTCATGGAGCTGATGAATAATTGCATATGGTCCTGGACCACACTCAACGGAGTAAACGGGTTGAAGATGCGGAGCAAGATACCGGGATATACAGACCGTTCCATCTTCTTTCCGGCAACAGACTCAT
>JAEEGJ010014415.1_pt1 | contig 18774 bp, 19 predicted proteins | sample 8958761 | NCBI WGS metagenome assembly JAEEGJ01 (sample SAMN16246546, study PRJNA631951) | gut metagenome | biome: gut microbiome; feature: rumen; material: RS-attached | host: Bos | place: Iran: Karaj | collected 2018-10
CAGTAGGAGAGCGCCCTGGACCAGAAACAGCCGCCATGCTCCCCGAAGCTGCGGCACGGCGATTACCATGAAGGCAAGAAGCAGTACTGAAGCGAAGGTCGCAAGAAACTGGATCGTGATCAGCTCACGGCAAAGTTTGGAGAGTTTGTCCTTTTCATCGCGGACCTTAGCGCACTCACGTACCCCATAGGTCGGGATACCGAGATTGGCGATGAGCAGGAAAAGGCTGACGACCGAGAACGTGAAGGCTACCCTTCCCATCTCGGTTTGTCCGATGACGCGGAAGGCATAGGGATAACTGATTGCGGAGCAGACCGGCCCCAGAAGCTTCATTATGAAATTCATCGCGAAGTTAAAGGGAACGGAGCGCTTATTTCCCATCGACATCAGTTTTCACCAACATATTGAGCTACAGCTTTTTCCGAATCAGATAATAGAGGCCAGTATCCTTGGCCTTTTCAAGCATGGCAGAAGAAATGTGCAGTCTGTGCAAAGCCATGGCAACCCGATAGTTTTTTTCCGAAGCTCTGTACAGCTCCGGGCAAACGCTTCTCACTTCACTGCACATTTTCCGGGCGTCCTCTCTGCCCTTTTTCCGGTCTGCGCATTTGAGAAGACCGGCCACATAGTAGCTTGTGAGAAAACCGGATAACTTGAAAAGAAAGTATGCCTTCTTGCCTGCCGACATATTGCGGTGCGTATTGTAGAAACTGATTAGTACACACAGCACCTTTTCGATCTGCCACATGTTTTTTGCCTGATTTACACTGGATATGCTCTGCGCGTTGTTACCGATCTGATACTGATAAATGAAAACATCCGTAGGAAGGATCGAATGCGCATAGTAAAACGGCAGCGTCGCGTACTCCTGATCCTCATAAAAGATCTTCTCGCTGAGCCTGATGCCCGTTCCCCGGTAAAACTCAGTGCGGTAGATCACGCCGTGGAAATAGCAGCAGCTTTTGGTCTTGGCTGGGTATGACAGAAACTCTTCAATATCGTATTCACGGTTCGGCTCAATGCCTTCTGTCGAAAACGGTTGTCGCCGCCCGCTGACTATATTGACCATATGGTAGTTCGCCAAGACGATATCGGCTTCTGTTTCTCGCAGGACTGCCAGCAGTTTCGGAAGGTTTTCGGTGATGACCCAGTCATCTGAATCCACGACCTGAAAAAACTTGCCGACAGCGGCTGCGGATGCCGTGTTGATTCCCGACCCATGTCCGCCATTCTCTTTGTCGATGACATGCACAGACTCCGGAAACCGTCGTTCGTAATCGTGGGCGATATCGAGAGTGCCATCCTTCGATCCATCGTTGATGATAATGACTTCCAGTTCGGGTAGCACTTCCGACTCTACGAGAGAATCCAAACACTTTTGAATACAGCTTTCCGAATTGTATGCGGGAACGGCAACCGTAAGTACCTTCATACTCCCTCCTGGCGCAGCTGCGTACCCTCTTCCTTACAACCGCCCCTGGTTTTTATATCACGGACTGTTTCTGACCGCGGTGGTCTTCATGCATTGTCTAATCACCCGGGAGCCGACTTATTTTCGTCCACAGAAGCTTCGCCCTGGTCCTGTTCACCGGCATATAGGCAAGCAAGCACCAGGCACAGGAACATCGGAAGCATGGTGCCGACCTCAGCCATAAAGTACAGAAGCGAGGCAAAAATGCCAATAAAGAGAATACGTAACTCCGGTTTCTTCCGAAGTTGCTTTATGCATTTGATGTCCATCACCACGAAGCTTCCCGTAAAGATGCCCAGTCCGATCGCCCCTCCATCTAACAGGACCTGCAGCACTTCGTTGTGTGCGTTCAGATATCGACCATTTAACAAATGGACATTCTCAGGAACCCTTCCGTAACCAATCAGGACGTTATCATTGATCTTTTCGACCGCCGCAGCCCAAACGGAAAATCTGCCGGAAAAGGTCCCGCTTTTGCTTGTGAACTCGGTTACCCGATCCACGAGAGCCCCGCCGCTGTAAATGAAGCTGTCCTGAACAATGATACTGATCGAAATATAAGCGGCGACAACCACAAATAACGTCATGGAAAGACTCCATCTGAGCCGTTTGATATTGTACAGAAGCATGAGCGCAATGAGGACCGCCGAAACAATCATTCCTGTGCCATTTTTCCCCTGGAAGTAGCCATAAAGAATCATCAGTAACGAACTCAAAGTCATAAAATAAGTCTTTTTGTATTTTTCCTCATAAAACCATGTAAGCGCAAACCCGGCAAAATAGATTTTCCCAAACTGATTGTCCAATCCGAAAAGATAGCAGGCATGGTGGATGCCATACTCTGAATCGCTGATATACAGACCTTCCGGGATCAAGATAAAGACGAGGCTGTTTGCCATAATCGCAGTCCAAAAATATAACGCGGCGGTAGAAAACACGGTCTTTCCGCCACAGGACCTGAATGTTCTCGCGGCAGAGAAGGTCAGGATCAACACCTGCACGATATAGTGCGTGGATTGTACCAATGGCATGGACTTTCTTACAAACGTAACGATCCAGTTATACGCCACAAACAGAAGTAGCGTGAACGCTACGATGCTGTACTCTCGCAAAAGCAGCTTCAGCCGCGACCAGAGCTTTCCGGGAATAACGAACAGCCGGTATATGAGATAAGCGATTTCACCGACTGCCGCGACTATCTGTACGATATACACCCATTTGTTGAGCACTGGCAATATTATGATTGCCTCATACGGCACGGCGAGAAACAATTCGATAAAAAGCAGAAGCCCCAGCAGTATTTTGCCGACTTCAGCGCTTTTGAGAACCTCAGAGATCTTATTCGTCTTCATATAGCTTCGATCCTTCGTAGTTATTCTGCCCCGCAAAAGACAAAGTACAGTTTCCAGATCAAGATGACGATATGATAAAGCTTTTGTCTATACATACGGCAGAGCAGGATATATAGTCTCTGCTTGTGGTCAAGCCATTGAAAGGAAACACTCTCGTTGGGAAAGCTGAATTCCTCAAAGCTTGACAGGGCCTTCACAGAAGAATACAGTTCGGTACCCTTCTTAGTCAAAACCAGGTTTTTAATCGACGCGTTCAGCATTGAAGCCTTTTCCGCGACTCGAAACGCCTTCACCTTCTCGGAAAAGCGCGTATCCGCGAGTTCAAAAAACCTATCCCTTATTCGCAGAATCGCCCGGTAATCATCTGCCGTGAAACTGTAATAGGATCTGCGTACGTGTTCTATACTATAATAGTACAAAGGTTCGTTGATGTATTTGATACTCCTGCAGGCAGCCATAAACTCCGCCGCAAACAGGTTGTCCTCCGTTCTCCGAAGCCCGGCTGGAAACCGAAGATCGTTGTCGCGGATCACACGCATACGAAACAGCTTCGCCCATGGCACACCGACGGCTGTGATCCTCTTTTGATCTTTGGGCTGACCGTAATCATCGCAGAGGAGCCGGAGCAGGAATTCCTCCTTTTCACTTTCCGAGCTCATAGTGCATTCTGTTTCAAAAAAGGCCTCGCGGAAGCATTTGGAATCCAGCACCGCATGATAAGCACAGCAAACAAGATCGGTCTCGACATCTGTCATTTCATACAGCCTGATGAAATAGTTTTCTGAAACATAATCATCTGCATCGATAAATGCAACAAATTCGCCCTCGCAGTGATCCAATCCGGTATTCCTGGCCTCTGAAGCTCCCAGATTGTCCTCATATCTGAAATACCGGATCGTTTCTGGGTATCGTTCGCAATACTGGCGGCATATTGATTCTGTGCCGTCCGTGGAACCATCGTCTATGATTATGATCTCAAAGCTGATATTTCCACATTTCTGCAAGATCACGGAATCCAAGCAAGTAGCCAGCGTTCGCTCGCCATTATAGACAGGTATGATCGCGGATATATCTTTCATCATCGCTATCCTCATGGCACCGGACTGGGTAATCCTTGCCGCAAAGATTTGGCACTACGTTCTGTTTCCAATTCTTCAATTCGCCATGACCAATCGCTATTCGATAAACATGATAAATATATCATAGGGGGCATGAAAACTCAATAAGTAACGCACAGGATAGTACAGGGATTTATACAACGCACCTCCTGACAAGAGGATCAATTTGTCAGGAGGTGCGTTACTATCTTTTCCTGGGTATTACGCGAAGTGTCCCTTTTCGCCGATGACCTTGATGACCTCGTCTACGTATTTTTCGCAGATCTCGTCACTTTCCGCTTCCACCATCACGCGAATCACCGGCTCCGTACCGCTTTCGCGCACCAGGATGCGTCCCGTGTCGCCCAACTCGTCGGAGACCTTCTTCACTGCGGCCTGCACGTCGGGATCGTTCTGCGCGTCGGGTTTGGACTTTACCCGCACGTTCTTCAGCACCTGGGGATAGAACACCACGGGGGCCGCCAGCTCGCTCATGGGCTTGCCCTTCGCCAGCATGACCTCCATCAGCTTCAGGCTGGTCACGATGCCGTCTCCGGTGGTCTCATACTTCAGGAAGATGGTGTGGCCGCTCTGCTCGCCGCCGATGCGGTTGCCGGTCTGCACCATGTTCTCATAGACGTACTTGTCGCCCACCTTCGTCTTCTCGTACTCGATGCCCACCTTGTCCAGGGCCTTGTAGAGGCCGAAGTTGGACATCACCGTGGTGACCACCTTGTTGTTCAGGAGCTTCCCCCGCTCCTTCATATAGAGGCCGTAGATATACAGGGTATGGTCCCCCGTCACCACGTTGCCTTTCTCATCCACGCAGAGGCAGCGGTCCGCGTCCCCGTCGTAGGCAAAGCCCACGTCCAGGCCGTTGTCCACCACGAACTTTTGCAGATGCTCGATATGGGTAGAGCCGCAGTCCGTGTTGATATTGTAGCCGTCCGGATGGTCGTTCATCACGTAAGTCTTGGCTCCCAGGGCGTCGAACACGCTCTTGGCGATCTGCCAGGCGGAGCCGTTGGCCACGTCCAGACCCACCTTGACGTCTTTGAAGCTGTATTTGCTCAGGGAAATCAGGAAGCCGATATAGCGGTTCCGGCCCGCCACATAATCCACAGTCCTGCCGATCGCTTCCCTGTCGGCCACGGGGACCTCGCACTTGCCGTCGATATAGTCCTCCACCTTCAGGATGGTCTCCTCGTCCATCTTCTCCCCGCTGCCGTTCAGCAGCTTGATGCCGTTGTCGTAATAGGGGTTATGGGAGGCGGAAATCATGATACCGCAGTCAAAATCGTCCACCCGGGTGATGTAGGCCACGGAGGGGGTGGTGGTGACGTGCATGATATAGGCGTCGGCGCCGGAGGCCATCAGGCCGGTGCAGAGGGCGTACTCGAACATATAGCTGCTCCGCCTGGTGTCCTTGCCGATGACGACCTTAGCCTTCTTGTTCAGCCGGGCTCCGTAATACCAGCCGAGAAAACGCCCGATCTTGACGGCGTGTTCAAAGGTCAGGTCCTTGTTCGCTTCTCCCCGGAAACCGTCAGTCCCGAAATACTTGCCCATCTTACCGCTCCTCCTTGTGGATGACTTCCCCGTTATTCTTCCAGATGCTGTTCTCCGGCACGACGCCCCGCACGCAGGAGGTGGGATAGACGTTAGAGTGGCGGCCGATCACCGTCCCGGGATTGCAGACGGCGTTGCAGCCCACTTCCACATAGTCCCCCAGCATGGCGCCGAATTTCTTGATGCCGGTCTCAATGCTCTCCGTCCCGTTGTGGACGACCACCAGCTTCTTGTCCGACTTCACGTTGGAGGTGATGCTGCCGGCGCCCATGTGGCTGTAATAGCCCAGGATGGAATCCCCCACATAGTTGTAATGGGGCGTCTGCACATGGTCGAAAAGGATGACGTTCTTCAGCTCCACGCTGTTCCCCACCACGCAGTTTGCACCCACCAGAGCGGACCCCCGTATGAAGGCGCAGTGCCGCACCTCCGTCTCGGGCCCGATGATGCAGGGCGCGCCCAGATAGGCGGAGGAAAAAACCTTGGCGCTCTTATGCACCCACACCTGCTCCGACACTTCCTCGTAATCCGGGCCGAGGGAGGGGCCCAGCTGAAGGATCAGCTCTTTGATCCCCTTCAGGGCTTCCCAGGGGTAAGTGAACTGCCGGAGATAGTCCGCCGCCAGCGTATGCTCCAGATCGAAGAGGTCTGTGATCGTGTACATTACAGGCGCTCCTTCCGCTCGATATCCAGGAAGTATTTATAGGTGTCCACCGTCAGCTCGCCGCAGGCGTCCTCGTCACAGGCGATGATGGCCCCGTTGTGCATCTGGAGAGCAGAGCAGGTCCACTTGTGGCTTACGCTCCCCTCCACCGTGGCTGCCAGAGCCCGGGCCTTGTTGTGCCCGCTGATGAGGATCAGCACCTCCTTGGAATCCGTCACTGTCCCCACGCCCACGCTGAGGGCCTGGGCGGGCACCTTCTCCGGGTCGCCCCCGAAGAAGCGGGAGTTGACGATCCGGGTGTCCGTGGTCAGGTTCCGAACGCCGGTGCGGGAGGTGAGGGAGGTATAGGGCTCGTTGAAGGCGATGTGACCGTCCACGCCGATGCCGCCCATGAAGAGGTCGATGCCCCCATAGGAAGCGATCTTCTCCTCATACCGGGCGCACTCCCCCTCCGGATCATCGGTCATGCCGTTGAGGATATTGATGTTCTCTTTCTTCATATCCACCAGGTGGTCGAAGAAATTATCGTGCATGAAATACCAATAGCTCTGGTCATGCTCATGGGGCAGGCCCAGATATTCGTCCATGTTGAAGGTGACCACGTTGGCGAAGGAGACTTCCCCGGCTTTGTTCATCCGAATGAGCTCCTTGTAGACCCCGATGGGGCTGGAGCCCGTGGGCAGGCCCAGGATGAAGGGACGGGTTTCCTTATGGCCGTTGATTTTAGCGGCGATATAGTCCGCCGCCCACTTGCACATTTTTTCGTAGTTATCCTGTATGACGACTCGCATCGTGAATACTCCTATGCTTTCTTGGATTCCGGTGTCGGGAGGACCTCTGTTACGGTGTTGATTCCGCTTTTTCCTTCCTCCCTGACGGCGCACCACCGCCGTGGCAGCATCCGCCGAGTCTTTCGACAACTGCCATTCCTCGTCACCCCGTAGGGCCCGGCGCTAACAGTTTCTCCTCCCCTCCCCGGCGGAGCCATTACTGTTTTATTGATCGACATTACCGCTGCACAGGCAGTGGAATGACGCTTAATGATTTCTTATTTTACTAGTATATACACAACATACGGTAATGTCCAGCTTTTTCTTGCCTACATCTGGTGTGGATACCAGTGCATTTTTCTATTGGAACCCAACAACGGTGTTATTACTCTGTCACCCCACGTGGGCACTATCCCGTGCAAAGTATCATCGTAGCGGCCATCAATGCCACAATTCCCGGTCAGCGATGGCATCCGTACTCGGCCAGGTTATCCCGCATAAGGACAGCATGTCGCCATGCATGCCGCAGTTATTCTTCCGTAACTCCGGCCCTTGAAGTACCTTCTCGGACAGCGATGATCACATCTTTGGCAAGCGAAGCCTTCTTCTTTCTGTTATAATGCCGATCATGCCAAATCGTTTTTCTTTATCCAAAGCGCTTTCCTTCGACAGCAATTCTGAAAACTACCTATTTCCAAGCATTCTTTCGGATATTAACTAACAGCAAATACAATTCCTCTATCGTCAATTTCTTTTCTTCTGGACAGCTTATATAATTTAGCTGATAGAATATGCGGCATGGTTATGATGGCGCGTTGGAGAACGGAAATTGACGAAAACGATTTTTTGCAAAGAAGTTGGTCGGAGGATCGCGGCAGTCCGCGGGCAGAAACACATGACGCAGCAGCAGGTGGCTGATGCTGTCGGAATCAGCACGCCCTATTATTCTCAGATCGAGAACGGGAACAAAACCGCCAGCGGTTATGTCCTGGCTCGGATCATCGAGACGCTGGAGACAACCGGCGACTATATCCTTTTTGGCCGGTTTCCTGATGTGGACGACTCCCTGAAGCAACTGTTTGACCGATCGACGGATGAGGAACTAGCTGCCATCCGCCGATTTCTGAATTCCTGCAGTCAGAAGCTGGACGCTGCGGAGACGGATCGGGAAGCAACCGCCTGCAGGAGTGAGACAGAATCCGCGACGCCTGCGTACCCTATCCCCTGATTACAGGAAGGAGTGGCCCTCTTGCGGAGAGAAGATAAGGCGGTTGCTTCCGGATCCGGGGACATGGAGGAGCTGCTGAGTTCGCTCTTTTTGAAGCATTATGACTATCTGCGGGATCTGGCCCGCTATTTCGGTTGTTCCCGGGATCTGGCGGAAGATATGGTTCAGGAAACCTTTGAGATCGTGCTGCGCCAGCCGGACAAGCTGCTGAACAGCGAGAATAAACTGGCCTGGCTGGTGGGCATTCTGAAGAACCGCATCGGCTATGCAAAGCGGAGTACCCTGTATGCAGAACAGCTCCTGCGCCGTTTGCAGCAGGTCTATGTCGGAGAATACTCCGATGAACTGAAACTGACCACTCTGTATGGAAACGGCATTGATCCGGGGGATCTGGAACTACTGATCCGCTTTTACGCAGAGGGCTGGAGTCACGCGGAATTGGCGAAGGAAAAGGGAATCAGCCCTGCAAACTGCCGGAAGCGAATCCAGCGAACAAAGGAAAAGCTCCGGGAATTGCTGGAAGAAAACACATCGCAAAAAAGAGATCGGAAAAAATGAAAAACCCTGTCACATTTTGCCTTGCTCATGTGACTATGCTATTGAGGGGGTGAAGCACTTGTCCCAGGCGAGGGATGCCGAAATCGGGAAGGAATATGACGACCTCTCCCCGGAAGATCTGAAAAAGGCGCTGAAAACCGTCCTTTTATACACCGACGAAATCAATGACGATACGACGGCGGAACTGGATCGCATCATGGCGGCGCTGCGGGAAAAGGAGCCTCTGGAGCATGAGCGCAGCGCCGAGGAGCAGTGGGCGGTTTTCCGGGCCGAGCATCGGGAGGAATTGTCACAGCTCGGTATCCGAACAGACGATAAGGAAAAAGAGGTGAGGCCGGGCCGGGCAGAATCGGGTCAGGTCGGACGGCGCAGGAATGCGCGGGTACTGACGCGCATAGCTCTGGTGGCAGCGCTCATCGTCGTACTGCTGATTGGCGCAGCGGTCACCGCCAGCGCTCTGGGCTTTGAGCTTTGGGGCTGGGCGCCAAAGTGGACCCAGGAGGACCTGCGATTTGTGACGGAGGAACCGGGAGTGCAGGACAAAAAGGATATCCCCACCGCGCTGGCCGCGCTGGGAATCGACGAACCTATATACCCCAACTGGCTCCCAGAGGATATGGAGCAGGAAAACGCCGAGATTCAATTTGACCCCACATACCTATCAGAAGCATACCAAGGGAATAATCGAACTCTCATCATCACCATCGTCCCTTCCTCAATCTCCGATACGGCGGTATACCAGAGAAGTGAATCCGACCCCGAAGAATACATCGCCGGAAACACGATTCATTACATTTACTCGGACATGAACCAGATAACAGCAACTTGGTATACTAAATCCTTTACTGCTTCCATCGTAGGAGGCATATCGATTGAAGAAATGAAACAAATAATAGATTCTATATACGAGGTGCATGGTTGAAAACAAAGGCATTACGCATACTCATTGTTGTTATTATCCTGTCAACACTTCTTTCTACTGCTACTCATGCGTCGCAAACCTCCAGTGCCTATATAGCAATTACCAACGCGTATATCACCCGCTCCGGCGACGACGTCAACGTGTATTTTTACATTGTCGGCCGCGACATTCACATGGACAAGATCGGCGCAACGAAGATTTTCCTGTATGAGCAAAATGGAACCACTTGGAGCAGAGTGATAACGTTTGACTCGGATGACAGTCAATACTCATCCGCTATGATCGCTACGAATACCTATACCATAAGCAGTCATGTCACCTATTCGGAAGGCTCCGCGTCGAAGAATTACTATGCCATAGTTAGGTTTTATGCGGAGAAGGACGGCGGCAGCGACACAATCCCTCAGGACACTCCAGTATCTTACGGTTCATAAACAGCCATCGATATCCCATTCCGCGATTTTGTACCCCGGCCGGACACAGTCCTGGCCGGGGTACTTTTCTTTATAGGCATTTTGCCGTCGTCCCTCCCGCGGTTTCCCACACAGACTAACGGAGCGCAAGCCCGGCGCTTCAAATCTGTATGAACAGCGGGAGAACGGCAAAGGGCAGCCGGCAAAGGGGGATAGAAAGAGGAGCGCTCCCAAGCGCTCCGACCAAGCTTCCCGCAGAGGATTATTCTATGCTTTACAGCATAACAGTCAGGATATTTTTCGACAAAATATCAAAATCGGAACTCCGGTGCCTCACAGTCTCCATCCCGGATACTGTATGCTTTGCGGGAAAGGGGCGGAACTGATGCAGGTGTACTTCGACGGCAAGATATTCAAGGCGGCCCGAAAGCGGCGCAAGCTCTCCCAGATCCTGCTTGTGGAGAGGGCGGATACCACGGAACGTTATCTCCGCGAGCTGGAGAACGGCAGGATGGACAATCCCTCCGCTGCGATGCTCTACCGCCTCAGCGTCGTTCTGGAGATCCCCATGGAGGAATTCATGTCGGAAACGGAGGAGACGGAGTAATGGTTGCCGATGTCAAAACCGCCGAGCTTGCCGGCCTGTTTCCCTGGGAACTGCTGTTCCGGCTGGCGGAATACCGTCTGCCCCGCCAGATCACGGAATATCGACTGAATCGAAGCTTTCACGGCGATCAGGCCTTTTACTACTGCCCCCGCTGCGACATAACGCTGGACCGGGAGTTTCAGGCCTGCTGTGACCGCTGCGGCCAACTGCTGGACTGGAAGGATTACCGCAAGGCAAAGCGCCGCGGCAGATAAGGCTGAAAAGGGCCGGGAAGAGAGGAACCATCGTTCCGCTTCCCGGCCCTGGCATTTTTCGATCAAGCTCCCGTATGCACATTCTTTCCTTGTTTTAAGATATAGTTCACAATTAACTCGTTGCTATCAGGTGGATTTTAAGGTATACTGATTATGGGTTTTTATATCCAAACAGGAGGTGTTCTGTGGACGCCCAAGAGAACCAAGCTCCATAACCCGGCAATCGGCCAGCGATTTCACGAAACAGCGTAGACTCCGGGTTTATATGTGTTGCCCTGACTAAATCGACCTTTAGTTTTTGCGACAGTTCCTCACTACGGAACAGGTTGCAAAACGAAATATACACGCCTTCTTGTTCAGCCATTATTAACTCCCACCTTGCATTTAAATGTTTGTATAATCGCTCTCCGAAGGAATACTTAATACGCCCTTTGAAATCAGGAGACTGATTAGTTCTTCAGCAGCTTGTGTTGCAAGGAATTCTTCTATAGAATAATGTCTAACAATACTCTCTATTAGTGAGTCTGTTCCGTTTTCACATAATTCCTCGAAAATAAACCGTGCAGTACTATTAAGAAGAAGAGGCGTATCTGCATTATTTATGAAAAGCAACAGGCCCTCATCTAATACAGATGTTATTACCTCTCGGTTTATACAAAGCCGAGTGTTTTTATATAGGAACAAATAAACGGAAAAGACATCGCAGTTGATGATGATTTGTTCTCAGGAGGTATGCGATGGGTGGATTTATTGGATTAATAACAAGATATTCACGTTTTTTCCGGCATAATCACAACTATGAAACAGTGGTCTTCGTTAAAAGCTAAACTCCGGACACCACAAAGGTTGAGCGTTTTTGGACAAATGACATTGCCTGCTTTTGAGGTAAAAAGTCAGCAAGATAAGGCAACCGCCGTCATTAGAATCTCTGCGGCGGTTGCTTTATCTTATTGACTGTGCGCTTTCACCCTCCCTTCTGTCACTCTGTTCCAGCCGAGGCCATATGTAAAGGCCAAACACTTATTTACCGATCATGGACAAAATCAGCGGTACACCAGCGTTCTCAACGGCTTGATCGAGTTTGTCCTATTATATCTCATTCGTCGATGCGCCGGACGATGCCAGTCGCTTTCATATCTCTCTTTCCTCCTGCTTTCGGCAATCCCGCAATCAGTTGGGGGGGCGCTGCCTCCCATCTGCGGGCCTGCCCCTATTTCTCTCCAGCTTTTCGGCCAATACCCGAAAAAGCCTGTGCAGGAATTAGGTTCCGCAGTTTCCGCTTTTCTATGCGTCCGGCATGAATTGGCAAAGCATCCGAATGCCGACATGTGAACCCGCACCTGCCGCATAATTCGGAGAAGGAGCCACGACCGCGAGGACTCGCCAGTTATGCAAGAAATCAATAAAGCCCTCCCGTAATCCTGCAAAAAGGCGGGATGAGAGGAAGGCTTATATGCAGCCAACGCTTATCATTTTGGGAGGATACTCATAAAAATGTGATTACAGCACACGAAAATACGCATAATTGTGTGATTATGGCTCTGGGCATATAGAATTTATTGCGTATTGCCGCAAAATATTCTTATGTATGAGCTGTACTGTTTTGCAGAACGGCGAACGATGCTTCCGCGTGGTCTCTTCGTTCGGTGAGAATGATCGGCGTCCGCCCGTCCTTGATAGCCGGAACTACGTCATGAATGATCTGCGCATTTCGCAGTTCATTTTTGACTACAAGAACAGCGCGATTTTCTCCTGAGATGGGCTTTTTGCGTGCACCTTTGTCGTCAGGACGTGAGCCGCAGCCTCCCAACGAGCCAGCGGACAGATGAACCGTCGCCCGTCTTCATTTTCGCATAGGACATAGCTCGCATCGTCCAGACCGGGCATCATTTCAATCTGTCAGTTTACTGATCCTTAGAATACCGTGCTCTGTGCGCTATGGCAATCGTCGTTGAATTCGCTCAGTCCTTTATCATTAACGGCAAATTTAGGTATGTCGGTATGAACGTGCATCGTTCGGCCCTTCCCGGAAGTTTTTCCACCCCCGGTACTACTCTGCTGACTTCTCGCTGTTCGTTGTTACTACTGTAGATTTATCGGATACTGCCTTCTCGATCGCCGCCTGTGAGGTCTCCCCGGGTAAGAGCAACAACTTTCTTTCCGTGCAGCCGCCGCATTTACCGTTGTAGGTCCGGGTAGCATTGGACTTCTTCTTGGTTGGCAGAGTCGTCCACCCTTTTTGGAGGACCATTCAACCTCCGGAATCCGACTTCCTTCGGATTCCGCCTCGCGGCAGACACCTTTGCCTTCGGTTAACGCTTCCTGCTACCGAGCGCGTAGTGGACCAAGTTGTTGCCCATGCCTGGTGCACGAACAACGCAGCCCGGGCAAATCATGCCCGGGCTGCGTCTTTCAATCTTGGTCAATCCCTGCGAAACAGGTCACGGGTGTAAACTTTCTCCTCCACATCACCCAAGGTGTCTACATCAAAGCGATTTGCCAGAATAACATCACTCCCAGCCTTGAACTTAGACAAATCGTTCACGACCCGGCTGCGGAAGAATTCGCTTCCGTCCTCCAGGGTCGGCTCGTAAATGATGATCGGGATTCCTTTGGCCTTGATGCGCTTCATGACACCCTGAATGGCGGAAGCACGGAAGTTGTTGCTGTTGGACTTCATGGTCAGGCGGTAAACACCGACGGTCTTGGGGTTCTTAGCAATAATCTGATCGGCGATGAAGTCTTTGCGGACGGTATTGCTTTTGACCACCGCTTCAATCATGGTCTGGGGCACATCCTTATAGTTCGCCAACAGCTGCTTTGTATCCTTGGGCAGGCAGTAGCCGCCGTAGCCGAAGGATGGGTTATTGTAGTGTCTGCCAATGCGGGGATCCAGGCAGACACCGTCGATGATCATCTGGGTATCCAGGCCCTTGGTCTGCGCATAGGTATCCAGCTCGTTGAAGTAACTGACGCGTACCGCCAGGTATGTATTGGCAAAGAGCTTGATGGCTTCCGATTCGGTCAGGTGCGCAAGCAGAACCGGGATATTCTGCGGTTCCTGCCCGGCACGCTGTTCCTCCGTCCTCGCCCCTTCCAGGAGAAGGTCAGCAAACATCTGCGCCTCTTTTTTCTGCTCGTCATCGCAGCCGACGACGATGCGGCTGGGGTGGAGGTTGTCATAGAGCGCCTTGCTTTCCCGCAGGAATTCCGGGCTGAAGAGGATGTTTTTCACGCCGTATTTCTCACGAACGGATTCCGTATAGCCCACGGGGATGGTGGACTTGATGACCATCAGGACATCGGGATTTACTTTCAGCGTCCACTCTATGGCGTCCTCCACAGCGCTGGTATCAAAGAACTGATGCTCATCGTCGTAGTTGGTCGGCGTGGCAATGATGACCAGATCCGCATTTCCGTAAGCGGCGGCCTTGTCGGTCGTCGTATGAAGGTCAAGCTTACGGCTGCCTTCCCGCGCTTCCCGGAAGAAACGTTCGATCTCATCGTCCTGGATAGGGCTGATGAATTGGTTGAGCTTTTCGGCCTTCTTTTCCGTTGTGGTAATCGCGGTGACCTCATGATTCTGGGCCAGCAGTACAGCGAGGGAGAGCCCCACATATCCGACGCCCGCAACCGTGATCTTCATTCGCCCGGCTTTTTTCCTCTCTGCCTCATCCTCCACAATGACGTCGGCCATGGAGAATCCGAGAACACCGGACAGGGAAAGGAGCTGATCCACGGAGGGATTATAGTCCCCCGCCTCCAGCCGGGACAGGATGGATCGGTTAATATTCGTCTTCTCCGCCACGGCGGATTGGGAGAGCTTCATAGCTTTTCTATGGCGGGAAACCGTCTCCGCCAGAAGTGGGAGTGATAAATGCTTCATTTTGGAACCTCCGAAAAGATTATTGCTGCTGTTCGTCTCATGTCATTGAATTGCATAGGTTGATAATAGCAGAACCCGTCATTATTTGCAACATAAATCACGTGATAATGAGAGCTTTTTAACTTGAGCAGTCATTGTTTGTCGTTAATCGCACCGTAACTCCCATTCGTTTGTTGCTATCAATGTCTGCGATGTCATCATTTCATTTGTCCACCGCGTTTTTTAATGGTTCTTGATTTGTCATTAAGTGTCTTGTAGAATAGAGATAGGCACAAATCAGGCCTTTCTCTGCCAAAAGATACAAGCAAGGAGTATTCCTATGGATAAGTGTCCCATCACGTTGAACGGAAAAACCATCCTCGTCACCGGATCCCCTGGGTTCATCGGGGCGAACCTGGTGCTTCGCCTGGTGCGGGAATTGACTGGCGGGCACGTCATCAGCTTCGACAGCATGAACGATTACTATGATGTAAGCCTGAAGGAGTGGCGGCTGGTAGAGATCGAAAAGGCTGCGAAGTCCAGCAGTGTCCGCCATACCTTCATCAAGGGCTCCCTGGCGGACAAATCGCTAGTGAACCGGGTTTTTGAGGAATTCAAGCCTGCCGTTGTGGTGAATCTGGCCGCCCAGGCGGGGGTGCGCTATTCCATCGACCATCCGGACGTTTATATTGAGAGCAACATCCTCGGTTTTTTCAACATCCTGGAAGCCTGCCGTCACAGCTATGATGATGGAAGAAGCGGCGTAGAGCATTTGGTCTACGCCTCTTCCAGTTCCGTTTACGGCGGCAACAAAAAAGTCCCCTTCAGTGTGGAGGACAAGGTGGATAATCCCGTTTCTCTATACGCCGCCACCAAGAAATCCAACGAGCTCTTGGCACACGCCTATTCTAAGCTCTACGATATTCCCTCGACCGGACTGCGGTTTTTTACCGTCTATGGCCCTGCCGGTCGGCCGGATATGTTCTATTACAGTGCTACGCAGAAGCTGGCAGCCGGAAAGACGATCCAAATCTTCAACTACGGCAACTGCAAGCGTGACTTTACTTTCATTGATGACATCGTGGAGGGCATTCTCCGCGTCATGCAGGGTGCTCCGGCAAAGTCTCTCGGAGAAGACGGGCTCCCCATCCCTCCCTATGCTGTTTATAACATCGGCGGCGGGCAGCCGGAGAACCTGCTGGATTTCATCTCCACCCTCCAGGAGGAGCTGATCCGTGCCGGGGTGTTGCCGGAGGATTACGACTTTGAGGTCCATCGAGAGTTGGTGGGGATGCAGCCGGGGGACGTACCGGTGACATACGCCGATGCGGAAGCGCTGGAGCGAGACTTCGGCTTTACTCCGAAGATTGGGATCCGGGAGGGACTCCGCGCCTTTGCGGAATGGTATAAGGAATACTATGGCTGATCGATTTCATTTGGGAGATAAGAAACCATCTATGAAATGTGAAGAGAAATTCCGCGAGATTTATGGGCAGGACGCGGCAGATCTCAGCTTTTCACCTTACCGCATCTGCCCCATCGGCGCACATTCCGACCACAATCTCGGGAAAATCACCGGTCTGGCCATCGATAAAGGCATTCACCTTGCCTACCGGCCAAAGCGGAACGGTGTGATAGAGATGCTGAGCCTGCAGTTCCCCAAGCGGGCACAGTGGCACATCAGGGAAATCGGCGGCAAAACCGGCGATTGGGCGGACTATCTGCGGGGAGCCACCTGGGCGCTTGCAAAGAAGCACACGCTTTCTGTGGGTCTCTGCGGCGTTTTGGAGGGTAGTCTGCCCATTGGAGGACTCAGTAGCAGCGCTGCCGTCATTTTGGCATTCCTGCAAGCCCTTTGCTGGGTCAATGGCATCCAGCTGACACCGCAGGAACTGATCGACATGGCCTTTGACGCGGAGAAGAACTATGTGGGCGTTAACGTGGGCACTCTGGATCAAAGCTGCGAAGTGCTGAGTCGAAAGAACGCCCTGCTGTATCTGGATTGCGCCGACGGCAGTTATGAGCTGATACCGGCACACGCTGATATGAAGCCCATTCAGATCGCGATCTTCTTCTCCGGCCTGGAACACTCCTTGGCCGGTTCGAAATACAATATGCGGGTGGACGAGCTGCGGGCCGGGTTCTATGCTCTCATGGCCTTCGCCGGGATGGAGTATGGCAAGTTCAACGAGGCAAATGCCCGTGACGTAGGCTATTATGTATACCAGAAATATAAGGACAGCCTGCCCGTCCCCTGGGCAAAGCGCTGCGAACACTGGTACACAGAGTTTCAACGGGTGGAAGCTGGGGCCGAAGCCTGGCGGTGGGGCGACATTGAGGAATACGGGCGTCTGAGCTTTGACTCCGGCTGGAGCAGCATCCACAATTGGGAATCCGGCGCACCGGAGCAGATCCGCCTCTATGAGATCATGCGGGAGACCTCCGGCATCTATGGCGGACGTTTTTCCGGCGCAGGCTTCAAGGGCTGCTGTATGGCCTTGATCGATCCATCGAAAGCGGATGGCATTGCGGAGGAAGTGGAGCGAAAATATCTGGCTTCTTTCCCGGAAATGAAGGAAAATACAGCTTTCACCTTTGTGAGAGCGCTGATGGGGTGCAATTATGAAATGTCTGATCTTGGCTGCGGGGTATGCTACGCGGCTCTATCCCCTGACAAAGAATTTCCCCAAACCTCTTCTGGAGGTTCGGGGAAAAGCAATTCTTGACTGGTTGATTGAGGATATCGGCGAAGAAGCTGAGGAATTCATTGTGATCTCCAACCACAAGTTTGCCGGGCAATTCCGGGATTGGGCGGAGAAGCACAAACAACCGATACGGATTCTGGACGACGGGACGATTACCAACGAAACGCGTCTCGGCGCTGTACGGGACATCCAGTTTGCCATCGAAACACTGGGCTTGCAAGGCGACCTTCTCGTCATTGCCGGGGACAATCTGCTGGATTTCTCCCTAAGGGATTTCATTCACTATGCCCGGCAGAAGCAAACGACCTGTGTCATGCGCTACCGAGAGGAAAGCATAGAAAAGCTGCGCAAAACCGGCGTGGCCGTGGTGGATGGAGATGATCGAATCCTGGAGATGGAGGAGAAACCTGAGGAGCCGAAAAGCCACTGGTGCACCCCGCCCTTCTATTATTACAAGGCAGAGGACATACCTTTGGTCAAGGTAGGCATTGAGGCCGGTTGCGGCGTGGACGCTCCGGGCTGCTTCATCGCATGGCTGAGCAGTGTGACGGCGGTGCATGCATGGGAAATGCCGGGGCGAAGGTTTGATATCGGGAGCCTGGTGAGTTATGAGGAGATTCAGAAAACCTACACTGGTTTATTAATCACTGAAATAGGACAAGGGTAAATTCACGAATGGAAATAGATTGTTCGTAAGCGGTAAAAGACCCGCACCTACCGTGCCACAACCAAATCTGAGATAATGGATCGGGCAGTGTCGCAAGGAACGATTTCCGGGTAGCGTCCCAAATTCTGTGTAAACATCAAATAGGGGTGAAAAACAGGGCAAAAGTATATGGTCTGGCGGGGCGGCTGAAGCCGCCCGCCTTACCAACAGAATAAGCAGGAGACGGAGCGCATGTCAAGGGCGGCGGCCTCAGCCGCCGTGCATTTACCCCTGACGTGCGGGCCGGTTTCTGCTATTCGGGGATCCGGTCCCCGAAGAAAACCACCAGTTGGGCGTAGATCGTGCTCCAGTCCTGCCTCCGGCCTGTCCATTTTTTCGTGATGTCCATCATGGCGAGATAGAGCATTTTGAAAAGGCTGTCGTCGGTAGGAAAGACGGATTTCGCTTTGGTCACTTTCCGAAGCTGGCGGTTGAAGCCCTCGATGGCGTTGGTGGTGTAGATTAACCTCCGCACCTCCTGAGGATACTTGAAATAGGTGCTGAGATTCGGCCAATTCTCCCGCCAGGACTGCGAGATTTTGGGGTATTTCTTATCCCAGCGTTCAGCGAAGACGTCCAAAGCGTCCAGAGCG
>JAEEGJ010014422.1_pt1 | contig 18767 bp, 15 predicted proteins | sample 8958761 | NCBI WGS metagenome assembly JAEEGJ01 (sample SAMN16246546, study PRJNA631951) | gut metagenome | biome: gut microbiome; feature: rumen; material: RS-attached | host: Bos | place: Iran: Karaj | collected 2018-10
GTACTGGTTTACCAGATATATTAGATATTACATCCGTAGTAATTGTATAATCCTTAGAACTATAGTATCCGACTTCTAAAAGGTTATATGCTGTTCTAAGATCTCCTCCTGATAGTTTAGCAATTAATTCAATACTTTTATTATCTATCTTTATTTTAGGAAGATATTCTGATTTAGTAGCTTTTCTAATAGCTTTCTTTATATCATCAGTAGTAAGTTCTTTAAGCTCATAAATCTGACATCTAGATCTAATAGCCGGATTAATAGAGTGATATGGGTTTGATGAAGTAAGTCCTACTAAAGTAATAAGTCCTGACTCTAAATATGGAAGAAGTAAATCTTGTTTATCTTTATTTAAACGATGTATTTCATCCATTACTACTACCATACCTTTATACATTTTAGCTTCTTCTACTACTATGTCAAAGTCTTTTTTAGAATTTATTACAGCGTTTAAAGTTCGATATTTTAAACCTAGTTCATTTACTATAGCAAGAGCAATAGTAGTTTTACCTATACCAGGTCTTCCGTATAAAATCATTGAGAATAACTTTTTATTTTTAAGTAGATTACTAAGTACTTTATCTTTACCTAGTAAGTGAGACTGTCCTATTACTTCTTTAGTAGTAAGAGGTCTTAACTTTACAGCAAGTGGTTCTCCCATATTAACACCTTCCTTGTTATATTTTAACATATTTAGCCTTTTTTTAAAACAGTTTTCACTTTACATATAAGGTAAAACCTATTATTGACTTGATATATATATAATGTTAAAATGATTGTAGGATAGGAGTGTTATAAATGGCTACTACAAAAAAGAAAAAAGCTAGTACAAAGACTACCTCTAAAAGAGCAGTAACTAAAAAATGTTGTTATGATTCTTCAAAATTAGTATTTATGGGAATGGCTACATTTGTTATTATTGTAATATGTTTTTTATTTATTGAGATGTTTCATTAATAGTACTTTTAAAAGGGAGTTTTATCTCTTTTTTTGTTTGGAAAACTATTTTTGTGATATACTTAATATGGTGATAATATGAAAGATATAGATGAAATACTAGAAGATTTTTCTATTTATATTACCATTGATAATAAATATAGTGTTAATACTAAAGATTCTTATTTAGAAGATTTAAATAAGTGTTTTAACTATTTAAAAAAAGATATTACTAAAATAGATGATGATGATATTTATAGATATATAAAATATTTAAATAGTGATGGTTTAAATAATAAAACTATAGCAAGAAACATATCATCACTTAGAACTTTTTTTAAATATATGTTAATAACTGGTAAAATGAGTATTAATCCTATGGATAAAATAGAACTACCAAAAATAACTAAGAGTATTCCAAATGTACTTACAGTAGAAGAAGTAGATACTTTACTTGATATAAAAGTAGAAGACGCTTTTTCAGCAAGAACTAAAGCAATGCTAGAGCTTATGTACGGATCAGGACTTCGTGTAAGTGAACTAGTTAACTTAAATGTTAATGATGTTGATTTAGAAGAAGACTTAGTTAGAACCTTAGGAAAAGGTTCTAAAGAAAGAATAGTTCCAATAGGAGATTTTGCTCATGATGCTATTAGTATTTATTTAGATGAGTATAGAGACTCTATGCTTAAAAATAATATGTGTGATAAGTTATTCTTAAATAATCACGGTGAAGGTATGACAAGACAAGGATTCTTTAAAATACTAAATAAAGTAGCAAGTGAAAAAGGAATAAAAAAGAAAATATCACCACATATGCTAAGACACTCTTTTGCATCACATCTTTTAGATAACGGTGCAGATTTAAAAAGCATTCAAGAAATGCTAGGACATGCTAATTTATCTACTACAGGTATATATACCCATGTAGCGAATAGTAAACTTAGAAAAAATTATGATGAGGCACATCCTCATAGTTAGGAGATAATTATGTTTGGTTTTAAGAAAAAGAAATTTAATAAGTTTAAAAGAATATTTTTAATAGTACTTGATAGCGTAGGAGCAGGTGCTGCTCCAGATAGTGAAAAGTTTGGAGATGTTGGAGTAAATACTTTAAAACACGTTATAGAAGGTAACGATTATAAGTATGAAAACCTAGAAAAGTTAGGACTATTTAATATCGTAAATGATACTGATAATAAGGTAGCTGGTTACTATACAAGAGCACACGAAGTATCAAATGGTAAAGATACTTTAACAGGGCATCTAGAAATGATGGGTATAGTTACAACTATTCCATTTAAAACATTTACTGAAACTGGATTTCCAGATGAACTAATTAAAGAGTTAGAAGAAGCTAGTGGTAGAAAAGTAATAGGTAATAAAAATGCATCTGGTACTGAAATAATTAAAGAATTAGGAGAAGAACATATGAAAACAGGAAGTATTATTGTTTATACTTCAGCAGACTCTGTTCTTCAAATAGCTGCACATGAAAACGTAGTACCACTAGATGAATTATATAAGATATGTGAAATAGCAAGAAAACTTACTTTAAGAGATGAATATAAAGTAGGAAGAGTTATAGCAAGACCTTTTATAGGAGAACCTGGTAACTTTACTAGAACTGGGAATAGAAAAGATTATGCTTTAGATCCAGCGGGTAAAACAGTACTAGATAACTTAAAAGATAAAGGATTTGATGTAATAGGTATTGGTAAGATAGCAGATATCTTTAATAACTGCGGTATTACTAAAACAACCCATACTGGAGATAATACTGAAGGAACTAATCTTATAATAAGTACTTTAAAAGATGATTTTACAGGACTATGTTTTGCAAATCTAAATGACTTTGATAGTAAGTATGGTCATAGAAGAGATGTTAAAGGATATGGTAAAGCACTTGATGATTTTGATAAAGCTTTACCACAAATACTAGAAGGTTTAAAAGATGATGATTTACTTATGATTACAGCAGATCATGGTAATGATCCTACTTATAAAGGAACAGATCATACTAGAGAATATACACCAGTATTTGTATATAATAAAAACTTTAAGAAACCACAAAGATTAGAACTTCTCAGTACATTTTCTGATTTAGGTGCGACAATAGCAGATAACTTTAATGTAAAAGCACCTAATGGAAAGAGTTTTATTAATAAATTAAAATAGAATTATGAAAATAATTCTTTTTTTATTTTATAAAGTGTGCTAATATATATACTCAAGTGAGATACTTATGCTTAGGGGGGATTAATATGTTTAAAATAAGCAAAGTAAATTTAAAAGATGAAATAGTAAAGAAAACATATCCATTTCATTACGGAGTAGCAAGAGTTGATTATTTTGATGGTAAACAAAACTTATCAGTATTTATGAAAAGAGATGGAGAAGTAGCGTTTGGACCTTTTAAAGAAATTGCTGCACCTTATTTCGAAGAACTAGAAGGACTTATTTCGGTAGTTGTTACTGATTTAGATGGTAAATCATATACACTTTCTCTTAACGGAGAAAAACTTTCTTATGATGAAACTAGAAAAATTACTAATGATCATTTTAATATAATAAATAAAGATAGAAAAGAATTAGAAGAAAAAATAAGCAAGGTAACTGGCGAAAAATGTGTTTATTATGAGATAACTAATTCATACCGCACAATTGCTAGAAACTCTTTAAATCTTTATGCACTTCTTGATGATGATTATAATCCATTAACAGAGTTTAAATATTCCCAACTTTGTGAAGTGGGAGACGGGACTTTCTTCTTTACATCAAAAGAAAACAATAGAAAGTATTATGGTAAACTTGATAGAGATGGTAATGAAATACTTAAACTTGAAAATGTAAATAAATATAATTTTGATTATGGTTTTTGTGAAGGTATGATTATAAATGCTAATCGTAATCGTAGCGGAGCATTTGATAAAGATTTAAATAATGTTGTAAAACCAGTTCATGAATCTATTAGTTCATATAGATATGGTCACTGTATTGCTAATGATGGTGATGTAGTAACTTTTTATGATGCTAATGGAAATGAGACATTTAAACATATGGGTAAACTATATGAAAATGAATTCCATTTAGGTATGGTTTGTGACTATTCTATTCCAGGATTATACTACTCATTTAATGGACCAGTACTTGATTTAAAAAATTACTTCTACAAAGTAGATATAGACGGAGAAATAATGGTTCTTATCGCTAAAAATAGAGAAGAATTTATAAGTAAGTTAAATGCTGTTTTAAGTAAACTTACTGAAAAACACTTAAAAACATTAAGCAATATAAACAATCTTCAAGAGACAATTAATTCTAAAGAATTTATTAAAAAAGATCTATAATATAAGTACTAGATATCTAGTACTTTTTTATTTATTTGTGATATAATAAGTACTCAAGAAATAAGGAGACATTATGAAAAAAACAAGATATTACAATTGAGAAATTTGATGAAAAAGATGAACATATTAAATCTAATCCATTTATTAATGGAAGAGCTTTACTTGAAATAAAATATGATGATGAAACTATATTTACATTTGTAGATAGATTTGGAAGACAAACATCTGATTTTTATAGATGTGCTGAACTAGTAGATGATAAAGGAATTTACTTTGTAGAGGATTTTAGTGGTAAAGAGTATTATATTGATTCAGTAGGAACTCCATATAAATCTTACCCTAAAGAAGAATTATTTACTGAAGATGAAAAAGTTAATCACTCTAAAGAACTAGTTACTGTTATTAATGATGAATTTGATATAGTAAGTAGAGGATTTAACTATAGTTCTGCTTTATTTAGTAAAAAATTAGATAAATTCTTAACTGGACATAAGTATAAAATATGTACTTCTATTCATAATAATAAATTTGTTGTAAGAGTTAAAGAAGGAGAATATTTATATTATACTTATTTAGATATTAATGGTCATGAAGATAAAAAAAGATTATATTTACCAGAAGGATCTAAAATACTTAATCCTGAAGAATTATTTACTAAAAATACAGCAGTTGTATACGACTCTATTAGTGATATGAAGGGTATAGTAGATAAAAACTTTTGTTATTTAATACCACCTAGATTTAAAGATATTAGTAATATATCTCACGGTATAGCAGTTGCAAAAGTATCTGATAAGGATACAAAATCTTTCTTATCTGGAACTAAATCATATATTCTAAATGAAGATGGTTCTATTTTAAGAGAATCATTTCATGAAGATACTTTTGGAGATAAACCAGATTCTGATACAGGAATAGTTATGTATGGAAATTATGGTTTATATTTAGACGATGTAATATATTCTCCTGGTCAAGAAGGATATGTTATTGATATGAATGATTATTTCTATTTAGTAAATGTCTTTGGAGAGCAGTTTATTATAAATGGAAACTCTATATCTGAAGTAAGAAGTAAAGTAATAGATCTTCTTACTAAAGCTAGAAGTTATTTTGAAAATAAAATTAATGTAGATGATGCTATTAAAAGAATAAATAAAGTTAATGTAAAAGATAAAAGTACTAGAAAAAACTAGTACTTTTTATTATAATTATAATAGGTGATTATATGAAAATAGTAGTTATAGGAGCGGGTGCATCTGGTATAGTAGCAAGTCTTTATGCTAGTAAAAAAGGTAAAGTAATACTTATAGAAAAGAATAATGTAGTAGGAAAGAAAATACTTGTTACTGGAAATGGTAAGTGTAACTATTTTAATGATGATTTTAAGAGTACTCATTATAATAGTAGCCCTTTTATTTCCAAGTTAATTACTAGTAGTAATAAGAAAGTACTTACTGATTTTTTTAATAGTATTGGAATAGTCGGAAAAGTAAATAATGGTTATTACTATCCCATGTCAGAACAAGCTGTAAGTATTCAAAATATCTTTAAAAAAGAATTAATTAATAATAAAGTAGATATTAAGTTAAATACTGAAGTAAAAGATATTATAAAAGAAAAAGATGGTTTTACAGTAGTAACAAATAACGGAGTTATAAAAGCTGATAAAGTAATATTCTCCGCTGGATCTAAAGCATTATATGATACTAAGGTAGAAGATAATAACTATAAACTACTAAAGAAATTAGGACACACTATTATAGAAGTAAAACCAGGACTATCTAAACTATATACGGATATATCTTTTTCTGATGTAAGTGGTGTTAGAGTAAATGCTTCTTTAGCACTATTTGATAAGAATAAGTATATTAAAAAAGAAGAAGGAGAACTTCTTTTAACAGGTAAAGGTTTATCTGGAATATGTACTATGCAACTATCTAATTATGCTAATAGATTAAGTAATCCCGTTATTCTTATAAACTTTCTAGATAAATTAGGTATAAATAATCCTATTAAGTTTGAAGAGTATTTTAATAAAAGAAATGAATCTTTAAAAGGGAGAACTATTTCTGAAATATTTGACACTATACTTAATTATAAATTAAGTAATTTTCTTTTAAAGAAAAGTAATATTAATTTAAATAAGAAGTATGATGATTTATCTAAAGATGAACTTGATAAATTAATAAATAACTTTATTAATTTTAAAGTTAAAATAGTAGGATATAGTGATTTTAAAGAATCTCAAATATGCCTTGGAGGCGTATCCTTAGATGAAGTAAATCCTGATACTATGGAATCTAGAAAAGTAAAAGACTTATATATAACAGGAGAGATTCTAGATGTAAATGGTGACTGCGGAGGATATAATCTTGCATTTGCATTTTTATCAGGTATAATAGCAGGCATTGCTGCAGGTGATAAAAATGATTAGAGTAAGACAAATAATTACTGATGTATATAAAAGTGATATAGAAACAATTAAATTACTTACAAGTAAAAAACTAGGAATATCTTCTAAAGATATAACTAGTATTAAAATAAATAAGCAGTCTATAGATGCTAGAAGAAAACCAGATATAAACTATATATTTGAAGTAGATGTTACTTGTAATAGCGAAGAATTTATTTTAAGAAAAAATAGAAGTAATGATGTACTTCTTACTCCTAATGAAAAATATGATTTTAAGCCTACTGGTAAAGAGAAAATAGAAAATAGAATAATTGTAGTAGGAACAGGTCCAGCAGGCTTATTTGCCGCTTATATGCTTTCTAAAGGAGGATATAAACCTCTTATTATAGAAAGAGGTAAAATGGTAGATGAAAGAGTTAAAGATGTAGAAACTTTTTGGAAAGAAAAAGTACTTAATCCAAATAGTAATGTTCAGTTTGGAGAAGGAGGAGCAGGAACATTTTCAGATGGTAAATTAAATACTATGGTAAAAGATCCTAGATTTATAGGAAAGAAAGTATTTGAAATATTTGTAGAAAATGGAGCTGATCCTAAAATACTATATATGAATAAACCCCATATAGGAACAGATAAGTTAAGGGATATTGTTAAGAATATAAGAAACACAATTATTAAAAATGGTGGTGAATTTAGATATAGTACATGTTTAACAAATATTAATGTATCTAATAACAAAATAGATAGTATTGAAGTAAATAATAATGAAGTAATAAAGTGTGATGCACTTGTTCTTGCAACAGGACATAGCGCTCGTGATACAGTTGAAATGTTACTATCTAAAAATATAGATATGAAAGCAAAACCATTTGCTATAGGAGTACGTATTCAGCACCCACAAAAACTTATTAATAAAAGTCAGTACGGCGCTGAAAAACATAATATATTAGGTGCAGCAGATTATAAACTTACATATCAAACATCATCTGGTAGAGGAGTATATACATTTTGTATGTGTCCAGGAGGCTTTGTAGTAAACTCATCATCTGAAGAAAAACGCTTAGCTATAAACGGAATGAGTAATAATGCAAGAGATACTGAAAATGCTAATAGTGCACTTCTTGTTACAATTACTCCTAAAGATTTTGGAGAAAACCCTATGGACGGAATAAATTTTCAAAGAGTACTAGAAGAAAAAGCATACTCTTTAGGAAAAGGATTAATTCCTGTACAGCTTTATAAAGATTATAAAGAAGGAACTATTTCAACATCTTTTAAAAGCGTTAATCCAGTATTTAAAGGAAATAATAACTTTGCTAATATTAATGAAGTATTCCCTAGTTATATAAATGAATCTTTAAAAGAAGCTATAGACGCTTTTGGTAAAAAGATAAAAGGATTTGATAATGAAGACTCTATCCTTGCTGCAGTAGAATCTAGAACATCTTCTCCAGTACGTATTGAAAGAAATGAAGAAGGTGTAAGTAGTATAGATGGAATATATCCTTGCGGAGAAGGAGCAGGGTATGCAGGAGGTATTACTTCTGCTGCAATGGATGGTATAAAAGTATTTGAATATATGGCAACTAGGTATAAATCCTAAGTTGCTTTTTTCTTTATATATGCTATAATATACATCGTTTTGAAAGAGGGGATATTATGGTAAATGATTGCTGCGCAAAATGTTATTACGGCGGAACAACTGTATTTGATGATGGTCAAATTTGGTGTAATAAATTTGATGAACGTAAATATCCGGAACATTGTTGCTGGTGTTATGAAACTGGTAGAGATAATGATGAAGCTTATGCAATTATTAAAGAAAGTGAACGTAAAAGAAGCTGTTATATTACAACTATGTTATGCCAAATATTAGGATACAAAGATAATGATGCTAAGTTAATGAGCCTTCGAAAATTAAGAAATGAAGTAATGCAAAAAGATGCTTCATATAGAAGATTACTTGCTGAGTATGATGAATTTGGTCCTGCGATAGCTGAAAAATTAAACGAAGATAATATAAGTGATGGAGATACATCTAAAGCATTTAGAATATGTACTAATCTAGAGCGTATGGTTATTACAAAAGCTGCAAACTTAGTAGATGAAGGAAAATATTCTGAAGCTATTGAATTATATAAAGATATGTATTATTTACTTTTACGAGGTTATGGTATTGATAATAGTGGTTTTAATCCTACTGATGAAGAGGTAAGTAATATACCAGATAGCGTGTTAGGACACGGTAAACCTTATACATTAAAATAACAATGTGCAACTAAAAGTTGGTAGAGTTCTACCAACTTTTTCTTTATAATTTAATAATGTAACTTACTTGTAACTTTGAGTAGGTATAATTAAATTATGCAAAAGATGAACTTTTTATCCTTTAAAAAAAGGATATGAAGGTTTTGTGTGGTATAATTAATAATAGGAGGATAAAAATAATGGCAAAAGAAAATAGTTTTATAAAATTAAAAAATGTTTCGAAATTCTATTATAGTAATGGAGTTATTGCTAGTGGTTTTAATAAAGTTAACCTAGATTTTAAAATGGGTGAATTTGTTGCTATTACAGGTGAATCTGGTAGTGGTAAATCTACTTTATTAAATGTTATATCAGGTCTTGATTCTTATGAAGAAGGAGAAATGTATATAAATGGTAATGAAACTAGTTACTATACAGAATCTGATTTTGAAGATTATAGAAGAAAGTATATAGGTAATATCTTTCAAAGTTTTAACTTAGTTAATAGTTATACAGTTTATCAAAATATTGAGTTAGTATTATTACTTAATGGTGCTAGGAAAAAGGATATTAAAAATAAAGTTTATGACTTAATTAAAGAGGTAGATTTATGGAAACATAGAAATACTAAAGTATCTAAATTATCAGGTGGTCAAAAACAAAGAGTTGCTATAGCAAGAGCACTTGCTAAAGATACACCAATTATTATTGCAGATGAACCTACTGGTAACCTAGATAGTAGATCCGCAACTGGTATCATTAAACTTTTATCTGAAATAGCAAAAGATAAACTAGTTATAATAGTAACTCATAACTATGAACAAGTAGAACCATATGTAACAAGAAAGATTAAGATGCATGATGGTAAAGTCTTAGAAGATAAAGTAATTAAAGAAGTAAAAGAAGTTACCGATATTGAAATGAATGAATATAAAAACATTCGTTTATTTAATAAAATAAGACTTGCATTTAGAAATGCATTTAATATATTTACAAAGTGTTCTTTAACACTTGCAGTATATTTATTCTTATGTTTAGCAGTACTTTTTGTATATACTGAGCTTAAGATGAATAAAGAAGATATTAGTCTAACAGGATTTAATCAATTTTTTAACAACACTGAACCAACTCGTATAGTTATTAATAAGAAAGATAAATCAGAAATAACTGAAGAAGACTTTAAAGCTTTAGAACAAATAGAAAATGTTAAGAAAGTAGATAAAATTGATTTACTTCTTGATGAACCAATGTCTATAGCCGGAGGTAAAACATCTGATGGTTATTACTCTGAATGGATATATGGTTATGTTACAAATATGAGTGAACTAGATGAAAGTAAGATTGTATTTGGAAGAAAACCAGAAAATGAAAATGAAATAGTTGTTGAAAGTAATGACTATGAATTTATTTATGAAACAGATAAATATTTAGATAATGAATTTGTATTCCAAGATTTAGAAAATAATGTTAAATATAAAGTAGTAGGTATTATTTCAGATAAATCTCGTATGTATGAAGGTGAAACTAAACTATATGTACCTGATAAAGTATTTGATTCAGTAAGATTTAGTTTAAATAGAAAATTTTCTAAGATTACACTTGAATATATGGATAAGATCAGTGTAGTAGGAAATAATAGTGAGTTCTATTTAGTTAAACCTTTATTTAATGTTCCAAGAGGATGGGCATCATTCTTAGAAGAAATGAGTTATTTATGTGGTGATCAATCATGTCATGGAAAGAAACTTAAGATTACTTCTAAAACTCCTTATTATGAACAAGAATTTACTTTAACTACTACAGGAGTAGTATCTAAAGATATTTGGAAGAATAGTTATCAATTAAGTGAACAATCATATAATGAAAACTATGGAACACTATTCTTAAATATTGAAGATTATAATGCTTTATTTAATAAAGGTAATTATCAATCAAGTATATTTGTTACTAAGAATAAATATGTAGATGGAGTAGTTTCTAAATTAGATGAAATGGGATATAAAACACTTGCTATGAAAGATGCTATAGTTGATTCTGGTGGTAATCAAATTATTACTATTATAGCTACACTTCTTTCAGTAGGCTTAATAGTAGTATCATTCTTTATTTCATACTTTGTAATTACTATTATTATGAAATCTAAGAATATTTACTTTGGTACAATTAGAATGTTAGGTGCTAATAGTAAAGTAGCAAAACAATTACTTTCTATAGAGTTATTTGTTCTTTCTACAACAGCATACTTACTTGTACTTTTAGTAGCACTAGGACATGTATTTGGAATATATGATGTTACTAAATTAAATAGTAATTTCTTAATAAATATTGTTCAGTACATTTCTCCAATTGATTTTGTAGTAATGTATATAATTACAACATTTATGTCACTTGCTATAGCAGGAAGATATTCAAGAAAATTATTTGGATTAACAGCAGTTAATTCAATAAAGGAGGAAGTATAGTATGATAGAATTAAATACCGTAAATAAGTACTTTAATAGACATAAAAGAAATCAAATTCATGCTATAGATAATACTTCTATAAAACTTGAAGATACTGGTTTAGTAGCACTTCTAGGTCCTTCTGGATGTGGTAAGACTACTATGCTTAATGCTATAGGTGGTCTAGATAAAATAAGTAGTGGATCTATCTATATAAATGGACAAAAGATTTCTTCTAGATTCCAAGGAAAAGTAGATAGAATAAGAAACCTTAACGTAGGATATATTTTCCAAGATTATAAACTTGTAGATAATCTTACTGTATATGATAATATTTCTATAGCCTTAAAAATGATAGGTATTAGAGATAAAAAAGAAATTAATAAAAGAATTGAATATATCTTAGAAAAAGTAGGACTTGAAAAATATAAAAGAAGACCTGCTGGAATGTTATCTGGTGGTGAAAGACAAAGAGTTGGTATAGCAAGAGCACTTGCTAAAGATCCAGATATAATCTTAGCCGATGAACCAACTGGAAACCTAGATAGTAAAAACTCTCTTGAAGTTATGAAGATTATTAAAGCTATCTCTAAAGATAGATTAGTAGTACTTGTAACACATGAGCAAGATTTAGCTAAATTCTATGCTAGTAGAATCATTGAAATTCAAGATGGTAAAGTTATTAAAGATTATGAAAATGATGATGTATCAGAACTTGACTATCAAATAGATAATAACTTCTATTTAAAAGATTTTGAAGATAAAAGAGATTTTAAAGATGATAAAACTAAAATACATATTTATGCTGATAAAAAAGATGATTTATCTTTAGATATCGTTGTAAAGAATGGTAATATTTATATTAGAAGTAATCATTCTAATGATAAAGTAGAAGTAGTAGATGAAAACTCTTCAATAGAATTTGTAAATGATTCTTATAAACAAATAAAGAAAAATGATATTGAAAAATATGAATTTAATTTTAAAGAAGTAATAGATACTTCCAAAAAGAAAAGATATTCTAGTTTATTTAATCCTATTTCACTTATTATAAATGGATTCCAAAAAATAATTAGTTCTCCATTTATAAAGAAAGCAATGTATTCAGGATTTGCTTTATCAGGATTTTTTATTGTATATGCTTTATCTTCAGTATCAGCAGCATATAATATTAAAGATATTGATTTTGTAGATATAAACCGTCATTATGTAAGTGTTGCAACTGATGCTAAAAATATTAAAGTACAAAGAAAATTAGAAGGACTTGAAGGAGTAAAATATGTTATTCCTGGATCTTCTAAAATAAATGTTGATATAGATTTATCAGAATTCTATCAAACAAATGGAAGAACAGCTTCTATAGCAGTATCACTTACTGATTTAGAAACAGTTAATAAAGATAGTGTAATATTTGGTAGATATCCTGAAAATGATAAAGAAGTACTTCTTGATAGAATGATTATTGATAAGATATTAAATCCAAATATAACTGATGCTAATTCTTATTATTTCGGAAGTTTAAATATTAGATCAGTTGAAGATATAGTAGGTCGTAAGTTAAACTTTAATAGTGAATTCTTATTTGATTTTGAAATAGTAGGAATTGTTGATGATAATAGTCCTTCTATATATGTAAATAATAAATATTTCCAAAATATACTTTCTTTAAATTCTTCTAGAGTAGAAGAGGGAGGAGGATACTTTGGTTTTGCAGAAGTTAGTTATTCAAATGATGAAAACTCTGTATATGACTATGAATTAATTAAAGATAGAATCAATTTAAAAGAAGGAAGATTCCCTCAAAATGAATATGAAACTATCGTTCATATTGATAATAAAGAAATATATAAATTAAATAAAGATATTGATGTTAAAGTAGGGGATAAAAAACTTAAAGTAGTAGGATACTACACTTCTAAGTATCCATATAAATATTTCCTAGTTAATAATAAAACTATTGAAATAAGTAATATCAATAAATTAAACAATTTCTCTATTTATACAGATGAACTTGATAAAGTAGTAAATGAAGTAAAAGAACTTGGTTATACTAATGTTAAAGATTCATATAGTAATTCTAGAGCAGTATATGTAGCAAATCAAAAAGAATCAATGAATAGAGCACTTACTGTTTCAGTAATAATTATTCTTATTTCATTTATTGAAATATTCTTAATGATTAGATCTTCATTCTTATCTAGAATTAAAGAAGTAGGTATTTATAGAGCAATAGGAGCTAAGAAAGTAGATATCTATAAAATGTTCTTAGGTGAAATAATTGCAATTACTACAATGTTTGCAGTACCTGGTATTTTAGTAGGATTCTATGTATTTGATAGATTATCACATATAAAATTTATTAGTTCAATGTTCTATGTAAATTCCTTCGTTATTATAGCAGCATTTGTACTTGTATATGCTTTAAATTTAATAGTTGGACTTCTTCCAGTATTTAATGTAATACGTAAGAGACCAGCCGAAATATTAGCACGTAATGATTTATAATCATTCGTGCTTTTTTCTTATCTTTTTGTTATAATTATACTAGGTGATTAAAATGAAGAGTAAGGATAAACTAGTATTTATAATTTTATCTATATTAATAGTAATATTTCCTTTACATAGACTAGTTACTTATACTATAAATGCCCTAGGAGTTACTAATTCATTTTTATTTGATATAAATAAAGTATATTTCCTATGGCTTAGTTTACCTTTCTTAGTAGGAATCTATATAGTAAGAATACTTAAAAACGAATATAAAGTTACTATATTTGATTATTTATCTTATATCTTATTAATACTAGGATTAATTACTTCTTTATTTGCCGTAAATAAATATGTATCTATATTTGGTACTAAGTATAGAGATGAAGGATTAATATCAATATATACATATATCTTTATATTCTTAAATGCTAAGAATATAAAAGATAAAAAAGTTATAAAAAATTTAATAAATATATTCTTAATAAGTACACTTGTTCAGTCAGTATATGCTCTTTTACAAGTATGTACTAACTTGTCATTTATAAGACACTATAGTATTCATTATATGGCAAGTGGTTTATCAGGAAATCCTAACTTTTTAGGTAGTAGTTTAGTTATGGCAATTACAATAAGCTCTATATACTTTTTATCAAGTAGAAAATATAGATATCTTTTACTATCTGGAATGTATATGATGGGTATTACTTTTGCAAGTTCAACTGGACCATTCTTAACAGTAATAATTCTCTATATTTTACTAATATATTACCTTGTAATAAAGAAATATAATGTTACAGATTATTTAATTATTTTATTATTTTTAGTACTAGTATTTTTTGCATCAAGTAAACTTATAGATGTTACACATAAGACTGTAAATATAGAACCAAATTACAATATTTCAGAAGAAATAAAAGCTATTGCAAGTGATAATACTGCTACTACTAGTAACTATACATTTGCTAACGATAGAGTAGGGCTATGGAAGTCAGCTCTTCCTCTTGCTAAAAAGTATTTAATAGTAGGAGCAGGATTTGATAACTTTATGTATGTATATCCATATCAATCAAATTTACTTACATATGATAAAACGCATAATATTTATTTAGAAACTTTAATATGTAGTGGGGGACTTTATCTAGTAGTATACCTACTACTATGTGCCCTACTTGTTATTAAATATTTTAAAATTAAAAATGATCTATTTATTGCCGTATTTTTAGCCTTTATAACATACTCTATTCAAGGATTTGCTAATATTAATGTAATTGATATATGCTTTATCTTTTGGATGATTATGGGCTTTGTAAATAGACTAGGGGAGAGTAATTAATTACTCTCTTTTATTATTTAAAGTAGGCTAGGGGGATGATTAATTTCATCCCCCTTTTTCTTATTTAAGACTCCCCTAGTCCTATTTCTATAGAGAAATTATATAAACCCTTATATAACAATGTATTAAGGTGGACAATCTATCAATTATCAATATCTCGATGCAAATTTGAAAATGCTATTTTAAGATAAAATATGTAGTAGAGGGGAAATGCCTTTAAAAAATGATGTATCAGGTGATAGATTATCCATAAAAGTAATTCTCGATGCAAATTTAGATTATGGATTATATATAAATAATTAGTTCAATGCAAATTTAAAAATTAGATTTATAATTATTAATATAAAAAAATCTGGATGCAATATTTGCATCCAGAATATATTTATTTAATAACTATATTACTAAATTAATAATAGAGTATTTATCAATATAATATAGTATTATTAAATTATAAGAAGTTAACATAATATATATTATATTCAGTAATAAATTATATTTTAAGTAATGATTTTTACTTACTTTTGTAGTATAATTGTATCTAGAATAAGTAAGGATGTGTTTATATGATATATATTACAGTTGTGGTGCTATTAGTTATATTTATGCTAATTCTATTATATTTTACTAAACCTGAGGATTAATAATCCTTTTTTTTATTGCATAAAAAAAGATAGAAATTAATCTATCTTTATACGCCTGTAACTTTTCTTGATTGGATTTCAGCAATCTTCTCGAATACTTCTGCAGCGTTATCTTCATTAATTGAAGTATATCCTAGTTCTTTTAATGCTTGAACTCTTATTGTATTAAGCTCCATTGTACGAGATAATTTATCTTCCATCTTATGTTCAATTTGATTAATGAATCTCTTATGTGATTCAGCAAGTTTTGCTTCTGAAGTATTAGCACGGTTATTATATAGAACCATTGCAGAATACATAATACTTTCAAATGCAAATTGTTCTTCTTCATTAAATACAAATTCTAATGGTTTAACAAATCCAGCTGCTTTAGCTACATATGCAAGCATGTATCTAAGCTCTCTAGATGTTTCAATTGATTGCATAAAGTTATACATATATTTAAATGTGTAATAAGCTTCCATATCGTTAGGATCTTCTAGCATTTCTTTCATAAGATCTACTATACTCATCATAACTTCTTTTTGTTTTTTACCTAAATCATTAAATATTTGTTTATCTCTTCCAGATGCTCCCCCACTACCTTCTTCATCAATAAGTGAGTTTAATCTATTTTCAACATCCATGATATAATCTGTATTTACTTTAATAGTGTCAAGTTCCCCACTATCTTTAATTCCTAATAAATTTAAAAGTAAAACTTTTTTATCTTTAGGCCATTTATTTAAATCATCTAATTCTAGATAATTGTATATCATTTGTCTAGAAACTCCTAAATATTTGGCAAGTTTAACCTTAGAAATCCCTAATTCATGTAAAATATCATTTAGTTTGTTCATTGTTTACACCACCTATTATCATTATACTACTGGACATTAAAATGTCAAGTGTAAAGTAAAGGTATATATCTTATTAAACACTTAGTTTTCCTTTATTTTACAAGGGAAAATTAAAAGGAAGAATAAATCTTCCTTTTTTAATCTAGATATAAAACTACTGATTGTATTCCAACTACTGATGATGTCCAAGAGTCTTGTGGGGCATATCCTGATGTTGCAAATGAAACGCTAAAGTCTGATGTGTAAGTATATTTTCTTGTTCCAGAGAATCCTGAACCATTATATGAACATGATTGATTATCACCATTTCCTATTTCACATCGTACTGTTACAACTGCTCTTTTATATCCTCCAAGTTCTACTCTAAGTGATCCAGAACCTGATTGTGGTCCTGCTCCTACATAGTAAGCAGCTCTTTGTGCTGATGCACATGATATTGATTTTACATATTTAGAATCATAATTTGATACAGAGCAACTTGTCCATAATCCTCCTGAAACGTTTGATGTTGCTGCTGTATATGGGGACTCTAAGCAGCTTTGAGTATTACATTCCTCTGATAAGTCTTCAGTAATTAGAGAACATGTATTTGTTCTTGTTTTAACACCGCCATCACACTCTTTAGTACACTGGCTCCATTCTGAGTAAACGTTTTCTCCGTCATGAGCTTCACCTAGATAATATACATCGCTTCTATTTCCCGATGCATCCTGGGCAACTGCCCATCCATAATAGTCTTTTCCGCATGCTCTTTGATATGTTGTTTTTGTACTAAATCTTTTATCATCTTTATTAGGTTGTGATGGTTCATTTAATACTAAATATAGGTATGTTACTTCTGAGTGATCATCAGTAGAACCAGCTGGTAAATCTTTTATTTTTCCTTCAGGATTGTTTCCTTCAGCTGGACCAAGTTCTCCTTTTGTAGGAGATGTTGGATTTGTAGTATCAACTTTATCACAATCTTTATTTATTTCTATATTTACTTTATCTCCAAAAGCGCAGTATCTATCACTTCTTAGATAACTTGCTTTTATATTAGATGAATCTTCAATTATAACTTGTCCGCTTACTGGTAATTTCCCTTGTAGTTCTAGTTTGTCTATTCCGTTAGAACACTCTTTTCCATCACAAGTAAATACTACTGGATAAGATATTTTACCTCTATTTAGAAGAGGATAACTTGTTACATAGTGCTCTGCTGATTTTAAAACTCCTCTTACTGTTGCTTTATATGCTTCTTTACGAGAGTGCTCTACCATATTATAGATAGTAGATCCTGCTATTAAAGCAATAATACCAAGTATTAATATTACAGCAAGAAGCTCTATTAAAGTAAAGGCTCTTTTTTCTTTATTTTTTTTAAATATTTTATTATTTGTTTTAAATTTCTTCCCCATTTTATACTCACCTATTCTATATAAATAATAACATTTATATAAAAAAATAGCAATCTAATAATTGCTATCAATTGTTTTTAAATTTTTAATTAATTCTTTAGTTATTAATCCTGTTATGATACCAGTTGGTATAGAAAATAGTAAAAATAGTGGTAAATAGTACATCATTGCTTTAGTACCAATAATAAGACATGCTACTAAGATTTGTCCTAGTGAATGAAAGAATGATCCTACTATACTTATTCCTACTACTGATAGTTTAGTAATCTTTTTTGATATAGACATCATTATTATACTTAGAATAGCTCCTCCTAAAGAAAAGAGAAAAGGCATACTAAATAATCCAGTTCTAAGTATTCCTACAAGAAATACCCTTAATATTGATACATATAAGGCATCTTTAAAGGAATATGTCATTAAAACGAATAATATTACTATATTAGCAAGACCTAATTTTAATCCAGGAATTACTCCATTAAAAATAGGTATTATTACTTCTATTAAATTTAGTACTACTGATAAAGCTAGTAGTAGTGATAGTCTTGTAAATTTTTTTGTTTCCATATAATCACCACTACAATTTTATCATAAAGAAAAACAGTAGTAAATTATTTTACTACTGTATCAATACTATTATCTATATCATCAAATGTAATAACTATCTTATTTGGTAAAC